>Ga0209676_1002241_pt1 | contig 14281 bp, 13 predicted proteins | sample AraplaCvi_mLB_r2_FD_184282 | JGI IMG/M metagenome (GOLD analysis project Ga0209676, IMG submission 184282) | Arabidopsis root microbial communities from North Carolina, USA - plate scrape MF_Cvi_mLB_r2 (SPAdes) (version 2) | ecosystem: Host-associated > Plants > Roots > Endosphere | place: USA...
TATTGGAGGTCGACAATAGTCTAGTGATGATGGCAAAGAGGTCACACCCGTTCCCATACCGAACACGGAAGTTAAGCTCTTTAGCGCCGATGGTAGTTGGGGGCTTCCCCCTGTGAGAGTAGGACGTTGCTAGGCAACTTAAAAAGTCGAGGATTTATTCCTCGACTTTTTTGTTTGCAATTTTATAGAATGAGAAGACCCTCCTTCCTCAAGGTGTGTAGGGCGATAACCTAAGTGGGAGAATCTCTTAAGATTAACTCTGCTTTTTTATTTTCCGCAAACCGAATCTTTAACGAAAGCCACCTCTAACTACGCTCATCCTTTTTTCCTAAAACAACTAATATTCCAAGAAAAATATACGGATATGACAGAAGTGTCAATTCAAGAAATACTAAGCCAAATAATGAAGAATGTTCATCTGCATAATTTCCGGCATCAAACATATATTTACCAATTAACAAATAACTAGATATAGAAAGAATAACTAGTAGTATAACCTTTCTGCTCCTTTACTTTAAAACGTTCAAAACGAACGAAAGTTAAACAAATTAACCATTAAGTAACTAAAATTTATTCCTGTCCTATTGAAAAAATCCACTCAATCGGTTGAAAAGAAGCAATCTTTTAAAAAACAGCCATTTTTCATTGATTCCAGAAGATATAAACAGAACTTTCAGAAAATATATTGAATTGCGAAAAAACTATGCTAGGCTATGTATCATGCAGAATGAAGTTAAAACTTCAAAAATAAAATAAAAAAGGATGTACTTCTTTGATGGATAATCAAACAATTCACCAAGTCATTCAACATAAATACCAGGAGCTTTCAAAGAGTCAGCAGAAGGTAGCTGTCTTTATTCTCAAAAATATGCAGACTGCAGGTATTCATTCAGCTGCATATGTGGGGGATAGGGCAGGGGTAAGTGAAACGACGGTTATCCGCTTTTGCTACGCTATAGGATTATCGGGTTATGCTGAGTTGCAGCGTGAGATTACGATGCATTTATTCAATGAAGGAAATACTAGTAGCTTGCAAAATTATTTGCAATCAAAGCAGGCACTTTTTGAAACGCCGCGGTTTTATGAAAAAACGATGGAAAAGGATGCATCTAGCATTTTAAACGTTGCCAAGAATATTAACGAAGAAGATTTTAATCGTGCTTCCATCCTGCTGCATACGAAGAAAAAAATTTATATTGTTGGGAATGGTTCGTCCCATTTAGCGGCACAATGGTTGTATTTTACGTTAAATATGCTACGTCCAAACGTCGTGATTTTAGATTTTGATACAAGTGAAATCATTAGAGCATTACAAGAAATTGATGAAGATAGTGTGGTCATTATTTTATCGTTCCATCGCTATTTTAAAGAGCCGATTCAATTTGCGGCTGAAATTCAAGAAAAGCATTGTGAAATCATTGGCATTACGGATTCTAAAATTGCACCTATTACACAATATGCGACGATTACTTTTATAAATGAACAACAAGAAATGTCTACGATTGATGCAATGCCAGCACTGATTTCATTTTTAAATACATTAATTGCAGGTATGACTGCACAGGACCACGACTATTATGAAAATCAACGCGTAAAATATGATGATTTCCAAAATAGCTTTTTAGCAAATCGATGGAGTTGAATAATATGAATCAAGTATTACCAAACTTACAGCCGAGATTGGCAGAGATTTTTACACATTTACATGAGCATCCGGAAATTAGCTGGCAGGAAAAGCAGACAACGAAATACATCGCCAATTTGTTGAAGGAGGCACAGATGGAGCCTCAGTTATTCGAAGATATGACAGGACTGTATGTAGATATTGGGAAAGGAACACCGAGCGTCGGATTTCGTACGGATATCGATGCACTATGGCAGGAAGTAGATGGTGAATTTAAGGCGAATCATTCTTGTGGTCATGATGGTCATATGACGATGGCTATTGGGACAGCACTAGCGTTGAAGGATATGGAGCATTTGCTTCCCGGTGCAGTACGTATTCTTTTTCAGCCTGCTGAAGAAAAGGCACAAGGTGCTCGAGCATTCGTTGATAAGGGGCTTATTGATCATCTAGAATACTTATTTGGTGTCCATGTTCGTCCGTTGAAAGAATTATGGGACGGAACGTACGCCCCGGCCTTGTACCACGGTGCGGCAAAGCTTTTTACAGGGACTATTATTGGAGAAGAGGCTCATGGCGCACGACCTGAACTTGGCATTAATGCTATTGAGGTAGGATCCGCAATTATTGAAGGTTTACAAAAAATCTGGACAGACCCTAATGTCTCTTCGTCAGTCAAAGTGACGCAATTTAATGCAGGAGGAACCTCTACAAATATTATTCCTGGGAAAGCAACATTTAGCATTGATGCACGGGCACAAACAAATGAAGTAATGGAGGCTCTCACGGATGGTGTTGAACGTGTAAAAGCATCGGTTGAAGCGATGTATGGAGCCAAAATTTCTTTAACTGTAGATGCACATATCGTTGCAGCATTAGTGAATGATGAGGCCTTACAGCATATGAATTCCGCAATTGTTGACGTAGTTGGGGAAAACGCATGTGCTCCACCAGTCGTTACTCCTGGAGGCGAGGATTTTCATTTTTATACGTATGAGCGTCCGAATCTTAAAGCAACAATGCTTGGCTTAGGTTGTGGTGTAACACCAGGCTTACATCATCCGGAAATGACCTTTAATCGAGAGCGGCTTATTACAGGAGTGAACATTATTACGAGAGCTATTTTACGAGCTTTATAGAACGAACCGTTCATATAGGATATAGATATAGAAAGAAGTGATAGGGTGATAGACATAAGGGAAATAAGGACAATCGAACAGCTGGAACAAGTTCAGCAATTGGAATTTAACATTTGGGGCATGCCCTCCATTCCCATTCATCAAACGTTAACCGCTGTGAAAAACGGTGGGATCGTTGTGGGTGCCTATGATGGTGAAAAATTAGTTGGCTTTAGCTATGGCTTTTCGGGGTTTCGAGAGGGCAAAAGCTATTTGTGCTCCCATATGTTGGGGATAGACAAAAATTACCGCTCTCAAGGAATCGGTGAAAAATTAAAATATGCTCAGCAAGCCATTGCTATAGAACGGGGCTATGATTTAATGGTATGGACCTTTGATCCGCTGGAAACACGTAATGGTTATCTTAATCTCTCCAAATTAAATGGTATTTGTTATACGTATATAGAAAATTGCTATGGAGAAATGCAGGATGGTTTAAATAAGGGGTTACCTTCCGATCGTTTTGAGGTGAGCTGGTATATAGCCTCAGATTACGTCAATAAAAGTGTTTCAATAGATGCAAAGAATGCCATACCAGTGGCTAGCTGTGTACAAAATGAACAAGGATTCCTACGTTTGGAAATAACAGAAAATTTAAAATATAACAGCGATTTATATACGCTTCCTGTACCAAAGGATTTTCAAGCATTGAAGTTGCAAGACCCGACATTAGCATTGGACTGGCGCATCAAAACGAGACGCTTATTACAACAATTATTTGCACAAGGTTATGCAGCTGTTCAATTGCAACAACAAGAGAACTACAACGAGTATGTTCTCGTTAAATTAGAAACTTTAGGACTGAAAGGGGCAAAACAATATGAAAATAACGGAATTTACCATTAGACATTTAAAAATGAAATTAAAAGAACCATTTACAACAAGCTTTGGCACATTTGATGATAAGGATTTTTTAGTTATAGAGGCTAAAGATGAATCAGGAACAATCGGTTGGGGAGAATCTGTTGCCTTCCATTCTCCTTGGTACAACGAGGAAACATTACAAACGAACTGGCACATGCTAGAAGATTTCTTAATTCCTCTTATTTTAAATAAAAAGCTTCAGCATCCGGATGAGGTCAATGAGCTATTTAAACCGATTCGTAAAAATAATATGGCGAAATCAACGATAGAAGGTGCTATTTGGGATATTTACGCCCAACAGACGAATCAATCTCTCTCGGCTGCACTTGGTGGCAAAAAGGACAATATTGAAGTTGGGATTAGTATCGGTATTCAAAAATCGATCGAGGACTTAGTAGCGTTAGTAGATGGTTTTGTGAATGAAGGCTATAAACGAATGAAAATTAAAATCAAACCGGGTTGGGATGTAGAAGTAATGCGTACATTACGTGAGACGTTCCCTGATGTGGCGTTTATGGCGGATGCGAACTCAGCTTATCGTCTCACAGATGCTGAAACGCTCAAACAGCTAGATGCTTTTAATTTAACAATGATTGAGCAGCCATTGGCGTCAGATGACATTATTGATCACGCAGCTTTACAAAAATTAATCGATACGCCTATCTGCTTGGATGAAAGTATCCATTCATTAGAGGATGCTCGTAAAGCTGTTGAGTTGGGCAGTACTAAAATTATTAACATAAAAATTGGTCGTGTTGGTGGCTTAACAGAAGCTAAGAAAATACATGATTATTGCGAGGCAAATGACATTCCGGTTTGGTGTGGAGGCATGCTGGAGTCGGGTATTGGTCGTGCACATAATGTGGCGTTAACTACATTATCGAATTTTATTTTACCTGGCGATACAGCAGGCTCCAGCCGATATTGGGAAAAAGATATTATCAATCCAGAAGTTGTGGTGAAGGACGGTTATATTAAAGTTCCTCAAAAAGCGGGTATCGGCTATGAAGTAAATAGAGAGACGGTCGACTTGTTTACAGTAGCACAGAAAACTTATAAATAATGTGACTTCCGCTGAAATAGAGGAACTCAGGCTAAGAACTTCACATCCAGTGAAAACGCCTGATTGACCAACATCGTGCTGTTGTTGGCGCTACGCTTTCACGCAAAAGATATGTGTTGGCCTATAGCCCCAGCGGATGTCACGGAATTATGCCGAGGCATAATTGATTTAAATAGAAAAGCAGGTGTTCTATGAAAAAAAGTTGGCAGATAGGTGGCGCATTTGTAGGATTAATCGTTGGTGCTGGCTTCGCATCAGGACAAGAAATTATGCAATACTTTACGAGTTTTGGTCTTTACGGTATTGCAGGCGGAATTGTCGCAACAATCGCTTTTGCTTTTTTAGGGATGAGTCTAGCACAATTAGGGGCAGATTCACAAACGACTTCTCATAAAGAGGTAATCTATCAAATTGGTGGGCGCTATGTTGGCGTACTATTAGATATAGTCATAACGTTCTTCTTATTTGGTGTGGCGGTTGTTATGTTTGCGGGATCAGGGTCAACGTTTGAGCAAATGTTTGGTATGAACCCGATGATCGGCAGCATTTTCATGGTAATCATTACAATTTTAACGCTGTTATTAAATGTAAAAAATATTATTAATATAATAGCTTTAGTGACGCCATATTTAATGGGGATCGTTTTTATTATATTAATTTATTCTATTTTCACAATGGACTTAACAATTGCAGAACAGAATGTGCTCGCGAAAGAGCAATCATCTGCGGCTTCCAATTGGCTAGTAGGGGCACTTCTCTATGTATCTTATAACATAGCTGCTGGTACAGCGATGCTGATTGTTATGGGGGGAACGGTTAAAGAGCGCAAGATTGCTGGTTTAGGCGGTTTTCTTGGTGGTATTATGCTCGGAGTTTTAATCATACTTATTAATATTGCCTTATTCGTTAAAATGGACGTAGTTGGTGGGACAGCAATGCCAACATTAGAGCTAGCCAAACAAATTCATCCTGTAGTGGGGATCTTAATGTCTATTGCTTTATTAGGTATGATGTACAATACGGCAGTAGGGATGCTTTACGCATTTACTGTACGTTTTATAGCGCCTGACCATAAATATTTTAAAATAGGAATCGTGGTAATTGGTTTAATAGGCTTTGTTGCGAGTTTAGTAGGGTTCACGACATTAGTTGGAAAGGTTTATTCATCAATGGGCTATCTAGGCTTTGCATTAATTATTGCAATCATCATCTCTTGGTTACGTAGAATACCAAAAGCTTCATAACTATGTTTTGTAGATTCTCTAGTGTTTTTGTACAGCACTAGGGAATTTTTTTGAATTTTAGTAATAAAAACAAGGTGGAAAGCATACAGTAATTGTAGGTTTTTATTGTGGTATTTTTATAATTCTTCTTTATGTAAAGTAAATTCTCGAAAAATCAAATAAAATCTATATAGATGCTAGACACTGAATTTTCAGAATGCTATATTAATTGGTGTCATAGTTTTTATAATTAGGAAAAATAAGGGGTCTTCATTATATTAAACTTATGTCATATGCATAAGTTGATTGAAGTGGAGACTGGGCGACTCCCCGGGGATCAGCGTCACAGATAAGACCTTGGAGCGAGCGACGCGGCTCATCGGACGCTCCCAGGAAATTGCCCAGTCGGAACGGAAATCAACCACACATTATAGCGATGCCCCCTACAAGCTTTTCTAATTATAAGAAGTGATGGAGTAAAGAGTTATAAGAAGGATGATAGATGCCTATGGTAAAGAAAACATTAAAACAACGCATTGTTGACGCTTCTGTAGTGCTATTTCAGCAAGATGGCTATCACAATGTAACTGTTGATCGCATTGTTGAATACATTGGTGCATCGAAGGGTGGATTTTATCATAATTTTAAATCGAAAGATGAACTGCTGTATGAAATTCACGATGTATTTATTTCGTATGTGATTAAACAGTCACAGGAGGCATATGACAAATACGATACACCGATTACACGTTTATGTGCAATGCTGCAAACACTAACACAAGTGTTTGATATGTATCAAGCGCATATTACGGTTTTTTACGAGGAAAGTCATTCCTTAGCACAGGAATATAGTGAAATCATTCATAAAAAACGAGATCAATATCGGGATATTTTACAAAAAGTCATAGAGGAAGGCCAGGAAACAAAGGATTTTCGTACAGAACTACCTTGTACTATTGTAACGATGGCTATTGTGGGGATGATTAACTGGACATATAAATGGTTTAAGCAATCAGGTCCATTAACAATGGAGGAAATTACAGAAGTCTTTATGGATATGATATTGCGTGCGATTGTCACTGAACAAGCAATGGAAGAAGCAGTTCAATTTATGGTCAAGGGGAAGCCAGCAACGACTGGTTTTATTAATATTTAAAACAAACCGACTAGTCGGTATTAGCTTCTTTCAATGGATATCTAAACACCCGTTGAAATAAAGGAACTCAGTCTAAGTCCGCTCTGTGGGAACGACTGAATGACCAGCATCACGTTGGCCCAAAGCCTCCGGCGAGTGTCACGGAGTTATGTCGAGGCATAATTGATTTATTACAGCTGTCATCTGAACGAAATCTGCTATGGCAAATTAAACATTAGGGGGACTGGGGATGAACTTTGAACTAACGAAAGAGCAAGAGATGATTCGAGATATGGTACGTGACTTTGCTGAAAAAGAAATTAAACCGTATGCTCGTGAGGTTGACGAGACATCGACGATGAGAATAGAGAGCTTTAAAAAGATGGCAGAGCTAGGCTTATTAGGGATCCCGTTTCCTGAAGAGTACGGCGGTTCAGGCGGAGATACTGTTTCCTATGCACTTGCTGTTGAAGAAATTGGTCGTGCATGTGGCGGCACAGGATTAAGCTATGCAGCCGCAGTTAGCTTAGGTGCTTCGCCTATTTACAATTTCGGCACAGAGGAGCAAAAGCAAGAATGGCTTGTTCCGTTAGCGAAGGGAGAAACATTAGGTTCGTTTGGTCTAACAGAGCCAAATGCAGGTTCAGATGCTGGTGGAACACTTACAACAGCTGTAATTGATGGTGATGATTACATCATTAATGGTGAAAAATGCTGGATCACAAACGCGGGCTTTGCACGCCAAATTATTGTGACAGCAGTAACAGGTAAACGTGAAGATGGTAAAAAAATTATTTCATCTATCATTGTACCAACTAACACTCCTGGCGTAACGATCAACTGCAATTACGACAAAATGGGCGTACGTGGTTCCAATACTTGTGAGATTATTTTGCAAAATGTTCGTGTACCAAGGGCTAATCTTTTAGGGGATGAAAAACGAGGATTTAGCCAATTTTTAAATACGTTAGACGGTGGGCGTATTTCTATTGCTGCATTATCAGTAGGAATTGCACAGGCAGCTTATGAGAAAGCATTAAAATACGCTAAAGAACGTGAACAATTTGGTGCACCTATATCAAAACTTCAGGCAATACAATTTAAATTAGCTGATATGGCAATGGAGATAGAGCTTGCACGTACGTTAGTACATAAGGCGGCATGGCTTAAAGATCAAAAGAAACCATTCGGGAAGGAAGCGGCAATGGCAAAATTATTTGCCTCTGAAATGGGCTTCCGCACTTGTAATCAAGCAATTCAAATTCACGGTGGTTCAGGGTATATGAAAGAATACGACGTAGAGCGTCATTTGCGTGACATTAAGTTAATGGAAATCGGCGAGGGAACGTCTGAAATTCAACGTCTCGTTATTTCTCGTCTAATTGGCTGTTAGTCATAATCAATTATGCCTCGGCATAATTGCATCCGGAATCGGCTTTGTGCAGGCACAAAGCACTCCTTTCCGACTCCGTGACATCCGCCGGAGGTTTTGGGCCAACGTGATGTTGGTCACTCAGTCGTTGCCACAGGACGTGGCGGTCTTAGACTGAGTTCCTCTATTTCAGCGGGTGTTTGGACATTCGCTGAAAAGAGCTTAAGTCCGCATTCATCTCAACACCTATAGAGGTGGGGGATGAATGCTGAAAGAAGTTAAATAGCGTAAAAATAAGGGGGATTTTCATGGCAGAACTTGTGTATCAAACTATTGGTCAATTGCTAGATGAACAATCTAAACAATACCCACAACGCGAAGCATTAGTGTATGCAGATAGGGGTTTACGTATGACTTATGAGGAGCTCAATCGGCAAAGTCGTTTAGTCGCTAGAGGGTTGATGTCTCTTGGGATAGAGAAGGGTGAGCATATTGCAGTTTGGACGACTAATGTTCCAGAATGGGTGCAGCTGCAATTTGGTACAGGTAAAATGGGAGCCCCAATCGTCACTGTAAACACTAATTATCGTTCAAGCGAGTTGGAATATTTATTGAAGCAATCCGATGCAAAAACGATTATTTTAATTGAAAATTATCGAGACCATTCTTTTATAAATACACTGCAAGAGTTATGTCCAGAGCTTATACATTGTGAACCAGGTAATTTGCAATCAGAGCGACTACCTTTATTAAAAAATGTTATTTTAATTGGCGAGACAAAATATCCCGGAGTGCTAAACTGGTCGGATGTGTTATCTGCTGCAGAGCAAATAACAGAGGAGCAATTAGATCAAAGACAGCAAGCACTTCATTATGATGATGTTATTAATATTCAATATACTTCAGGAACAACAGGTTTTCCGAAAGGTGTTATGTTAACGCATTACAACTTAGTTAATAATGCGATTAATATTGCAGAATGTATGCGTTTAACTTACGAAGATCGCTTGTGCATCCCTGTCCCATTCTTCCATTGCTTTGGATGTGTAATTGGAACATTAGCGATTACTACTAGTGGTGGGACGATGGTACCAGTACAAGAATTTTCACCTACTGAGGTGTTACAAACGGTTGAAAAAGAAAAGTGTACCGCGTTACATGGCGTACCAACGATGTTCATTAGTGAGCTTAATTTACCGAATTTTGCGTCTTTTGATCTATCAACGTTGCGTACTGGAGTAATGGCTGGCTCTAACTGTCCGATCGAGGTTATGAAAGCCGTTATCGACAAGATGGGCATGAAGGATATTACGATTTGTTACGGGCAAACAGAAGCCTCACCTGTTATTACACAAACGAGAGCTGATGACCCGCTACTGTTAAAGGTTGAAACAGTTGGCCGCGCACTGCCAAATCTAGAAGTTAAAATTGTCATTCCTGGTACGAACGAAGAAGCTGCGCCGAATGAACAAGGGGAGCTATGTACGAGAGGCTACCAAGTCATGAAAGGTTACTATAATAACCTAGAAGAAACGCTTCTTGCAATAGATGAGGATAACTGGCTGCATACTGGGATTTGGCCAACGATGGATGAGGCGGGCTATGTACGTGTAACAGGGCGTTTAAAAGATATGATTATTCGTGGCGGTGAAAATATATCTCCTCGAGAAATAGAAGAATTCCTTTACACACACACCAAAATTGCAGATGTACAGGTTGCAGGTGTTCCCGATCCTGTTTATGGAGAGGAAGCGGCAGCTTGGATTATTTTGCGAGAAGGAGAGCAGGCAACAGAGGAAGAGATTCGAGATTATTGTCGGGATAAAATCTCTAGACATAAAATACCACGACATATTTTCTTTATCGAGGACTATCCGATGACTGCATCTGGAAAAGTGCAAAAGTTTAAATTACGAGAAAATTTTGTTCCAACAGTGAAGTAAGAAGGGGGTCAGTCTTATGTTTAAGAAGGTGTTAATTGCCAATCGTGGAGAAATAGCTAGACGTGTTATTAGAACATGCAAACGACTAAATGTTCAAACAGTTGCGGTGTATTCTGAGGCAGACGCTGAAAGCTTACATGTGAAGGATGCTGATGAGGCGTTCTGCCTTGGAAAGCCACCTGTTGCTCAAAGCTATTTAAATATTGATCGTATTCTTGAAGTAGCGAAGGAAAGCGGCGCTGAAGCAATTCATCCTGGCTATGGCTTGTTATCAGAAAACGCTGAGTTTGCTAAACGTTGTACAGAAGCGGGCCTCTTATTTATTGGGCCGAGCGCGGACGTAATTGCTTCGATGGGTAGTAAATTAGAAGCTCGGAAAACAATGAAAGCTGCCGGTGTACCGATTGTTGATGGTGTAGAGACGCCGGTGAAAGATGTCGAGGAAGCTATTGAAATTGCTACCCGTCTAGGCTATCCGATTATGTTAAAAGCCTCTGCTGGCGGTGGGGGCATCGGCATGCAGCTCGTTGAAAATGCTGAGCAATTAGCAAAAGCCTTTGAGGGGAATCAAAAGCGTGCACAGTCATTCTTTGGTGATGGCACGATGTATATGGAACGATTTATTGCGGATCCTCATCACGTCGAGGTACAAATTATTGCAGACCATGAAGGCAATGTCGTACCACTATTTGAACGTGAGTGTTCGATTCAACGTAGAAATCAAAAAGTAGTGGAGGAAGCGCCATCTCCATTCATTTCTGAGGAAACAAGAAAAAGAATGCTAGATGCGTCAGTTAAGGCAGTTCAGCATATTGGCTATGTGAATGCTGGTACGATTGAGTATTTAGTAGATGCGGAGCAAAACTTTTATTTCTTAGAGATGAATACACGCCTACAAGTGGAACATCCAGTGACGGAGGAAATTACAAAGCTAGATCTTGTGGAGGAGCAATTAAAAATTGCGGCAAAACAACCGCTAGCATTTACTCGCGATAGTATACAAAGAAAAGGGCATGCGATTGAAGTACGTATTTACGCCGAAAATCCGTCAACCTTTTTCCCTTCTCCAGGCACTATTACGGCATTTGAATTGCCTACAGGTGAAGGTATCCGCCATGAATGCGGCGTAGAGGCTGGCACTGTGGTAACACCTTTTTACGACCCAATGATTAGCAAATTAGTCGTGTGGGGAGAAACACGAGCAATTGCGTGTGAAAGACTGATTGAGGCACTTAACGCGTATAAAGTAGAAGGTATTCAAACAAATATTCCGATGTTGTTGAAAACAGTGACACATGAACAATTTTTAAAGGGCTATACAACAACTAAATTTGTGGATGAATATTATTTACCTCAATTAGCAGAGACGAAGTAAGAACATTTATCCTCATTCAGCAGATTCCTGCTGAATGAAGATAAAGGCCTCCGGCGGATGTCACGGATTTTAAAAGGAATGAATTGTGCGTGCACAATTCAAAATCCGGACGCAATTACGCCAAGGCGAAATTGATAAAAGCATTCGCACTTAAACAATGAGTGCGGATGCGTTATTCATACATTTGGAGGGGTTTACAATGGCAACAGTTAAAGCGAGCATGGCAGGAACAGTATGGAAAATCGTTGTAACAGAGGGCGAGAAAGTGACTGCAGGACAAGATGTTGCAATTTTAGAGTCGATGAAAATGGAGATTCCTATTGCAGCAGAAGAAGATGGCGTAGTTACAAAAATCATTGCGAATGAAGGGGATTTCATTAACGTAGATGACGATATTTTAGAAATCGAATAAGGAGGCTTCTTTATGCATCTACCAAAGCATGTAACGTTAAAGGAAGTTGGTCCTCGTGACGGCTTGCAAAATGAGAAAACGCATATTGCAACTGCCGATAAAGTACAGCTAGTAAATTTACTTAGTCAAACTGGATTGAATTATATCGAGGTAACGTCTTTTGTGCATCCGAAGTGGATTCCACAGCTGGCTGATGCAGTGGAGGTTCTTCAAGCTATTAAACGCCAAAAAGATATCACGTATGCGGCACTAGTACCGAACATGCGTGGCTTAGAACGTGCATTGCAAGCTGAAGTAGACGAAGTGAGCGTTTTTATGTCGGCAAGTGAGAGCCATAACCAAAGTAATATTAATAAATCAATCGATGAAACATTTCCGATATTACAGGAAGTTGTGGACGGCGCAAAGGCAGCGCATAAAAACGTACGGGGCTATATCTCAACGGTGATTGGGTGCCCGTATGAAGGTTACATACAACCAGAAAAAGTTTTGCGAGTAACAGAAAAATTACTGGAAATGGGCGTCGATGAAATTTCTCTTGGTGACACGATTGGTGTTGGTGTACCGACACAGGTGGAAAGTCTTTTAGAAGAATTATTAAAAAGATACCCTGTAGAAAATTTTGCGATGCATTTTCATGATACACGTGGCACAGCGCTAGCAAATATCGTTAAATCTTTAGAAATGGGCATTACGAAGTTTGATAGTGCACTTGGTGGACTTGGGGGCTGTCCATATGCCAAAGGAGCATCAGGTAATGTGGCTACGGAAGATTTAGTGTATTTATTAGATGTGATGGGGATTAAAACGGGTGTAGAACTGAAGAAAGTGCTAGAGGCTGCACTGTTTATTGAACAGAAACTAGGAAAGGCCGTTGCCTCTAAACAAATGACGATTGCCCGTAATGAAAGGAGTACGAGTCAAATATGACGCAACTCGTTCGTTTTGAAGTATTAGATAATTGCATTGGGCTTATTACCCTTTCAAGACCGGAAGCTGCAAATGCGATGTCTGTACAATTGCTCCAAGAACTTAGCACGACACTTGACAACATAAATGGTGATCCGGCAGTGCGAGTCGTCCTACTAACAGGAGTGGGGGAAAAAGCCTTTTGCGCAGGAGCAGATTTAAAAGAGCGTAAAGGGATGCCAGACAGACAAGTAAAGCAGATAGTGCAATTAATCGGAGCAACAGTGGCAAAAGTAGAATCACTTGCCCAACCAGTTATTGCCGTATTAAATGGCGTTGCTTTTGGTGGCGGACTCGAGCTAGCGTTAGCCTGTGACTTACGCCTAGCAGCTGCCCATGCCAAGATAGGCCTTACGGAAACATCTCTCGGCATCATCCCGGGGGCAGGAGGTACACAACGCCTTCCACGACTAATTGGCATTGGAAAAGCGAAGGAATTAATTTATACAGCGCGTCGATTAAATGCAGAGGAAGCAAGAAGTTACGGCATTGTAGAGTATGTTCATGAGGGACATGAAGTACTTGAAAAGGCACAGCAGCTTGCACTTGAAATGGCAAAAAATGCTCCACTTTCTTTAGTACAGGCGAAAATCGCCATGAATCAAGGTGTTGAAGTCGATTTAGCTACTGGTTTAAAAATCGAATCACTTGCATATAATGCTCTGATTCCTACAGAAGATCGATTAGAGGGCTTACTTGCTTTCCAGGAAAAGAGAACACCGCAATATGTAGGGAAATAACGACCTGATAATTAATTTTGAAAGGTTTTAAAGTAGGATATCAAAATATTGGCATATCATCAAAAAGTGAGGCTAGGTGACTCCTTTGGGCTCTCCAAAGAAGCGCTTAGTCGTAATGGAAAGCAACCCCGCGATAAGGTGATGTCATGGGGGTTGAATCTCTAATAGATTTTGGTCCATCATCAGAAGTTTAGAGTGACTTTTTGTTAAAACATATGCAAAGCATATAGGTTGATCTTCGTTACGACTGGGCGACTCCTTGGGGATCAGCGATAGAGGAACGAAGGCTAAAAGCATCACATCCTGTGATAACGCCTTCGTGGCCAACATCGTGTTGGCCCGAGACCCTGCAGCACATCGGATGTTTTCTATGCGAAAGCGAA
>Ga0209676_1002245_pt1 | contig 14279 bp, 7 predicted proteins | sample AraplaCvi_mLB_r2_FD_184282 | JGI IMG/M metagenome (GOLD analysis project Ga0209676, IMG submission 184282) | Arabidopsis root microbial communities from North Carolina, USA - plate scrape MF_Cvi_mLB_r2 (SPAdes) (version 2) | ecosystem: Host-associated > Plants > Roots > Endosphere | place: USA...
TCCAACGACGCGCGCCAACCGCACGAGTTCCGCATGACCCAGACCGATACCGCGCCCGTCGGCGACCGCGACCAGTTGACCCGCTTCCTCATCGAGACCGCCGGCGTACGCGGTGTGCGCGTGCACCTGGCCGATACGTGGGCGCAGGTCCGCGAACGCGCCGAGTACCCGCAGGCCGCGGCCGAACTGCTCGGCGAGGCGCTCGTCGCCGCCGCGGCGTTCACCGGCCACGCCAAGGTCGACGGCCGGCTCTCGGTGCAGCTGCGCGGCCATGGCGCGCTACGCACCCTGTTCGCCGAGTGCACCGCCGCCGGCACCTTGCGCGGCATCGCGCAGGTCGACGAGGACGCCGGCACCGTTTCGCGCGACCTGCGCGACCTGGGCGAAGGCGCGCTTCTGGCCATCACCATCGAGAACCCGTCGCTCGACGGTCGCGAACCCATGCGCTACCAGGGCCTGGTGTCGCTGGAATCGGACTCGCTCGCCGGCGCCTTCGAGGACTACTTCCGCCAGTCCGAGCAGTTGCCGACGAGGCTCCTGCTTGCCGCCGACGAACGGCAGGCCGCGGGGCTCATGTTGCAGAAGCTGCCGGGGGATCATGGCGACGACGATGGCTGGTCGCGGGTGGGTGCGCTGTTCGACACGCTCACCACGCGCGAGCTGCTGGAATGGTCGGCGGACGACCTGCTGACCCGCCTGTTCCACGAGGACGGGGTGCAGGTGCTGGGGCACAAGCCGCTTCGCTTCGCATGCTCGTGTTCGCGCGAGCGGGTGGAGTCGATGCTCGTCTCCCTCGGCCAGGGCGAGGCGGAGGCGGCCGTCGAGGCGGCCGGTGGCGCCGCCGAGATCCGTTGCGAGTTTTGCGGACAGAGTTACCGTTTCGACGCAGAGGAAATCGCTAGCTTGTTCACCGTGGCAACGACGGAACTGGCGGCCCCGGACAGGGTCCAGTGACCGTCCGGGACGCCCCGGGGAATTGTTAAATAAACATAAACGGTCTATAGTCGCGGTCCTCAGGAGAGGGGAACTCCGCCCGGTTCAACCGGTCGTATCCAAGACATGAACACGCGCCTGCTTCGACTGCCGTTGACCCTGATGCTCGCCATTGGCGTGGCGGCAGGCGTGCACGCGCAGTCCCGCACCACGGCCGCGGATACGACCTACCTGCCGGTCTGGAACCAGAGCAGCGGCAAGCTCGAATACCTCCTTCAGCTCGAACCTACCGGCGCGCCGGTCGCAGGCGCCCGCTGGCGCGTGGGCAGCAACACGCTCGATGCGGCCTTCGGCCTGGAAGCGGGCGACACGCTCGGCCTGGTCTGCGATCGCAAGACTGGCCTCGCCGGCGCCATCGGCAACCTCGCCAACCATTGCGCGCTCGCCTCGCTCGATGAGGACGACGACCGCACCGCGGCCCGCACCGGCACGCTCGGCGCAAGCCTGAGCCGTGCTGGTGGCAAGGTCGGCCTGGCGCTCGGCACCGGTCGCGACACCCTGCCCGCCTGGCTGAGCCCGAACGCGAAGTTCAGCAAGGTCGACCAGAACACCCTCACCGTCTACGGCCAGAAGAACATCGGGCGCGAAGCCACGGTTTCGATCGGCGGCACGTGGGCGCGGGCCAAGCTCATCCCCGCCGGCGAAATGCCTGCGCTGGCCGATCGATGGAGCAGCCACAGCCTCACCGTCGGCGCCGGCATGGGCAATTTCAGCGCCAACATCGTCGGCCGCGTGGTCGACACGCCGGGCGAACCCGGCCAGTGGGAAGGCCTGGGCGTCGGACTGACGTGGCGCACGCCGTGGAGCGGACAGCTCACGGTCGGCGCGGAGAACGTCGTCACCCGCGGCAAGAATCCGTTCGCGCCGGAGAACGTCGACAAGGACGAGGGCACCGTGCCCTACGTCCGGTACGAACAGGATCTCTGACATAGCCGGTGCGGCGCGCGATGCGCCAAGCACCTGATGAAACCGGCCCGGCCGCGCACTCTGCGCGGCCTTTTTCGTTTAAGCCGACACCCGGCGGCCACCATACGCAGCAATACCATGGCGTATGGATTTCACATATTCGAAACTGTGCATTAACAACACTTTCACTTCTTGCCCAAGCTGGTTAGGATCGGTTTGCCTTGCCGCTTTTGGCGTTCGGTTTGACGCCACCGGCCAGGTCCCATGGGATCCATCGACTCACGCTTGGAGAGAGAGATGAACTTGAAGACCACCCCGCTCCGCGACGCGATCGTCTATTCGCTCGCGGTCGGCGCTACCGCGGTCGCCGGTACCGGCGTCGCCGTCGCACAGGAACAGCAGCAGACCACCACGCTCGACCGCATCGAAGTCACCGGCTCGCGTATCCGCCAGGTCGACATCGAGACCGAAGCGCCGGTGCTCACCATCACCCGCGCCGACATCGAACAGCAGGGCTTCCAGTCGGTCGCCGACATCCTGCAGAACATTTCCGCCGTCGGCGCCCCGGCCATCAGCCGCGCCTCCCCGCTCAGCGCGGGCGAGAACGTCGGCGGCCAGTTCATCAGCATGCGCAACCTGGGTACGCAGCGCACTCTGATCCTGGTCAACGGCAAGCGCCTGGGCATCAGCACGAGCGGCCTGCAGGACGTGTCGCTGATCCCGACCGTAGCTGTCGAGCGCGTCGAAGTGCTGAAGGACGGCGCCTCGTCGATCTACGGTTCCGACGCCATCGCCGGCGTGGTGAACATCATCACGCGTTCGAACTTCGAAGGCGCCACGGTCGATGCGTACTACGGCCAGTACAGCGAAGGCGACGGCGAGACGACCCGCGCATCGGGCATCCTCGGCTTTACCGGCGATCGCGGTTCGATCACGGCTGCCGTCGAGTACCGCAAGGAAGAGGAAGTCTTCGCGCGCGATCGCGAGTACTCCGCCTATCCGCAGAGCGACAAGCACCCGACCCGTGGCTGGACCACGGTGAGCCAGTGGGGCGTGATCAACCTGCCGGCCGGTCTGGGCGGTAACCGCGTGCTCAACGAGGGCGCCGACTGGCGCAGCCTCGCGAACTACCATGCGCTGAACACCAACACCGGCACCTCGGCTGCCGATCCGAACGGTTCGACCGTCGACAAGAGCAACACCAACCAGCAGACGCACCTGCGCACCCCGCTGGAAAGCCGCTCGCTGTTCGTCAACGGACTGTTCGACGTCACCGAGAGCGTCCGTTTCCGCGGCGACGTGCTCTACACCGAGCGCGAGTCGGCGCGTCAGGTCGCAGGCTATCCGTTCCAGAGCGCCTCGGCCGGCCCGATCCCGGGCGGCTTCACGATGTCGCGCGAGAGCTACTACAACCCGGTCGGCGTCGACCAGGGCTTCGCGAACCCGCAGGACGTGAACTTCTGGCGCCGCACGTGGGAAGTGCCGCGCGTCGACAAGCCGACCTCCACCACGTGGCGCTTCTCCGCCGCGCTGGAAGGCAGCTTCGACGTTGCCGAGCGCATCTTCGACTGGGACGTCAACTACCTCTACAACAACAACAAGGTTACCCAGGAAAACTACGGCAACCTCAACATCGAGCGCACCAAGCAAGCGGTCGGCCCGTCCTTCCTGGACAGCAACGGCCAGGTGGTCTGCGGTACGCCGGACAATCCGGCCACCGCTGCGGTCAACGAGCGCAGCGTCATCCCGGGCTGCGTAGCATGGAATCCGTTCATCCCGTATGGCCGCACCGGCGACGGTGGTCTGACCGGCAACCAGGCCCTGCAGGATTGGCTGTTCCAGCGCCTGAACTCCTCGGGTGAGACCGAAACCAAGGTGTATGCAGCCAACCTCAGCGGTTCGGTAGCGACGCTGCCGGGCGGCGATCTGGGCGTAGCCGTTGGTTACGAGAACCGCAAGGAACAGGGTCGCTTCATTCCCGACGCGCAGGCTGTGACGGGCAACTCGACCACGCTGGCCGGCGGCCCGACGCAGGGCAGCTACACCGTCGATGAGGTCTACGCCGAACTCTTCATCCCGGTGCTGGCTGACCTCACCGGCGCGAAGGAGTTGAGCTTCAGCGTCGCCAGCCGTTACTCGGACTACGACACCTTTGGCGACACCGTCAACAGCAAGTTCGGCTTCAAGTGGAAGCCGATCGACTCGCTGCTGTTCCGCGGCACCTACGCTGAAGGCTTCCGCGCTCCGACGATCAACGACCTGTACGGCGGTGGCTCGCAGACGTTCTCGTTCTTCACCGACCCCTGCGACACGGGCTTCGGTGCGGCAGCGAGCCAGGCGGCAGTCCGCGCCGCTTGCGGTGGTAACGACCGTCCGCGCGTTCCGAATGCGAACACCTACCGTCAGCTGGCCCAGGGCTTCACCGTTGCACCGGGCACGAACTCGCAGACGCCGGTTCCGTTCTTCTCCGGTTCGAATCCGAATCTGATTCCGGAAACGTCCGAGTCCAAGACGCTGGGCGTGGTGTGGAGTCCCGAGTTCGTCCAGGGCCTCAATGTCAGCCTGGACTGGTGGAAGATCCGCATCGACGACACGATCGTGGCCGACAGCCCGACGCAGATGCTCAACGACTGCTACATCCAGAACGACCTCACGCGCTGCACCGCGTTCACGCGTGACGCGACCCGCGGCTTCGTCGATACCCTGACCTTCACGGGCATCAATGCCGGCTACCGTGAGGCCGAAGGCTACGATCTGGACCTGGGCTACCGCCTGCCGACGGACCGTTTCGGTACGTACAACCTGTCCTGGCAGACGACCTACACCAGCCGCGACGAAATCAAGACCGACACCAACCCGGCCACCCCGCCGCAGCAGCTGGTCGGCTACGCAACCTCGCCGGGCTTCATCGGCACGTTCCGTATCCGCTCCAACGCCAGCCTGACCTGGGACATGGGCATGTGGAGCGCCACCTGGGGTGCGCGTTACTACTCCAGCCAGAAGGAAACGTGCCTCTCGGCGACGCTGTTCCCGTGGGAGTGCTCGAATCCGGAGTTCGCCGCCGGGAACCCCACGCCCGCGCAGGCCCGCGTGATCAATGAAGTCGGTTCCAACACCTTCCACGACCTGGAGTTCCGCTGGAAGGCGCCGTGGAACGCGACCGTCGCCATCGGTGCGAACAACGTGTTCGACCACGTCGGCCCGGTGCTGTACAGCCAGCCGAACGCGAATGTGTCCTACCAGGGCCAGTTCGACATCGGTCGTTTCGTCTACATGAAGTACCAGCAGCGCTTCTGATCCATCCCCGGATGGAGCACTCGAGCGGCCCCGAAAGGGGCCGCTTTTTTTTGACCCGGCACGAGCCTGCCTCCGAGGCGGAACCGTAAGCGGCTCCCCGCACCCTGCCGATTCGCAGGGGCCTTTGAACGTGCACATTCAGGTCGCAGTCTTTGCATTACGAGCGGTCACGAGCCGATAACCGGTCATTAACGTCCCTTTCACTTTTCGCTTGAGGGGGTTAGGATCGGGTTAAGCCTTGCCGTTTTTGGCGTCTGCTTTGACTCCGTCGGCTGGGCCCCATGGGAAGTACCTGACCTGTTTTCGGAGAGAGAGATGACCTTCAAGACCACCCCGCTCCGCGACGCGATTTCATTCGCGCTCGCGGTGGGCGCTACTGCCAGCGCCGGCACCGGCGTCGCCATGGCACAGGACGCTGCGCAGGAAACGACCACCCTCAGCCGCATCGAGGTCACCGGTTCGCGCATCAAGCGCGCCGATATCGAAACGTCCCAGCCGATCTTCTCGCTCAGCCGCGATGACATCACCGCGCAGGGCCTGACCTCGGTCGGCGACGTGATCCAGAACATCACCGCCAACGGTTCGACGCTCAACAGCACGTTCAACAACGGCGGTAACGGCGAGACGCGCGTCAATCTGCGCAACCTCGGTTCCAACCGCACGCTGGTCCTGGTCAACGGCCGTCGCTGGGTTGGTGGCACGGGCCTGGGCGGCGCGGTCGACCTCAACACGATCCCGACGGCCGCTGTCGAGCGCATCGAAGTGCTGAAGGACGGCGCCTCGACGATCTACGGTTCGGACGCCATCGCGGGCGTGGTGAACGTGATCCTGCGCCAGAACTTCGATGGCGCCGAAGCCAATGCCTACATCGGCCAGTTCGACAAGGGCGACGGCACGCGCCAGTCGTATGACTTCACCATCGGCTCGACCGGCGATCGCTTCTCCGCGATGCTCGGCTTCGGCTACGTGAAGGAAGAGCCGGTCATGGCCGGCGATCGCTTCATCTCGAAGGAGCCGGTGTACCAGACCGGCAACTTCTTCGGCAGCGGCACGAGCCCGAACGGCCGTTTCGCGCTCTGCCCCGGTGGATACGATCCGGCCGCAGGCGCATGTACCGGCGGGCAGACGAACTTCAACGGCGGCGCAGGCACCTTCACCTACGATGGCGCGGGCACCGCTCCTCGTCCGTATCTCGCCAGCCCGCCGCTGGATCGCTACAACTTCGCTCCTGAGAACTACCTGCTGACCCCGCAGGAGCGCCGCTCGGTGTTCGCCAACGCAACGGCCGACATCACCGACGACATCCGCTTCAAGACCACCATCACCTACAACCAGCGCGAGTCCGAACAGCTGCTGGCCGCCATGCCGGTGACGCTGGGTACCGCTCCGGGCACGACTGCGAACGCCCGCTCGGTGTTCATCAGCGCCGACAACATGTACAACCCGTTCGGCCAGGACGTGTCGCGCATCAACCGCCGCATCACGGAGACGGGCGGCCGTTCGTTCAACCAGGACGTGCGCACGTTCGCGATGAACGCCGGCTTCGAAGGCACGTTCAACTTCGCCGACAAGTACTACGATTGGGAAGCGGGTTACTTCTACGGCCAGAACAAGGCGAACAACACCACGTTCGGCCTGTTCAACGTGTCGGCCCTGCGTAACGCGCTGGGCCCGTCGATGATGATCGACGGTACCCCGTCCTGCGTTCGCACGCCGGGCGATGCCGGTTCGGCGATTGCCGGTTGCGTGCCGTTGAATCTGCTGAACGGCAACGGCAACGTCACGCAGGAAATGCTCGATTACGTGTCCTTCACAGCGCACGACGAGTACAGCTACACGCAGAAGACGTACTACGCGAACTTCGGCGGCGATCTGTTCGACCTGCCGGGCGGCCCGCTGGGCTTCTCGTTCGGCCTCGAGCACCGCACCGAAGACGGCTACGACTCCCCGGATGCGCTGATCAACGCCGGCGACACCACCGGTAACGTGCGTACCGGCGCGGCGGGCAGCTACTCGCTCGACGAGGCGTACATCGAATTCGCCATCCCGGTGCTGGCCGACCTGCCGGGCGCCAAGCTGCTCGACTTCAGCGTCGCGACCCGCTACTCGGATTACGACACCTTCGGCACCACGCTCAACAGCAAGTTCGGTTTCCGCTGGAAGCCGATCGACGACCTGATGATCCGCGGCAACTGGTCGGAGGGCTTCCGCGCTCCGTCGATCGCCGAACTGTTCACTGGCGTCGGCGACAACTTCCCGACGCTGAACGACCCGTGTAACGATTCGAGCTGGGACACGATCCCGGACTCGTCCCGTGCACGATGCATCGCGCAGGGCGTGCCGGCTGGCGGTTACTCGCAGGACAGCTCGCAGATCCGCATCAACCAGGGCGGCAATCCGAACCTCGAGCCTGAAGAAGCCGAGACCGTCACCTTTGGTTTCGTGTACAGCCCGAGCTGGGCCGAAGGTCTGAACGTCTCGCTGGACTGGTGGGAAATCAAGATCGACAACGCGCTGACGCTGTTGACCGGTCAGCAGTACATGGACAACTGCATCCTGTACGGCATCGATCGCTTCTGCGATTTCACCCGCACCGCCGACGGCACCGTCGACAACCTCACCGTCGTTCCGCTCAACCTGGGTGGCACGCGCACGGAAGGTTACGACCTGACCGTCAGCTACTCGCTGCCGGAGACGAGCTGGGGCAAGTTCAGCTTCGTGTGGGATACGACCTATCTGGCCGCCTTCGAGCAGGATCTGAACGACAACGGCATCCTTGGCGAGACCAACGAGTTCGGCAACCAGGTTGGCGAGTACTTCCAGAACAGCAACAACTGGCGCATTCGCTCCAACCTCGCCGCACGCTGGGAGATGGGCGACTGGGGCGCGACCTGGAACGTTCGCTACTACTCGAAGCAGGACGAAGACTGCCAGTTCCTCGAGGACTACGGCTTCGGCTATCTGTGCACCGAGGAAGGCCGCTTCGTGGACGACCAGTTCGGCAACTCGATCCCGGCTGCCCAGCACCGCATGGGCGGCACCACGTACCACGACGTCAGTGCGTACTGGAACGCTCCGTGGAACGCGAAGGTCACCATCGGCCTGAACAACGTGTTCGACAAGGATCCGCCGATCGCGTACTCGGCCTTCGCAAACTCGTTCGACCCGCAGTACGAGCTGCCCGGCCAGTTCTTCTACTTCCGCTACTCGCAGAAGTTCTGATCGGTACCAATAGCACTTGCGTCAGAAACGGCCCCGAAAGGGGCCGTTTTTTTGTGCGACCGTTTCACAAATGAAACAATACGCATTCATACTGTTGAAGATTAACAACACTTTAAGTAATCGCTCTGCGGGTCTACCATCGGGCCGACCTTGCCGGACTTGGCGTGGTTTTTTGCTCCACCCGGCGGGTTCCGATGGGAACAACTTAGACCGACTTGGAGAGAGCGATGATCTTGAAGACAACAAAGCTCCGGGACGCAATCCGCGTAACGCTCGCACTGGGCACCACGACTGCGGCCGGCATCGGCGCAGCACAGGCCCAGGACCCTGCTCCCGCCCCCGCCCAGGAAGCGACGACCCTCGACCGCATCGAAGTCACCGGTTCGCGCATCAAGCGCGCCGACATCGAGACTTCACAGCCGATCTTCTCGCTCAGTCGCGATGACATCACCGCGCAGGGCCTCACTTCCGTCGGCGACGTGATCCAGAACATCACCGCCAACGGTTCCACGCTCAACACGACCTTCAACAACGGCGGCAACGGCGACACCGGCGTCAGCCTGCGCAACCTCGGCGCGAACCGCACGCTGGTGCTGGTCAACGGCCGCCGCTGGGTCGGCGGTGCATCGGGCACGGGCCTGGGTGGCCAGGTCGACCTCAACTCGATTCCGACCGCGGCCGTCGAACGCGTCGAAGTACTGAAGGATGGCGCCTCGGCGATCTACGGTTCCGATGCGATCGCAGGCGTGGTCAACATCATCCTGCGCCAGAACTTCGAAGGCGCCGAAGCCAACGCCTACATCGGCCAGTTCGACAAGGGCGACGGATTCCGCCAGTCGTACGACTTCACCATCGGCAGCACGTCCGACCGATTCGCGGTGATGCTGGGCTTCGGCTACGTCAAGGAAGATCCGGTGATGGCGGGCGACCGCTACATCTCCAAGGAGCCGATCTACACCACCGGCGCGGCACTGGGCGGCAGTTCCACATCGCCCGGCGGAAACTTCAGCATCCGCTTCGGTGATTGCCTCACCGCCTCGGGCGCGCCGGGGCGTTGCCGGCCCGACGGGACCACCGGCAGCTTCACCTACGATCCCGGCGCGGGCGATGCCGGCAACTGGCGCCCGTTCACCAGCGCTGACATCTACAACTTCGCGCCCGAGAACTACCTGCTGACGCCGCAGGAACGCCGTTCGGTGTTCGGCAACGCGTCAGTGGATATCACCGACAACGTCCGCTTCAAGACCACGCTGACCTACAACGAGCGCCAGTCCGAACAGTTGCTGGCGTCGATGCCGGTTACTCTGGGCCTCGCGCCGGGCTCAGGCGCGCAGGCGAGCCAGGTCGTCATCAGCGCGGACAACATCTACAACACAATCCTCGACCAGGACGGCAACCGCAACGACATCGACTGGGCACAGCGGCGCATTACCGAAACAGGCGGCCGCCAGTTCAGCCAGGACGTGCGCACGTTTGCGATGAATGCCGGTTTCGAAGGCACGCTGAATTTCGCCGACAAGTATTACGACTGGGAAGCCGGCTATTTCTACGGCCGCAACAAGGCGAACAACACGACGCTCGGATTATTCAACGTGATTTCGCTGAGCAATGCGCTCGGCCCGTCGATGATGGGACCTGACGGTACGCCCGTGTGCGTGAGCACGCCCGGCGATCTGGACACGACCATCGACGGCTGCGTTCCGCTCAACCTCTTCGGCGGCGTCGGGTCGATTACGCAGGACATGCTGGACTACACGACGTTCACCGCACACGACGAGTACAGCTACACGCAGAAGACCTACTACGCCAATATCGGCGGCGATCTGTTCGACCTCCCCGGCGGTCCACTCGGATTCTCGATCGGCCTGGAGCACCGCAGCGAAGACGGTTACGACTCGCCCGACGCGCTCATCAACTCCGGCAACACGACCGGCAACGCGCGTACCGCCACTTCCGGCGGATACACGGTGGATGAGGCATACCTCGAACTGGCCATTCCCGTCCTCGCCGATGTGCCTGGCGCGAAGCTGCTCGACTTCTCGGTGGCCACGCGGTATTCGGATTACAGCAACTTTGGCGACACGCTCAACAGCAAGTTCGGTTTCCGCTGGAAGCCGATCGAGGATCTGCTGATACGCGGCAACTGGTCCGAAGGTTTCCGTGCGCCCTCCATCGCTGAACTGTTCGCGGGCCAGGCCGACTCGTTCCCGCAGTTGAGCGACCCCTGCAACCAGACCAACTTCCCCAACCAGACCGCACCGGCGCAGTCGCGCTGCATCGCCGAGGGTGTGCCGGATGGTGGCTACGAGCAGAGCAACCAGCAGATCCGGATCACGGTCGGTGGCAATCCGAACCTGCAGCCGGAAAAGGCGGAATCGACCACCGCTGGCTTCGTGTACAGCCCGAGCTTCGTCGAAGGCCTCGACGTGTCGCTGGACTGGTGGAAGATCAAGATCGAGGACGCCATCACCACCATTGGCGGCGCGCCGATCATCCAGCAGTGCATCGATTCGGCGGGCGCAGGGCCTACGTGCGATCTGTATTCCCGCGCGCCGGGCGGCGAAATTGCCGACCTGATCAACACAACAGTAAACATCGGCGGGACGAAGGTCGAGGGTTGGGACATGACGGTGAGCTACCGGCTGCCCGAGACCTCGTGGGGCAAGTTCAGCTTCACGTGGGATACGACGTATCTGTCGGAATTCCTCAACGATAACGACGGCGATGGCGTGTACGGCGAGGACATCTTCAGGGAGCCAGGCGTCGGCGCGGAGATGGCCGCCAACGAAGGTGGCAACCTGGTCGGCGAATACGACGGCCCCAACCTGCTCAACTACTGGCGCATCCGCTCGAACCTCGCGGCGCGCTGGGAACTGGGCGACTGGGGCGCTACGTGGAACGTGCGCTACTACTCCGACCAGACCGAGCCTTGCCAGACCTTCGAGGACTATGGCTACGGGTGGCTGTGCACGACGACGGACCGCGCCCGCAGCGTGCCAACGGACGTCAACGGCAACGGCATCTGGGATGGCGAAGCAGGCGGCGACGGTTTCACGGTCGTCGCGGCGAACGAGCACCATGTCGGCGCCTCGACCTTCCATGACGCGAGCCTCTACTGGAACGCGCCGTGGAATGCGAAGGTGACCGTCGGCATCAACAACATCTTCGACAAGAACCCGCCGATCGCGTACACCGCCTTCGCCAACTCGTTCGATCCACAGTACGACGTGCCGGGACGCTTCTTCTACTTCCGGTATTCGCAGAAGTTCTGATCCTTCCCCGCGAAGGTTCATTCGCAGCGGCCCCGCAAGGGGCCGCCGCTTTATCCGGGACGCGCCGGCCGGGCTAAACTCGACATACCCAACGCGCCGCAGCGATCGCATGAGCTTCGAGATCAGCCCCGTCTTTTCGGTCCCCTTCGCGCAGGACATGCTGCCCGACGCCGCCGCGCTCAACCCGCAGCTGCGGGCGCTGATCCTGTCGCGCGAAGCCGAAGGCGCGCGCTACGCCAATCCGAATCCGTCGCTGCAACAGCAGCCGGGCGTGTTCGAAAGCGACTTCAACCTGTTCGCCTGGCCGGACGCGTGCATCCAGCAGCTGCGCCAGTTCTGCTGGTCGGTGCTTGGCCGCACGATCGCCGACCTCAACGGCTACAGCGCCGAGGAAATGAAGCGGCTGCAGATCTTCTCGCATACCTGGTTCCACGTGACGCGCAACGGCGGCTTCACCATCAACCACACGCATCCGATGGCGTCGTGGTCCGGCGTGTACTGCGTGGATCCGGGCACCACGCCGGCTGATCGCCCCGATTCGGGCGTGCTGCGCTTCCACAATCCGCACCATTACAGCAATTACTTCCTCGACGCCGGCAACGCACGGCTGCGTGCTCCGTATCACCACGGCACGTGGAACGTCCGCTTCCAGGCTGGGCAACTTGTGTTGTTCCCGTCGTGGTTGCAGCACGAAGTGATGCCGTTCTTCGGCGACGACGAACGCATCACCATCGCCTTCAACTGCTGGTTCGGGATGAAGAACGGCTGACGCCGGCGCACTGCCGCTGATGTGCACATGCATAAAAAAAGCCGCCAAAAAGGCGGCTTTTTATCGTTTTCGTCCGCGCTTGGACGTGGTCACTCCAAGCGAAGCGTCGCATCTCCGGAGAAGCTTTCGATCGACACATCGCCATCGCCGTTGCCGTAGCGGTGGTCGAAGCTCGAACCCGGACCGTGCTTCGGACGATTGATCTGTGCGCCCGGTGCGGCCAGGTCGCCGCTGAAGCTTTCGCCGCGCACGTTCGCCGACAGATTCTTCGGCAGCGTGAGGTCGAGGTCGCCGCTGACGGTTTCCAGCGTGACGCGCCCGTTGTTCGCCAGCGCGGTGTTGATGCGGATGTCGCCCGACACCGTGGAGCCGGACAGCTTCTGCACGCGCGTGTTTAGCGTGCTCACGTCGACGCGGCCCGAGACAGTTTCCACGCGCACCTCACCGTCCAGGCGGCCGCGCAGGTTGAGGTCGCCGCTCACCGTTTCCGCGCTGACGCGGCTGGAGTTCACCGTCAGCATCAGGTCGCCGCTGACGCTGTCGAAGTCGGCTTCGCGCGGCGCGGCGGCGACGGTCACCTCGCCGCTGACCGAGTCGATGGACAACTCGTTCGACGCAACGCCTTCGACGTTGACGTCGGCGGAGACCACGTCGATGTCGAGGTCGGCGCGGATCGGCACCATCAGGCGCAGGTCGGTCGGCTCGCTCTTGTCGCCGCCGCCGAACACGCCCATGCCGCTGCGGTTGGGGTACTTCACGCGAATGCTGAGGTGTTCGCGGTCGCCGTCGATCTCCAGGCGCTCGACGCCTTCGCCGAGGCTGCCTTCGATCTTCACTTCGGGCTTGTCCCAGGCGCGCACTTCGACGCTGCCCTTGACGTTTTCGATCTCGACCCGGCCACGCGGGTCCAGCGGACGCGACTCGTTGATCGGCGTGGCGGCGAAGGCGCCGTGCGCCGTCAGCAGGGCCAGGCCAAATGCGAGGCGTTGGATGTGGGCGCGGGTCATGGACGTTCTCCGGGAATCTTGCTTCGGTTCTTGGGATTGGGTGTGGATGGGGTGTGGCATGCGGCGGGTCACGCGTAGGCGACGCGCTGCGCGAGTGCGAGCCGGCGCGCGTAGGTGCGGCGCAGCTGCTCCAGCAGCAGGCGGGAGTTGGGGTCGTGCGCCAGCGCGTCGAGGATCAGCGAGGCGTTGCGGTCGAGTTCGTCGAAGGCCGGCTGCAGTTCCGCCGGCGGACGGCCGGAGCCGAGTTCGATCATGGCCGCCTGGTACTGGCGCCGCATGCCCTGGGCTTCGGCCTGCACCAGCGTGTCGCGCTGGGCATTCGCCGGACCGGGGTTCGCGGGGCCTTCGGCGCCGGTGCGCCACAGGCCGACCAGGCCGACGGCGAACACCAGCGTGGCGGCCATCGCGACCGGCGCGATCCAGCGCGGTCGCTGCGGCGCAGCCTGGCGCGGCTGCACCTGGATGCGTTCGGCGATGCCGCCCCACAGGTCGCGGTCGGGCGCTTCGTCGCGGCGCATCGCCCGCAGCTGCCAGCGCAGCGTGTCGGGCAGGTCGTCGCGTCGGGTGTCGTCGGTGTGATTCGTGTTCATGCGTGTGCCTCCAACCGGTCGCGCAGAAGGTTGCGCGCGCGGTGCAATTGCGCTTTCGAACTGCCGACCGCCATGCCCAGCTCGGCGGCGATCTCCTCGTGCTTCCAGCCTTCCACGTCGTACAGGACCAGCACCGCGCGGGCGCGCGGCGGCAGGCTGGCGACGGCGCGTTCCAGGTCCATGGAAAGCGCGGTGGTATGTCCCGCCGAATCGGTGCTTCCGA
>Ga0209676_1002247_pt1 | contig 14269 bp, 9 predicted proteins | sample AraplaCvi_mLB_r2_FD_184282 | JGI IMG/M metagenome (GOLD analysis project Ga0209676, IMG submission 184282) | Arabidopsis root microbial communities from North Carolina, USA - plate scrape MF_Cvi_mLB_r2 (SPAdes) (version 2) | ecosystem: Host-associated > Plants > Roots > Endosphere | place: USA...
TGATGAACACGCAGTTCGCGATCACCTTCGACGATGAAGGCCGCGAAACCATCTACCTGATCGAAGTGAACCCGCGTGCCTCGCGCACCGTGCCGTTCGTGTCCAAGGCCACCGGCATGGCGCTGGCGAAGATCGCCGCGCGCTGCATGGTCGGCAAGACGCTGGCCGAGCAGGGCGCCGTGAAGGAAATCGTGCCGGAGTACTACTCGGTCAAGGAAGCGATCTTCCCGTTCGCCAAGTTCCAGGGCGTCGATCCGATCCTCGGGCCGGAAATGCGCTCGACGGGCGAAGTGATGGGCGTCGGCCGCAACTTCGGCGCCGCGATGGCGCGCGCGCAGGAAGCCGGTGGCATCAAGGCGCTGCCTGAAGGCGGCAAGGTGTTCGTGTCGGTGCGCGATCCGGACAAGAAGCGCGTGCTGCCGGTCGCGCAGGACCTGGTCAAGCGCGGCTACACGCTGGTCGCCACCGAAGGCACGCACAGGTTCTTCACCGAGAATGGCCTTGCCTGCGAGCGCATCAACAAGGTGACCGAAGGCCGTCCGCACATCGTCGACCTCATCAAGAACGGCGAGATCGCCTACATCGTGAACACGACCGAAGGTCGCCAGGCGATCAACGACTCGTTCTCGATCCGCCGCGAGGCGCTGCAGCATCGCGTCACGTACTCGACCACCGTGTCGGGCGCGCGTGCGCTGGTGAACTCGCTGGAATACCGCGGCACCGGCCCGGTCTGGTCGCTGCAGGAACTGCACGCCGAAGTGCAGGGCGCCTGAGCCCTGCCTTGGCCGCCCGGGACGCGAATCGCGCCCGGGTCGCCGGGGGGCCGCCGGGCGGGTTCACCCCGGCGCCCATCTGATACAGAATCCGCATATCGCCACCGCCGGGCTCCCGCGCCCGGCGCACAGGAAGAACAAGCAATGCGAGCACCCATTACCCTTCAAGGCGCGCAGCGTCTGCGCGCCGAGCTGGAAGAATTGAAGTCGGTCAAGCGCCCGGCGGTGATCAACGCGATCGCCGAAGCGCGCGCGCACGGCGACCTCAAGGAAAACGCCGAGTACCACGCCGCCCGCGAGCAGCAGGGCTTCATCGAAGGCCGCATCAAGCAGCTCGAATCCGAGCTGTCGCACGCGCAGGTCATCGACGTGGCTTCGCTCAATGCCGGCTCGCGCGTCGTCTTCGGCGCCACGGTCGAGCTGGCCGACACCGAGACCGACGAAGAGCGTCGCTACCAGATCGTCGGCGACCTGGAAGCGGACATCAAACTCGGCCTGATCGCCATTTCGTCGCCGGTCGCGCGTGCGCTCATCGGCAAGCACGAAGGCGACACGATCACCATCGACGCGCCTGGTGGCACCCGCGAATACGAGATCGTCGGCGTCAGCTACGCCGGCTGATTCCCTTTCGATGATCACCTTGCTGCTGCCGCCGCGCGAACGCTTCGGCGGCCAGCGCCTGTCCGCCCATACCGGCCGGGCACTTGCGCGCGGCGATCGCAGCGAACGCAGCGGCGATCAGCTGTCGAACGTGCTCGACGTGCTTCCGCGTGGGTGGCCGGTCGCGGCCGCCGCACGCCAGCGCGATGCCGGCGATGCGGCGAACGCCGCCTGGCTTCGTGCCGACCCGGCCTACGTTCGTCCCGACATCAACGGCGCGCGCCTGCTGTCCTATGGCGAAGCGCTCGGCCTGACCGCGCAGGACGCCGCGGCGCTGCTCAAACCGCTCAAGCCGCTGTTCGGCGATGCGGGGTTTCCGATCGATGCGCCGGTGCCGACGCGCTGGTATCTGCAACTACCCCTCGGCGCGAAGCTGCCTGACTTCACTTCGCCGGAGCAGGCGCTCGGTGCAGACCTGTTCGACGAACTGCCGCAGGGGCCGGAAGGCCGCCGCTGGCGTGCGCTGCTGAGCGAGGCGCAGGTCGTCCTGCACAACCACCCGCTCAATGCGCAGCGCGCCGCTGCCGGGCTCGCCCCGGTCAATTCGCTATGGTTCTGGGGCGCGGGTGCGCTGCCGGACCACGTGCGCTCGAACTACACGCACATCGTGAGCGACGACGAGAGCGTGACTGCGCTTGCTGCGTTGGCCGGCGTCGAACTCGCGCCCAAGGCAGCGTCATGGAGCGGTCGCGTTGAAGAGGGCAATACGTTGATCGACCTGCGCGATGCGCGAGATCTCGCGGTGCTTGAACGCAACTGGTTCGCGCCGCTCCTGGACGCGCTGGTGCGTGGCGAACTGAAGCAGCTGCGTTTCGATTTCGACGATGGCGCGCGTTACGACATCGCGCGATCGCAGCGCTGGCGTTTCTGGCGCCGCCCGCTGATGTCATTCGTCGGCGCGACCGCCGTCAACGGGGCTGCATGAAGCCGGTCGCACGACTGCGTCGCCGCGATTGCGTCGACCCCGGCCTCTGGCCCGACTCGATGCCGCCGCTGCTGCGCCGCCTGTACGCGTCGCGCGGTGCGACGACGCTCGAACTCGCCCAGCCGCGCCTGGCGCAGCTGCATCCGCCGGAACTGCTCGGCGGCCTCGACGCGGCGACGGCGCTACTCGCCACGGCGATCGCCGAAGACCGCCACATCGTCGTCGTCGGCGATTTCGATTGCGACGGCGCCACGGCCTGCGCCGTCGGCGTGCGCGGGCTGCGGATGCTTGGAGCGAAACGCGTGTCGCACGCCGTGCCCAACCGCATCGTGCATGGCTACGGCCTGTCGCCCGCGCTGGTGGACGAACTCGCCGCGTTGCAGCCCGACCTGCTCGTGACGGTCGACCACGGCATCGCCTGCCACGCCGGCATCACGGCGGCGAAGGCGCGCGGCTGGCAGGTGCTGGTCACCGACCACCACCTGCCGGGCGAACACCTGCCGCCGGCTGACGCCATCGTCGATCCGAACCTGCGCGGCGACGCCTTCCCGAGCAAGTGCCTGGCCGGCGTCGGTGTGATGTTCTACGTGCTGCTGGCGTTGCGCAGGCATCTGCGCGAGCGCGGCGCTTTCGCCGGGAAGGAACCCGACCTGCAGGTGCTGCTGGATCTGGTGGCGGTCGGCACCGTTGCCGACGTCGTGCCGCTGGATGCGAACAATCGCGCGCTCGTGGCCGCGGGCCTGCGGCGCTTGCGAGCCGGGCAAGGAAGCGCCGGCCTGCGTGCGCTGATCGAGGTGTCGCAGCGCGATCCCACGCGCCTTACGGCGACCGACATCGGTTACGCCGTCGGGCCGCGCCTCAATGCGGCGGGGCGCCTGGAAGACATGTCGCTGGGCATCGAATGCCTGCTCACCGACGACCTTGCACGCGCGCGTGACATTGCCGCGACGCTCAACGAGATCAACAGCGAACGTCGCGCCGTGCAGCAGCAGATGACGGACGACGCCGAACGCGCGCTCGCCCGCGTCGCGCTGGGCGACAGCGCACCGCCGGCGGCGATCTGCCTGTTCGACGCCGAATGGCATCCGGGCGTCGTCGGTCTCGTGGCGTCGAAGATGAAGGAGCGGCTGCATCGACCGGTCATCGCATTCGCACCGGCCGAGCCCGGCAGCGAGTCGTTGCGCGGCTCGGCTCGTTCCATCCCGGGTTTCCACATCCGCGACGCGCTCGCCGATGTGCACGCGCGGCATCCGCACCTGATCGAGCGCTTCGGCGGCCACGCGATGGCGGCGGGACTGTCGCTGCGCATGGAGGCATTCGCCGCGTTCGCGGAGGCGTTTCGGGATTCCGCTACCACGTTGCTGACGCCGGAACTGCTGCAGGCCGAACTGCTGAGCGACGGCGAGCTGTCCGCGGACGAATTCTGCCGCGCCAGCGCTGAAGCGCTGCGCTACGGCGGGCCGTGGGGGCAGGGCTTCGCCGAACCGCAGTTCGATGGCGAGTTCGACGTGCTGGGCTGGCGCGTGGTCGGCGAGCGGCACCTCAAGCTCGAACTTGGCCTGGCTGGGCGTAGGCTCAACGCGATCGAGTTCGGAGGTTGGGCCGGCCTCGCTCCACCGCCGCGCGTGCGTATTGCCTACCGCCTGGAAACCGACGATTACCGCGGCGGCGAAGCTGTGCAACTGGTCGTGGTCCATCGCGAAGCCGTCGCCTGACGATTCGCGCTAGGCCTGCGGTTCAATCGACGCCGGCCTTGCTCTTCGTCACGAACTCGCCGAGTTCAGACAACGTGCCATCTACACGTCGCAGCAAGCGCGCGATTTCGTCCGGCGATACCAACGTTCCGGCTTCCGCGGTGCGCGTGGCGGTCCGCAGGTCCGCCGCCAGGCTCCGGTAGCCAAACGTACCGAGCGCACCGGTGATGCGGTGCAGGGCGCGGCCCATGCGCTCGGCGTCGCGTTCGTCGTTCGAACGTCGCAGGTCGTCCAGGTCGCCGGGCAGGTTTGCGAGCAGATCCTCTGCGACGAGGCAGACCGTCTCACGCGAGCCGAAGCTGCGGGTCAGCATCGCGAGGTCGAGCGGTTCAAGCGGCGGCTCGACTGGCGGAGCAGGGCGGGGCGACGCCGCGGCCGCATCGACGCAAATGGCGTCTGGATCGACGACGTCCGTTTCGTCGCTGAGGTCCGAAGTGGGCTGGGAAGGCAGCCAGCGCTCGAGTTCGCGCATCATCTCGTCGAGTCCGATCGGCTTGCGCAGGTGGCCGTCCATGCCGACCTCACGGCAGCGCGCTTCGTCTTCCGACAGTACGCCCGCGCTCAGCGCGATGATCGGCAGGCGTGCTCGGCCTTCGGCGGCCTCGGCGGTCCGTATCGCTCGCGCCAGCGCAAAACCGTCCATCCCCGGCATTTGCAGGTCGGTGATGAGCAGATCGAAGTGCTCGGTCCCCAGCGCCGCGAGCGCCTGTTCGCCGCTCGACACCACGCGGCAGCGAAACCCGAGTTCGCCCAGTTGCCGCTGCACCAGCAGGCGATTGGTCGAATGATCCTCGGCTACCAGGACGTGCCCGGCATGTGCCGATGTCGTCGTGCTTCGGGACGCTTCAGCGCGTGTGCCATCGTCCAGCGCCAGTGCGCACGCGCGTTGCACGTGCGTGGGAAGCAGCGGCTCGACGACGATGGCCTTGCGCGGAGCGTCGGGGCTGTCTTCGACCAGCGGGATGTAGCGCGCGGGCGAGGTCGAGGTGGGCGGAGCCTCCGAGAGGATCAGATCCGCCTTCGACGCGTCGGACACCACACACGCGCCGAACGCTTGCAGGGTCGAGGTGAGTGCGTCAGCAACATCGGCGTTGTCGCTGCGCACGAGCATGTTGCGTCCGGCGAGCGCGCGATCGGACGCGCTGTGCCTCGCGACCTCGACGTCCAGCGTCAGCGAAATGCGCGTGCCGACGCCCGGCGTGCTCTCCAGTTCGAGTGCGGCCTGCATGCGTTCGGCAAGTCGCCGGGAAATTGCCAGCCCTAACCCGCTGCCGCCATACGTGCGCGTGGTGCTCGCGTCGGCCTGCTTGAACGGCTGGAACAGCTTGCCTTGTTCCGACTGCGGAATGCCGATGCCGGAGTCGGTAACGCTCAGGCACAGGGTCTGCTCATCGTCGCCTGTGCCGAGCACTACCAGCGACACGGCCACATAGCCGCTGCTGGTGAACTTGATCGCGTTGCTCAGCAGGTTGAGCAGGATCTGCCGGAGCCGCGTGGGATCGGCCACCACCAGGCCAGCCAGCGTCGGATCGATATGGCAGAGGCAGCGCAGCTGCTTGCGACGGCTGAGGTCCAGCACCAGTTCGATCGAGTTGGACACGAGCACGCGCAGGTCGGTCTCGACAGGCTCCAGCTCGATCGCACCCGCCTCGATGCGCGACATGTCGAGCACGTCGTCGAGGATCGTGCGCAACGCCTGCGCGTAATCCTCCACCAGGCCGATGAGGTAGCGCTGGTCGTCGTTGACCTCGCTGCGGGACAGGATCTCGATGATGCTGTTGATGCCGGCCATCGGTGTGCGGATCTCGTGGCTCATCGCGGCGAGGAAGTTGGCGCGTGCAAGCGCGGCGCTTTCGGCCGATCGCTTCGCCGCCTCCAGCGCGTCCGCCTGCCGGTGCGACGCGGTGACGTCAACCCAATAACCGCTCCAGTGCACCAGTCCGTCGTCGAGCCGCCGCGCGACGGTGCTCATGCGGATCCAGCGATCCGGCGCGGGCGCTACCGTGCGGAAATCCAGTTCGATCGCGCCGAGGCTTGCGAAGGATGCCTCGAGCGCGTCCAGCAGCCGCGCGCGGTCGTCCTCGTGCACGAGCGACGCGAACGCCGCGCGCGGATGTTCGGAGAGTTCGGCGTGATCCTTCCCGAACAGCGCGAATGTGTTGCCCGCGATGAAGGGCATCCGGTAAACGCCCGCGGCATCGCGCGTGAGCTTGAAGATCACACCGGGCAGGTTGCGCGTGAGGTCGCGCATCAGGCTGTCGGTTTTCTCTCGGCGACGGATTTCCGTGCGCGTGCGCAGCCAGGCGAACGCGAGCACCGCGAGCAGCAGCGCCGCCAGGGCCGAGCCGATTGCCACGGTCCGCCATTTCACGCCGCTGGAGACCTGCACTTCCAGCCATCCGGAGCGTATGCGCTGCTGGTCCTCGGCACTCAGCGCCGCGAGCATGCGGTTGATCAGCGGTACCAGCGGCTGGTACTCGCCACGCACGGCGAACACGAGGTCTTCGTCGAATCCGGCGGGCGCGGCGAGCCGGAGCGTCGGATATTCCCCGCGTCGGAGGGGCCGGTCCGCGGAAATCATGTCGCCCACGTAGGCGTCCGCCTCGCCACGTTCGACCGCGCGCAGTCCCGCCGGAATGTCGGTCACCGGCAACAGGATCGCGTTGGGTGCTGCGACGGCGATGCGTCTGGCCCGCTCGGGACCCAGGACGGCAATGCGCTTTCCGTCCAGATCATCCAGCGCGCTGATCGGATGGGCATCGGCGCGCATGACGATCACGAGGCTGACGCGGGTGAAGGCGGACGTGATGGCCCAGTCTGCTCCGTGGGGTGCGCCCGCCGGCATCGGTACGAGGTCCACCTCGCCGCGGCGCATGCGCTGCCGCAGCGCTTCGATGTCGCCGGGGAACTCCTTTCCCACTTCGAGGCCCAGCCTGTCTTGCATCATCTGGACGTACTCGCCCGCGATGCCGCTCATATGGCCGTCATCGCCTATGAAACTGACCGGCTCCCAATCGCTTGCGTAGCCGATCCGCGGCGCCGGCATGTGCGCCAGCCAGCGCTCCTCGTCGTACGTCAGAGGCACGCCGCCCGGGCGCAAGATCGGCGACGATGAGGCCCCGAGCCACTTTCGCTCGTACGCGAGCCGCCGTTGCGGCGTGATGCGGGCGAGCGCCTTGTCGATCATGCTCGCGAGGGGTTTTCGATCGTCGGGTACGGCGAAATGGAGTGTGTCGGCAGGCAGGTCGATCGGGCCGAGCACCGCGAGCGACGGCCACGCGTCGGTCGCGAGCGCGGCATGTGCGACATAGGGGTTGCCGATGAAAACGTCGGCCTTGCCATGGAGGATGGCCTCGAAACCTTCCTGCGCGTTGACGACTGCGGTGATGTCCGCGCCGGGAAACCGGGCTCGCGCTGCGCGCTCGACCGAGGCGCCGCGTTCGACCGCGATGCGCGCCGACGCGAGCCGGTCGGGCGACAGCAGATCGCCGCGTGTCGCCGGCCCGACGGCGACCGGTGTCGCTTCTACGTACGAGGCCGTGAATACCAGGCACGGCGTTCGCTCGGGTACTAGCGAGACGTTCATCAGCACATCGACTTCGCGCCGACAACCGCCTTCGAAGGCGTCCTCCCATGTCGGATACGCACGCACTGCGATCCGCACACCCAACTGTCGCGCGACGTCGTCGAGATACGTGGGCGCGAGGCCGGTCAGTGTTTCGTTTTCGTATCGCTCGAACGGTGGCCAGCCGCCGGTGTACGTCGCGACCGTGATCGTCGGATGCGTGCGCAGCCACTCGCGTTCTTCGTCGGTGAGTTCGAGAGTCGCCGCATGCGCGAGATTTGCGATAAGCACAAGCAGCAGGCATGCGACACGACGGAACATCGCCAGCAGTGCATGCATGCGGGCGCGGGGATATCCTATCCCCCCGGAAATTCCTGTCCCGGCGGGCGATCCCCCATGAACCTGCGAGTGTTCCTTGCCGACGATCATCCTGTCGTACTTCGCGGTGCGCGGGCGATCCTGGAAGCGAGCGGGATCGCGGTGGTGGGAGAAGCGCGTACCAGCGACGATCTGCTGGCGGCGTTGGAAAGCGAAAGCTGCGACGTCGTGGTGACCGACTTCGCGATGCCCAACAGCACGTCGCCCGATGGCGCTGAAATGATCAGGCAGTTGCGTGAGCGCCATCCGCTGCTGCCGATCGTCGTGATGACGATGATCGGGAATGTCGGGATCCTCGACTCGCTGCTGCGCGCGGCCGTTCTGGGCGTCGTTGAAAAGACCGAGGACATGGAAATCCTCCCGATGGCCGTGAAGTCGGCGGCCAACCGCCGGGTGTTCATCTCGCCTGGCCTGCGGCGGCAACTGGACGCAATGGGCAAGCGTCGAGGTCGCGGCACGTTAAGTGCGCGTGAAGCCGAGATCATTCGCCTGCTGGCGTCGGGCCTGACGGTAACAGAGATCGCCCAGCAGTTGGATCGAAGCCTGAAGACCATCAGTCGGCAGAAGATTGACGCCATGCGCAAGCTGGGCCTGGAGAACGAGGCGGAGCTGTATGCGTACGCGCGGGAGAACGGCCTGACCTGAGCAGGCTGCGTGGCGTGGACCCTCGGACAGTTCCGGATCAATCCGATGGCCGGTAGAGCCGGCGGAGCGCACACTGCGCGGGCTGTCGGAGGAGCGGCTGGAACATGCATACACGTGTCGTAATCGCGGACGACCATCTGCCGGTGCTCGCGTCCGTCGGCGCCGCAGTGGCGGCGACAGGCGCGGCGGTGGTGGCGCGTGCGCGATCGCCCGATGAGCTGTTCGCTGCGCTGCACGAACTGCCGTGCGACCTGCTGGTGTGCGACTACGCGATGCCGGTCGACGCGCAGGTCGATGGCATCGAAATGGTTCACGGGATCCGGTCGCAGTGGCCGGAACTGCCGGTCATCATGCTGACGACGATGTCGAACGGGGTGATCCTGCGTGCGCTGCTCGAATCGGGCGTGCGCGGCTTGATCGACAAGGCCGCCCCCGCGCTGGAATTGCATGCCGCGATCCGTGCGGTCGAGCAGGGCGATACCGTCGTGAGCCCAAGCTTCACAGAGGCGATCGCCGGATACGCCGCGCACCTGGACGAGCCCGTGCTGCGGCGCGAAGTTGCCCGGATGTTCGAACGCGGACGTTCGACCAGTGAGATCGCGGCGATGCTCGGTGTGCCCGTTTCGTGCGTGGAGCGGCACAAGCTCGCATCCACTGTCGGAGGCGACGAGGACACTCCCAAGACGGAATCCCAGCGCCATCCACGCGAACCGCACCGCTGACGAGGAATTCCGACGGAAAGCTGCAAACCGACGCGACTGCCTGCGCGTGCGGCGAGCGGCGTCGACAATGTCGCGATAGTCACGGAGGCGTGCATCGAGCGGCCGTCGCGTTGCGTGCGGGGGAGGGCGAGAGAGTAGGGCTCCCGCTCGCCGCTGCCGACCAGAGAAATCCGAGGAAAGTCGACTCGGTCCGTCTCGTTCAGGATCCTTCCCCGGGATGCATTTGGTGCGGCGGGCTTGACGCCATCGAAACATTCCCGGACCTAGGCTGAACAGCCTTCCCCCAGCCTCGGGAGTCCGTGCCATGCCGCTGACGATCAACATCGATCTTTCGGACGAGGACCTGCAGCACTTTGCCGGCGTGGTCGAGTCGGCGCGAAAGGAAGCATCGGACAAGAGCAACGCCGAAGTCGTCGAAGCGGCAACGCAGCTCGCCACCAAGGCCAGCCAGAGCAACCCGCCGCAGTTCGTCAAAGACCGCCTGTTGATGCTGGATTCGCTGATCGCGATGCTTCGCGATGAAGGCTGGGCGCTGTCGGAGGCCGACGCGGCGAACGTGCGTTCCGCGCTGGCGTACTTCGTTTCCGCGGGCGACGCGATTCCCGACAACGTGCCGGTGCTGGGTTTCATCGACGATGCGATCATGATCGAGCTCTGCGCGCGCGAGCTGCGCCACGAGATCGAGGCCTACGACGACTTCTGCGACTTCCGCCAGCGCGAAGCCGAGCGCCGCAAGCTCGATCCCGCCAGCGTCGGTCGCGCGGACTGGCTGGAAGGGCGCCGCGACGAACTCCAGGAGCGCATGCACAAGCGCCGCAATCGCGACTTCCGCGGCGGCTTCGGCAGTGGCTTCGGGACCGGGTTCGGCGGCAGCAGCGGCTACGGCCCGGTGCGGCGCTATTCCGATACGGGCTGGCGGCCGGGCCCGTTCCGGTTCCGCTGAAGCGCCCGGCTCGAATCGCCCGCCTGCGCACCAGCGGCGGGCGAGGGCGTTTGTTAGAATCGGCGGTTCACCATCGCGATTTGAACCGGACATGATCGAACTCAATCCCGTCCGCCAGCGCATCGCCGACCTCACCGGTCGGCTGGATGCGCTCAGGGGGTATCTTTGACTACGACCGCAAGGTCGAACGTCTTGAAGAAGTAAACCGCGAACTGGAAAGCCCGGACGTCTGGAACGACGCCGAACGCGCCCAGTCGCTGGGCCGTGAGCGCTCTTCGCTCGACAAGGTGGTCGGCGGCATCCGCGACCTCACCGATGGCCTCGTCGGCGCGGGCGAACTGCTCGAACTGGCCGAGATGGAGAACGACGAAGGCACGGCGCAAGCCGTGGTGGACGACGTCGAGCGTTACGCGAAGGACGTCGAGAAGCTCGAATTCCAGCGCATGTTCTCCGGCAAGATGGACGGCACCAATGCGTTCGTCGATATCCAGGCCGGCGCGGGCGGCACCGAGGCTCAGGACTGGGCTGAGATCCTGCTGCGCATGTACCTGCGCTGGGCCGAGTCACGCGGCTGGAAGGCCGAGCTGATGGAAGTCAGCGGCGGCGATGTCGCCGGCATCAAGTCCGCGACCTTCCGCGTCGAGGGCGATTTCGCGTACGGCTGGCTCAAGACCGAAACCGGCGTGCACCGCCTGGTTCGCAAGTCGCCGTTCGATTCGGACAACCGTCGGCACACGAGCTTTACGTCCGTGTTCGTTTCGCCGGAAGTCGACGACAAGATCGACATCGAAATCAATCCGGCGGACCTGAAGACCGACGTCTACCGCTCCTCGGGCGCGGGCGGCCAGCACGTGAACAAGACCGAGTCGGCGGTGCGCATCACGCACGTGCCGTCGGGAATCGTGGTGGCGTGCCAGACCGAGCGCAGCCAGCACGCCAACCGCGACCGCGCGATGAAGATGCTCGCGGCGAAGTTGTATGAGCTGGAAATCCAGAAGCGCAACGCCGAGCGCGATGCCGTGGAAGCGACCAAGTCCGACATCGGCTGGGGCAGCCAGATCCGCAACTACGTGCTCGACCAGAGCCGCATCAAGGATCTGCGCACGGGCATCGAACGCAGCGACACGCAGAAGGTCCTTGATGGCGACCTGGACGAATTCGTCGAGGCGAGCCTGAAATCCGGCCTGGAGGCCGGTTCGAAACGCGCCGACGCGGTCTGATCGCGCCGATCCGACCTGGATCGCCATGCCCGCGAAAGCGGGCATCCAGCGACTTTTGCATTTGCACGCGGGAGCCAAGACACTGGGTCCCCGCTGTCGAGGGGGTCACGGCGCGCCGCACCCCGTCCCCGAACACCCCCGCTCCATTCCTTCCGATTTTTCCGACCGATGACCGACCAGACGCCCGCCACCGCCACGCCCGCCGACGAGAACTTCCTGATCGCCGAGCGTCGCGCCAAACTCACGGCGCTGCGCGGCGAAGGCGGCATCGCCTTTCCGAACGATTTCCGTCGCGACGAATACGCCGGCGATCTGCAAACGCAGTTCGCCGACGCCGAAACGTGGACCGCCGAGGCGCTCGAAGCCAAGGGCCAGCGCGTCGCAATCGCCGGCCGGATCCTGCTCAAGCGCGTGATGGGCAAGGCCAGCTTCGTGCAGATCCAGGACGAATCCGGACGCATCCAGCTGTTTCTGCAGGCGAACGTGCTCGGCGAGGTCTACGACGCGTTCAAGGGCTGGGACGTCGGCGACATCGTCGGCGCGCAGGGCACGCTCACGCGCACCAAGACGGGCGAGCTGTCGGTAAAGGCCGACGTGCTGCGCCTGCTGACCAAGTCGCTGCGTCCGCTGCCGGACAAGTTCCACGGGCTTGCGGACGTCGAACAGCGTTATCGCCAGCGCTACGTCGACCTGATCGTGTCGCCCGAGGCGCGCGAAGTGTTCGTCAAGCGCAGCAAGATCATCCGCGCGATGCGTGCGTGGCTGGACGCCCGCCGTTTCCTGGAAGTGGAAACGCCGATGATGCATTACATCCCCGGCGGCGCCGCGGCCAAGCCGTTCGTCACGCATCACAACGCGCTCGACCTGGAACTGTTCCTGCGCGTGGCGCCGGAGCTGTATCTCAAGCGCCTGGTCGTCGGCGGCCTGGAGCGCGTGTACGAGATCAACCGCAACTTCCGCAACGAAGGCGTATCCACGCGCCACAACCCGGAATTCACGATGCTCGAACTGTACGAGGCCTACGCCACGTACACCGAGATCATGGACCTGACCGAAGGCCTGATCCGCGACGTCGCCGTGCAGGTGCTCGGCACCACCCAGACGCATTGGGACGGTGCGGACATCGACCTGGGGCCGGCGTTCCGCCGCTGGCGCCTGGATGAGGCGGTGCGCCACTACAACCCGGAGATTTCCGCCGCCGACTGCACCGATCGCGATGCCCTCGTGCGCCATTGCGAACGCCTGAAGGTGCCGGTGAAGTCCGGGTATGGCTGGGGCAAGCTGCTCCTGGAAATCTTCGAGAAGACCGCCGAGCACCAGCTCGTGCAGCCGACCTTCATCACCCATTACCCGGTCGAGGTCTCGCCGCTGGCGCGCGAAAGCGACAGCGAGAAGGGCATCACCGACCGCTTCGAGCTGTTCGTCAACGGCAAGGAGCTGGCCAACGGTTTCTCCGAGCTGAACGATCCGGAAGACCAGGCCGAGCGCTTCCGCGCGCAGGTCGCGGCGAAGGAGGGCGGCGACGACGAGGCGATGCACTTCGATGCCGACTACATCCGCGCCCTGGAAGTCGGCCTGCCGCCCACCGGCGGCCTGGGCATCGGCATCGACCGCCTGGTGATGCTGATGACCGGCTCGGCCTCGATCCGCGACGTGCTGCTGTTCCCCTACATGCGTCCGGAAGCCGGTTGAGACAGGCGGGCGGGGTTCGGCGCCCCGCGGGTTACGCGCGTGGGGTGGGAGCCGGAACGCGCATGACTGGACGGCGGATCGGTGGCCCCGGCTCAGTGAGCGACGGCACATCGTGGTGAAGCGCAGCTAAAGCTGACGCACACCTCAGCCGATTCCCATATCAAGTCGGGTCGTTTCCCGGCTGCGGGCGCCGCCGGCCCGGGGTATGCTCCTCTCACTGGCCACCACAGGGGGTGGCGGCTCCTACGGAACCCGGATGTGAACGTCGTCATCGTCGATGACCAAACCTCAGCGCGCACGATGCTGCGCCACATCATCGAGGACATCTCGTCCGAGCTGCATGTGTCCGATTTCGGTGACCCCGAGGCCGCACTGGGCTGGTGCGAATCGAACCAGCCCGACCTGCTCCTGCTCGACTACCGTATGCCGGCGCTGGACGGGCTGGAGTTCGCCCGCCGTTTCCGCCGCCTCCCGCTTCACCGCGACATCCCGATCATCCTGGTGACGGTGGTCGGCGACGAGCCGATCCGCCAGGCCGCCCTGGAAGCCGGGGTGATCGATTTCCTCGTCAAGCCGGTTCGCCCGCGCGAGCTGCGCGCCCGCTGTCGCAACCTCCTGCAGCTGCGCCAGCAGTCTGAGAACGTGAAGCAACGTGCGCTCTCGCTCGAGCAGCGTCTGCTTTCGAGCATGCACGAGGTGGAGGAGCGCGAGCGCGAGACGCTCTCGCGACTGGCGCGCGCCATCGAGTACCGCGACGCAGGCACCAGCGCCTACCTGGAACGCATGGCGCACATCGCCGGGCTGATCGCCGAGCAGCTGGGCATGTTCGAGGACGAAGTCCGCGTCATCGAAATGGCCGCGCCGCTGCACGACATCGGCAAGATCGCCATTCCCGATGCGGTGCTGATGAAGGCCGGCCCGCTGTCGGAAGACGAGACCGCGGTCATGCGCCGTCATCCGCGTATCGGCTATGAACTGCTCAGCGGCAGCCA
>Ga0209676_1002250_pt1 | contig 14227 bp, 4 predicted proteins | sample AraplaCvi_mLB_r2_FD_184282 | JGI IMG/M metagenome (GOLD analysis project Ga0209676, IMG submission 184282) | Arabidopsis root microbial communities from North Carolina, USA - plate scrape MF_Cvi_mLB_r2 (SPAdes) (version 2) | ecosystem: Host-associated > Plants > Roots > Endosphere | place: USA...
GGGCCCGCTCCACAAACTCGAGTGTTCTCATGCGAGAGCCGCCAGCAGAGGCTGAAGAACTCCATCTTGAACTGCGCGCCGTCAGACGCTCACTCGCTGACGCGGGATTCGAGCATCTTCAACCAATCGACCAACACGTCGTGGCGGATGGTCTCATTGGTCATTGAGAGGTCGTGGGGCGCGGCGAGCGGTTCGACCTCCGAGGGTGAATAGCCGAACCGGGTGCGAAACTGACGGCTGAAGTGCGTGGCCGAGGCAAAGCCGTACTGATAGCCGATGTCGGCGATGGTCGGGCTGGGGCCGGTGCGCTTGCGCAACGCCCGGCGGGCGTGATGCAGGCGGCGGTCCTGGATATAGCGATTGACCCCCCCGTCCGCGTCGAAGGCGCGATATAGCGTGGCCCGCGACACCCCTGCGGCCTTAGCGACCGCATGGCCGTCGATCTCCGGATCCATCGCATTCAGTTTTGCTTCTATATAGACACCCGCGGAGTGGCGGACAGTCCGGTACACGGCTGCGGACTCTGCTTCGGGCAAGCTGACGGACAGCCCGGTGATGCGCAGGGCGACCATCAGGGCGGCTTGGATGGCAGCCTGGGCCTCGTCGTCCGACAGTTCGCCCGCAAGCTCGGTCAAAGCGGTCAAGTGGACGGTCAGGAGCCGGGCGCCTGGCGCCTCCGGCGGAATGACCAGTCCATGGGCGTCCTTCGACAGGAGGGCGGCCGGCGCCGTTGCCCGGGGCGCCAGCAGGGTGGTGACATCGACCAGATCCAGTCGGGAGGCCGACGGGCGCGCCAGATCGCGAAACTGGATGGCGCCGGGGGCCGCCCGGATCTGGCGGCCGTCGGCGTCCCCCACCATCGCGGCGCCGTTGATCGCGATATTCAGGCCATCGACATCGGAGCGCCGGAGCGTCGCGGCGCTCCGGGAAAGGGTCTGGCGCACCGACCGTCCCCGGCCGATGGCCCCGATGTCGGTCAGGGTGGTGGTCGTCCGGTTGTAGAAATGACGTCGGTCATGGTCGCTGACGCCGGATATCTCATAGAGGTCGGCCATCCCCACAACATAGCGCTCAAAGGCGTCGGGCACGGTCTCGGTCGAGACGTCCCAGGAGATCGTACGGGAAGCGGGCACCAAGGGTCCTGAGAAAAACAGAGATTTCACAATGCCGCAAAACGACGGCATTTCAATCCGATAGGTTCAACTCAAGCTGAGGGCGGACCGTTTTCCCCCCGCACGTGTGGAATGGTCTCGGCGTCGCACAAGTTGAGATTCAGGGACATTCCCACAGCGGGACGCCGCCGTTACCGGGTCGGGCAGAAGACCTGTGGCCGTTCACTGCGCGGCGACGGCGCTCGTGAAGTGATGCGACAGGCCGCCGGCCTGTCCCGGGGGACTAAGAATATGTCGGGTTTGATTCAGGCCGTTCGCGGCGCCGTGAATGCCGTCGCGCGTGCCGCTGTGCTTGGGGTTGCGATTGCGCTGACAGCCCTGGCGGTCCCGGCCTTCGCCCAGTCCGCAGGCTGCAACTACATCAACGGCGGCGGCTTGAATCACACCGTGCGGTTCGCCGGCGGCGTGGTTTCGAACACGGGCACCACCGCCCGCGTCATCCTCGGCGCTTCCGCCTATCACAGCATGCAGGCCGCGGCGGGTTACAGCGATCCCACCTTCGGCACGACCGGGTTCAGCGGAGGGCCGTATCCTCTCGCCTCGGGCGACATTGTTCATGTGCGAGCCACAACGACAAACGCCACCAACCTGCCCGCGACCATCACAGCGGCCATCGCCGGCGGCTCGGGCGGCATCGCCATCACCGGCAACGGTGTCGAGACCCTCAACTATCCGGTGGTTAGCGCCTCCCAGTTGGGGCTCTACACCTATCGTCAGGACAATGGCATGTCGGCGGACATCGCCTTCGTGGTCACCTGCACTCCCGCGCCCGCGCCGACCCTGTCGTTCATCACACCCGTTTCCGGCCCTGAAGCCGGGGGGACCTCCGTCACCGTCAACGGCGCGAACTTCGTCCCGAGCCAGACGAGTGTCACAATCGGCGGCGTTACTATTCCCGCTGGCGGCGTCACGGTGAACAGCCCGACCTCCCTGACCTTCTCCACGCCCGCGCACGGGGCGGGCAACGTCGCTGTCACGGTCACCGCCCCCGGCGGGACTACGGCTCCCGTGCCGGGCGGCTTCACCTATGTCGGTGCTCCGACAATCAGCGCCATCTCTCCGGCCGAGGGCGCGGCCAGCGCAACCACGCCGCCCGCGAACGTCACCCTTTCCGGCACGAACTTCTCGGCCAGCGGCAACACCGTGACCTTCGCCGGCACGGCGGGGACAGTCGTCAGCGAGAGCGCGACCAGCATTACCGTCACTCCGCCGGCGCGCGCCGCCGGTGGGCTGGTGAACGTTGTGGTCACCAACGCCAACAGCGTGTCCGCCACGGCGACGAACGCCTATCGCTACCTGCTGCCGCCGACGGTGACGGTCAGCTTTGGATCGACATCGGTTACGGGCACGCAGGGCACTTCGTTCAGCGTCACGGTGACCAATCCCAATGACGTCGCCATCCAGAACGTGACTGTGGCGTCGAACGGGGCAAACACGCCCTTCATCCTCACCGCATTTGGGACGTTCTGCGGCTCCTCGGGCAATTACAATGCCAGTTCCGCATTCCGTCTGAGCGGCATCAATCTGGCGGCGGGCGCGAGTTGCACGGCTTCCTCGACACAGCAAACTTCGTCGGCCGGCGCCTTCCAGTTCGTGACCAATGCGCCGACCAGCACCGGCACGGCGGCGACCGCTGTGACCCTGACGGGCGTCCCGGCCACCTCGAATACGGTCACGGCCTACCAGACCCCATTTATCTCGATCGTCACTCCCAGCAGCGGGCTCCTTTCCGGAGGAACGTCGATCACCATCACCGGGCAGCGGTTCTTCGGCTCCACCGGAGTGACCGTCGATGGCGTCGCCGCCACCAACGTGGTCGTGCTCAGCGACACCATGATCACCGCGATTACCCCGGCCGGCTCCGCTTCCGGTTCCAAGACAGTTTCGGTGACCGGCCCGGGAGGAACGGGCAGCCGTACGAATGGCTTCCTCTACAATGCGCTGCCGACCGCCCCGAGCATCACGGCGCCGACGAACGGGGCCGTCACCTCGGCCATACCAACCTATAGCGGGACTGTCACGACGAGCGGCCAGACGGTGACCGCCTATGTCGACGGCGTGAGCATCGGCACGGCGAGCGTCTCCGGCCTGACCTGGACCTTGCAGCAACCGACCGCTCTGGCCGAAGGTTCGCACACGATCCACACCACCTCGACCACCGTCGCGGGCGGCACCTCGGTCAACTCGGCCACGACGACCTTCACCGTCGATGCGACGCCGCCGGCCCAGCCGACGATCGTCCAGCCCTTCCCGATGGATCTTCAGACCCGCACCCCGACCCTCACCGGCACGGCCGAGACCGGCGGCACGGTGACGGTTTACGCCAACAACAATCCGATCGGCACGACGACCGCTAGCGGCGGCGCCTGGAGCTTCAACACCGCCACCCTGGCGGACGGCTCGTATGCTTTCCGCGTCACCGTCACCGACCCCTATGGCAACGTCTCGCAGAGCTCGGGCGTGGCCGTCCTGAACATCGACAACGTCGCTCCGGCCGCTGCCACCATCACCGCGCCGATCGACGGCCTGGTGACGAACGGAAACCCGACCTTCAGCGGCACGGGTGAGCCCGGATCATTTCTCGAGTTCCGCTTCAACGGCGACACCTACCTGACCGGCTTGCAGGTGCCGGTGTCCGGTGTCTGGAGCTTCACCTTCCCCGGCATGGGCCTCGGCAATGGGACCTATGTCTTCGCCGTGGCCGCGATGGATGCCGCTGGCAATGCCGCCTCGGTCACCACGGGCCCGACCTTCACCATAGACCGCTCCGCTCCGGCCTTCCCGACGCTGACGTCTCCGGCGCCAGGCACGACGACCTCAAACACGACGCCGACTCTGTCGGGCGCCGCCGAGACCGGCGCGGTGGTGACCATCTATCTGAACGACAACTTCCTCGGCCAGGTGACGGCTGCCGGCGGGATCTGGAGCTATCCGATCACGGCCCCGCTCCCGGACGCCGACTATCAGGTGAAGTTGATGGCGCTGGACACGGCCTTCAACTCCTCCGGTCTGTCGCCCGCCATCCCGTTCCGACTGGACGCGACGCCGCCGGCCGCGCCGGTCATTCTGACGCCCGTCTCGGGCGCACAGCTGACGAGCGGTTCGGTGACCATCACCGGTACGGCCGAGGCCGGAACCGCGGTTAACATCGGCCTCGGCGCGGGGGCCATGGTGGCCGCGACCGTCGACGGTTCGGGGAACTGGACCTTCACCTACGGCGCTCTGGCCGACGGTTCACACACCGTGCGCGTCGTCAGCCAGGACCTGGGCGGCAACATTTCCGCGGACGCCTCGGTCACCTTCGGCGTGGATGCGAATGCGCCCGCTATCCCGGTGATCACGGCTCCGGCCGACGGCGCCCTGACGTCTGACAACACCCCGATCCTGTCCGGCACGGCTGAACCGAACGCCACCGTCACCGTCACCTTGGACGGCGGCGCCCTGCCTTCGTTCACCGCCGACGGTTCGGGCGTCTGGACCGTGACCACGGCCACGCTGGCTGACGGCGCCCACGCCTTCCACGTCACCGCGACCGACGGCTTCGGCAACGTCTCCACCGCCTCGACGGCCGTCAACTTCACTGTCGACGCCACCGCGCCCGCCACGCCGGTCATCACGACCCCGGCCGACGGCTCGGTGACCAACATCGCCCGTCCGGCCCTCTCCGGCACGGCGGAGGACGGCGCCACCGTCACCCTGACCCTCAACGGCGCCTCGGCGACCCTGACGGCTACGGGCGGCGTCTGGTCCTACGTCCCGACCACGGACCTGAACCCCGGATCGAACACGGTGCAGGTCACCGCCACGGACGCGGTGGGCAACGTCTCGTCGGCGGCGAGCATCAGCTTCACCTATTCGCCGGTGACCATCGCCACGACCAGCCTGCCTGCTGGCCAGGTGGGCGCGGTCTATGCCGGGACCATCGCGATCGACGGCGGCGCTACGCCCTATGCCTTCGCTGTCACCTCCGGCGCCCTGCCGGACGGCGTAACCCTGTCGTCGGGCGGCCAGCTCTCGGGCACACCGACCGTCAGCGGAACCTTCAACTTCACCGTCACGGTGACCGAAGCAAACAGCCTGACCGATGACCAGACCTACACGGTGACCATCACTGCGCCGGCCGTGCCGGACGCCGATCCCGAGACGGTGGTGGTCCCCGCGACCGCCAGCACGGGCCCGACTCCGGTCGATCTGTCGGGCTCGGTCCAGAACGCCGCCTCGATCGAGATCGTGACTCCGCCGGCCCAAGGCTCGGTGACGGTCAACGGCCTGTCGGTCATTTACACGCCCCAGCCCGGCTTCTTCGGGACGGTCACCTTCACCTACAAGGCCATCGGCTTCTCGGACGGCAACGGCGCGGGGGCTGAGTCTGCCCCCGCGACGGTGACGATCACCCTCGCGGCCCCGACCCTGACCCTGGGCGGCGGCGCCCTGGCGGCCGGGCAGATCGCCCAGCCCTATTCGGAGACCTTCGCGGCCTCCGGCGGCACGGCGCCCTACACCTACGCGATCACCGCCGGCGCCCTGCCGAGCGGCGTGACCCTGGCGTCGGACGGAACCCTGTCGGGATCACCCACCGCGGGCGGGACCTTCAACTTCACCATCACCGCCACCGACAGCTCGACCGGCACGGGACCGTTCTCGATCTCCGGGACCTACAGCCTGGCGATCAGCGCCCCGGCCATGAGCGTGACCCCGGCGGCCCTGCCGTCGGCCACGGTCGCCCAGGCCTACAGCCAGTCGTTCGCGGCAGCCGGCGGCGTGGCGCCCTACACCTACGCAGTCACCGCCGGCGCCCTGCCGGCCGGCCTCACCCTCGCCTCGAACGGCGCGCTCTCGGGCACGCCGACCGCCGGCGGAACGTTCAACTTCACCGTCACCGCGACGGACAGCTCCACCGGCGCCGGCCCCTATACAGCCAGCCAGGCGGTGACGCTGACCGTCAACGGCTCGACCATCGCGGTGACCCCGACGGCCCTGGCCGGCGGCACCCGCGGCGTCGCATACAGCCAGTCGGTCTCCGCGACCGGCGGCGTGGCGCCCTATACCTACACCGTCGCGTCGGGCGCCCTGCCGGCGGGCCTGACCCTGTCGCCACAAGGCGTCATTGCGGGCACGCCGACGGCGGTGGGGGCCTTCACCTTCGGCGTCCGCGCCACCGATAGCGCGACCGGCGCCGGCCCCTACCAAGGTGTCGCAACGGTCACCCTGACGGTCAGCGCGGCGGCGATCACCGTCACCCCGACCAGCCTGCCGCAAGTCCTGGCCGGCACGCCATTCAGCCAGCAGATGCAGGCTTCGGGCGGTCAGGGCGGCTATACCTACAGCCTGACCAACAGCGGCCTGCCCACCGGCCTGACGCTGTCGTCCTCCGGCCTGATCAGCGGCCGTCCGCAGATCTCGGGCGTGTTCAACTTCACGGTCACCGCCCGCGACGGCTTCGGCAACACCGGCTCGGTGGCGCTGAGCCTGACGGTCAACGGCCGTCCGGACCCCTCCGCCGACGCCGACGTGCGCGGTCTCTCCACGGCCCAGGCTGAGGCGACCCGCCGCATGGCCGGCAATCAACTGGAACTGTTCCACCGCCGTCTGGAGGCCCTGCACACCGCGTCGGGCGCCGCTCAGGTCGATCTGCGCCTAAACCTGGACGGCAATGCCTTCACCCCGCTGGACGCCAACCGCGCGAGCATGGGCGAACTGGCCCAAGCGACTGGTCAGGCGGGATTGGATGGTCGTGACCTGAGCGGTCGGGGCGAGCTGACCCGCATGATGGACGCCCGTCGTCCGGACGCGGCCGAAACCGCCCAGGGCGCTCCGGGACCGGCCAACGGCTCGGTCCAGGCCGGCGGCCTGCGCATCTGGGCGGGCGGCGCGATCAGCCTGGGCGAACGTGACGCCACCAGCCAGACGTCGGAGTTCCGCATCCACACCTCGGGCGTCAGCGCGGGCGCGGACATGCGGATCACCGACACCCTCGATCTGGGTCTGGGCGTCGGCTACGGCCAGGAACGCACCGAGGTCGGCGATGCGGACAGTCGGATGGACGCCGACAGCTGGGTGGGCGTCGCCTACGGCAGCTGGCGTCCGGCGGAGAGCCTCTTCATCGACGGGGTGCTGGGCTACGGTCAGATGAGCTTCGACACCCGCCGCACGACTCCAGTCGACTCCAGCCTGGTCACGGGCGACCGTGACGGCACGACTTGGTTCGGCTCCGTCTCGGCCGGTGTGGACCGTACCTTCGGTCCGGCCCGCTGGATCAGCTACGGCCGGCTCGAGGCGATGAACGCCAGCCTGGACGCCTATACGGAGACTGGCTCGCCGGTCTGGGCGCTCAGCTACGACGCCCGCGAGCTGGACTCCCTGCAAGGGACGTTGGGCCTGCGGTACGAGCGTCAGTTTGTCCGCGAGGACTACACCTGGACGCCGGGCCTGCGGGTCGAATGGCGCCAGGAGTTCTCGGAGGGCGGCGTCCAGACGCTGCGCTATGCGGATTGGCTGAACGGACCCGCCTACGCCATCGACCAGGAGGGCTGGGGCCGGTCTGAGCTGAACCTGGGCCTGACCTTCGACTTCAAGGGCGCGGACGGCTGGTCCTTCTCGACCGGCGCCGACACCCGGCTGAGCGACGAGCAGTGGATGGCCAGCATGAAGCTGCTGATCTCGAAGGTCTTCTGACCCACGCTATCACTGCGAACAGAACGGGGGGCGGTCGCGACAGCGGCCGCCTTTCGTTTGTCCGGCAAGCTCACAGTCGTTGGGGCAGCAATATGTCGAGCGCAATCTGTTGACCCTCACCATCGGTCCTCAGGATGGCGTCGGGGGGGCAAGGCCGACAACTGTTGGCAGCGCCTGCGAGATGATGGCGATCAGGAATCCGCCCAATCCGACCCGGCCATCTGGTCAGTCAGGCTCAGCCCCGTCCGAAGGTCTGGTTCCGGGCTGCTCTCCAACGTCCGCTCCTGGCGCACATCTGCCTAAAAACAGGACTCACAGATCGGCGTGTCCGGGGTGCGATTCTGGTGTGGAGGAAACTGCAGATTGCAGATCATGCAGGACGGGTCGTCAGCCGAAGGCCGGTAGGTCTGAGCGCGCCGAAACCTGTCGTCCATCTTCGCCTGCTCAGCCAAGCGTCGAGCGGCATCTGCTCGCCGCTCGTCGTCGGTAAATCCGGACATCTCCTGCCTCCATCAGCTGAAGCAGAATGTCGGAAATGCGGAACCATGCAAATGTCTGCTCCTGGCGCAGACCCGACGATACGCTGGATGGACTTTTCGGCTAGAGCACCCTCGCTCGGGCGATCAGATAGGGCGTGGTGCTTGCCTCTTCAGATCGGCGCTTGACGCTTTTGACGGTGACGGCGGATGGTCCCGCCCTTGAGTCACTTGCCCAGTGGAAAGCTTAGCGACGTAGACATGGCGTCAAGCGTGGAAGGACATACTACGGCGACAGATGGCCTCGACGGGGAAGCGGTGAAGCGACTGCTCCAGGGCGCCGTGCTCAAGGGGCGCGACCCTTTGCGGATCCTTCAGGATGCCGGCATTGACCCTTCGGTATATGGCGATCCGAATGACGCGATTAATGGCCCGGCGCTTGTGAGGCTCGTGCGCCAAATCCAGATCTCCCTGGACGATGTGTATTTCGGTTTCCTGTCGCAAGGGTGCCGGCTCGCGCTGGAGACCGAGCGCCTGTTGTCATTTCTTCACTGTGGCACCTTCGGGGAGGCGCTGCGCGTCAGCATCCGGTTCACGGATGCAATGTCCTCCGATGTGGGGCCGTGGATCACGGAAGAGCACGGGGCCGGTCTTCAGCACATCTGCAAATACCAGACGATCGCGGGCGTGGATCGCGACATTCTGGTGTGGATCCGCTTCGTCTGGATCTATCAGTTCTTCAGCTGGCTGATCGGTCGGCCGCTGGCGCTCCGCGGCGTCCTGGTCCAAGGGCCCCGACCGGTCCAACCGAACGGGTTTGACCGGTTCGCTCTGTTCAGATGCCCGATCACCTACAACGCGCCGGTCGATGCGCTTTGCTACAGCTGGAGCGACCTTACCGTCCGGCTCGTGCACGACTCGATCACGGCCTATCAGGACTATTATGCCGGCGCGCCTGACTGGTTCGCCACGCCCGGAAGCGGCTTGAGCTGGAGAGAGCAAGCGCAGACCGTGCTTGTCGAACTGCAACGGGCGGGCATGTGGTCGGCGCCAATCGAAGTGGTCGCCGCACGTTTGCGGACCCGGCCGCGACGCCTTCGCCAGGACCTGGCGCTTGAGGGAGAGAGTTTTCAGGATATGCGGACCCGGCTGAGAGGCGAACTCGCGGGCGCCTTTCTGTTGGGCAGCGACATGTCCATAACGACGATCGGGGACACGTTGGGCTTCAGCGATCCAGGCGGGTTCTCGCGCCAGTTTCTCGCATGGGCGGGCCTGTCTCCTTCGGCCTACCGGGCCATGCATCTGGCTGATCCGGTCAAAGTCGCCGCCGCCACGGCCTTGCTGAACCAGAGACGGGGCGGCTGAGCCTTCCTCGTCGCGCGGTCACTTTCGACAAATTTCCGCGTCAGTCGCGCCATGGCGTTCGCGTCCGGGTCTGCCACCGTCCACGCACGCCCGGAGGTCGGATAACGGCCCCGGGACGAGGAGTGCCCAAGGGAGGGTGCGTCGCACGACCGAGCGAGCGGAGAGCCGCCGGCAGGGGAGGAACTGATGTCCCAGGTTCACAAAGTCACCAAACCCGTCCTGTTGGGCGGCGCGTCGCTGGTCGCCGCGATGCTTCTCGCGTCCGGTCCGGCCTTCGCCCAGACACCGCCGACGCAGGACAGCGGCGCCCAGGAGGAGGCCTCTGAGCTGGAAGAGGTCATTGTCACCGGAACCAGCATCCGGGGCGTGCCGCCGACGGGCTCCAACCTGATCAGCATGACGCGCGAGGACATCGAGACGCACGGCGGCGCCAACACGCCGGATCTGGCCTCGACTATCCCGCAGCTCAACAGCTTCAACACTGCGCCGCAGACCAGCGCCGGCACCGGCCCCGGGCTCGGGTCCTTCGCGCCGGGGCTCCGCGGCTTGCCCGCGAACGCGACCCTGCCGCTCATGGATGGCCGCCGGTTGGTGAGTGCGGCCGTGCAGGCGACCAATCCCGATTATCCGCTGATCCCGAATCTGGCGATCGCGAGGATTGAGGTCGTCGCGGACGGCGCTTCGGCCATCTACGGCTCGGACGCCGTGGCCGGGGTGGTGAACTTCATCACGCGCCGAAATGTCCAAGGTGTGGAGGCCTCGGCCAACTATGGCGCCGGCGACGACTATTATGCGGGCAGCTTCAGCGCCCTCATCGGCCGCAAGTGGACATCCGGGTCGCTTCTCGCCGCCTATCAGTACACCGAGAACAGCAATCTCCTTGCCGGAGATCGGGACTACCGCATCACCGATTTCACGCCCTACGGCGGGATCGATTCCCGCTCGGTGGCCTGTCCGGCGCCGACCGTATACCCGAACCCGACCTATACCGCGCCCTACGGCGCCCCAACCTTCACCCCGGGCGCGAACCGCTGTGACAGCGGCGCGCTCAGCGATCTTCTTCCGAGCTCGACCATCAACGCCCTGTTCGTGTCGGGACATCAGGATCTTGGCGCTCGCGCCACCCTCTGGGGAGAGATCCTCTATTCGGATCGCCACGATGAATACCAGGTTGCGGCCCCGGCGATCACGGTCGCCATGCTCAGTCCGCTGTTTGGCGGCAACCCGTTCTTCCAGGGGCCTCCCGGCGCCTTCTACGAGTTCGTCTCGTTCCGGGCCGACAATCTGATCGGGTCCGACCACTTCACCAACACCAACGATAAGGCGGTGGTGAACTCCTCGTTCGGCGTCGACGTCGAGCTGGCGCCCGATCTGAACCTGAGCGTTTACGCGACCGTCGATCGGGCCACAAACGACAGTTTCGTGCCAGGCCTCAGCCAAGCCGCGCTCGATGCGGCGGCGGCCGGGACGACCACGGCGACGGCCCTCGACCCCTTCGGGTCCGGGACCTCGGCCGCCGTCCTGGCGGCGATCCTCGACTATCCCACCTACGCGACCGAGGATCAGGGCGTCGATGTCGCGGCCGTCAAGCTCGACGGCGCACTCTTCGAACTGCCGGGCGGGCAGTCGCGGTTCGCCGCAGGAGTCGAGATCCGCTCCGAGACGTTCACCCAGCGCGGCTATATCGGGACACCATCCAACGGGATTCCCGAGGACATGGATCGCACTGTACAGTCGGTCTACGGGGAGCTTTTCATCCCCATCGTCGGCGAGGGTAACGCCCGCCCGCTGATTGACAGTCTGGTATTCTCCGTCTCGGGCCGTTTCGACCACTACAGCGATTTCGGATCAACGACCAATCCCAAGATCGGCGTTAACTGGGGGCTCATCGAAGGGCTGTCGCTGCGAGGATCTTACGGCACGTCGTTCCGCGCGCCGGGATTGCGCCAGATCGGGGCCAGCGTCGGCGCCTACTATCTGAGCGCGACAAACGCGGCCACTTACGCCAATGATCCGACACGCGGCGCCGCCCAGGTCGAAACCGTCTATCTCCTCGGAGGCAACGACAACCTGAAGCCTGAGGAAGCCACGACCTATTCCTTCGGCGTCGACTTCAACCCGGTTCAGCTGCCCGGCCTCCGCGCCAGCCTGACCTACTACAACATCGAGTACACCGATGTGATCGGCACGCCGGCGGTTCCGTTTGTCTTCCAGGATCCGCTGTTCGATTCCATCGTCTATCGCGGCGACCCGACGGCGCCCGCGTTCACGAACCTGCTGGCGATCGCGGTGCCCGTGAACCTGCCCGCCACCTTGGGCTCGGACATCAATCTGCTCGATCTGCGGAACAACAACTTCGGCAGCCGCAGCACGGACGGCCTGGACTTCGACATCAACTACTTCTGGACGACGAGCTTCGGCAGGGTGTTCGCCGACCTGGCCGGCAACTACATCCTCAATTACGAAACCCAGATCTCGCCGGCCTCGCCCGTCTCGAACAATCTGGACCTGGGTGTCGCGCGCTGGACAGCCAGGGCGACGCTGGCCGCCGACATCGGACCGGTCACCCTGGCAGGCTTCGTCAACTACCGCGACGGCGTGACGAACAACTACACCACGCCGACGGGTGTGAGCGCCTATGAGTCCGACGCCTACACCACGGTGGATCTGCGGATCGGCTGGAGGCTGCCTGACAACGGCTGGATGCAGGGCACGACGCTCGCGTTGCAGGTGAACGATCTGTTCGATCAGGATCCGCCCTTCTTCCCCGGAACGGACGGCATCGGCGGCCCCTACAACCCTATCGGCCGTTTCGTGGCGCTGAACCTGCGCAAGAGCTTCTGATCCAGGCTGGCGGCGGAAGCGCCCGGTTCGCCGCCGGACGCTTCCGCCGCGAACCCGGCTCACCGAAGCTTCGACCCGCTCGACATCCACACACACAGACCCTCAAGGAAGAGACAGTCCAAAGTGATTTCCAGTCGCGTAGCCGAAAATCCGCAGGATGGAACGGAGGCGAGGATCGAGGCCGATCCGGTCCCGCAAATGCGGCTCTATCGCGAATGGCTTGAACGCGAGAAGGGGCTCCGTTTCCCCGACTACGCGGCGATGTGGACATGGTCGACAACCGACCTGCGGGGGTTCTGGGGCAGCGTTTGGGGCTATCATGAGGTCGCGTCACCGACTCCCTTCGCCTCGGTGTTGCGCGACGAGGCCATGCCCGGGGCGACCTGGTTCGACGGAGCGACCGTCAACTACGCTCGCCAGGTGTTCCGCCACGTCGAGAAGGCAGAGACGCTTGGCCTGCCGGCGATTGTCGCGGAGGACGAGCAGGGCCGGGTGACCGAGATCGGCTGGCGCGAACTGCGCCGGCGCAGCGCGTCACTGGCCTTGACCCTTCAAGCCGAGGGGATTCGTCGGGGGGACCGCGTCGCCGCCTACCTTCCCAACATCCCCGAAGCCGTGATCGCGTTCCTGGCGTGCGCGAGCCTGGGCGCGATCTGGACGATCTGCTCCCCCGAGATGGGCGCGCCGGCCGTGCTTGACCGCCTCCGGCAGATTTCGCCTAAGGTGCTCATCGCCGTCGACGGCGTCGCCTACGCGGGCCGTGAGATGGACCGGGCCGCGACCGTGACCGAGCTGCGGCGCGCGTTGCCCACCGTCAAAACACTGCTTGTCATCGAGACAGGATACGGTCGCGCGCCTGTCCCCGGCTCCAGCAGTTTCAAGGACGCCCTGGCGCGCGACGACGACGCCGTGGCGGCGTTCGAGCCGGAGTGGCTGCCGTTCGATCATCCGCTCTGGATCCTCTATTCGAGCGGGACCACGGGCCTGCCCAAGGCGATCGTTCACGGCCATGGGGGGGTCATCCTCGCCGCCTGCGCCGCGAACACCCAGTTCGACATCGGTCCCAGCTACGCCCCGAACACCTTGGGAGAGCGGTTCCATTGGTACTCCGCGACCGGATGGGTGATGTGGAACATGCAGGTGGGGGCTCTGTTAGCCGGGACCACGATCTGCCTCTTCGACGGCTCGCCGAGCGGGGCGAAGAGCGACCCCGACTGGCTCAGGCTCTGGTCGTTCGCCGCCCGGCACAGGGTCAGTTGGTTTGGCGCGGGCGCGGCCTTCTTCATCGGCTGCAGGAAGGCCGGCATCGAGATCAGCGACGCCGGAGACTTGAGAGCCATTCGGGCGCTCGGCAGCACGGGCTCGCCACTGCCCGCCGAGGTTCAGAATTGGGGCTCCGAACAGTTCTCCGCCCTGAATCGCCCGGACATCTGGTGGTGCAACGTCAGTGGCGGCACGGATGTCGTGGTCGCCTTCATGGGGGGCAATCGCGAACTGCCGGCGGCCCCGGGCAAGTTTCAGTGCCGCCACCTCGGCGCCGCTATCGAGGCCTGGAATGAGAAGGGCGAACCGGTCGTCGGCCAAGTCGGCGAGCTCGTCTGCACGCGCGCCTTCCCCAGCATGCCGCTACGGTTCTGGGGCGATGAGGATGGCCGTCGCTATCTGTCATCGTATTTCAGCGAGTGGCCCGTCGTC
>Ga0209676_1002252_pt1 | contig 14225 bp, 11 predicted proteins | sample AraplaCvi_mLB_r2_FD_184282 | JGI IMG/M metagenome (GOLD analysis project Ga0209676, IMG submission 184282) | Arabidopsis root microbial communities from North Carolina, USA - plate scrape MF_Cvi_mLB_r2 (SPAdes) (version 2) | ecosystem: Host-associated > Plants > Roots > Endosphere | place: USA...
CTAATAACGATTTTGTGGTCGTAAAGAAAATCGTTATGGATAGTATGAATGATTGGCAGGAGCAGCTTATACAAACTGCATCAAATACATTGCGTTTATTACAAAGTGAGCATGACAATTATTTAACGGAAGAAAGACAGGATCGTTTAGATATTGATGAAGATGTATTAAGTGCCGATGACTGGGCAAACCATAAGGATATTTTAGAGCAGTATCATAAGCTAAATCGTCAAGTTGAATTGTTCTCAGTTGAGGCATGGAATGAAATGTTCGAAGAGCAACGCAAAGAACTTCTTGCGAATGCAGCTATTATGCCAGCAGATTTACGCGATAAATTACGTCTTTATTTAGAGAGTCAGCAGGAAGGTTTCAAGGTAGGGGGCTTATTTACTGCTAAGAAAAAAACAGAGGAAGAGCGTAACCGCCGTAAAGAGGATGCCTATAGTGCCTATCAAAATGTTGTTCATGCACAGATTACTGGACATTTAAAAGGGCTAATGAAAAAGGTGATAAAAGATGTTGGTGCGTTAAATGAAGAACGTGCTACAGCTATTGATGCCTACGACTTTGATTTACCATTCTCCCTTATTGAGCAGCAGGTACAAGTTGGCGCAATTTTAACAGGAGATGCTGTGTTGAATTTTGCCAACCGTGTGGCAGAAGCGACTAAGCGCTACTACATCCAGGAAACTGATAAGTGGAAAGATGCGCAAGCAACAACTTTGGAAGCAGTAGCTACAGAAACAGCTGCTCCATCTAAATTAAAAATGGCAGGGATGCAAGAGAAAGTTGATGCCATTCAAGCAGTGCTTGAAATCGAGGGCTATCAGCAATATAGTGCAAGTATTATGCATCAGGCAAGCAATGAAATACGTAAAATAGCAAATCAACAGCTGACAAATTGGGAGCATGCATTTAAGCAAGATTTAGCAGATATTCGATTATTTGACGAATCGATGTTAAAGCCAAAAGAGGAAGCGTTAATTGAGGAAGAGTCACATCAAACAGTTAGTGCAACAAGTCTTCCTATTGAAGGTGTGGTGAAGCGTGCACTTCACACGGCAACTGCTGTAAAAGATGTACAAGGCTTTGCGGAAGTAGCAACTTACTTAGAAAATAAAGTAGAACGCTTACAGAAAAAGGATTTCACAATTGCGCTTTTCGGTGCGTTTAGTGCAGGGAAATCTTCGTTCTCTAATGCGTTAATGGGTGCCAAGGTTTTACCTGTGTCACCAAACCCGACAACGGCAGCTATTAATAAAATTCGTCCTGTTTCACCAGATCATCCGCATGAAACAGCAGATGTCCAATTAAAAACACCTGACCAAATGCTAGAAGATATTCAAGCTTCATATGCAGCGATTGGTTTATCGGTTTCCTCGTTAGAAGAAGCATTCAATCGTGCAGATGAGGGACTTGCGGTGCAACTATCTGACGAACGCTTAAATGTGCATAAATCATTTATTCGCGCATTTAAAGAAGGGTTCCCAATATTTAAGTCTGAGCTTGGGAAAGTATTACGTGTAAACCGTGAAGAGTTCGAAAAATTTGTTGCACAGGAAAATAAATCATGCTTTGTCGATAATATCGATTTCTATTATGACAGTCCGTTAACACGCATGGGTGTGACACTTGTTGACACACCAGGAGCAGATTCTATTAATGCGCGTCACACAGGAGTGGCATTTGAATATATTCGTAATGCTGATGCAATTTTGTTTATTACTTATTATAATCATGCTTTTGCTAAAGCGGACCGTGAGTTTTTAATCCAGCTTGGTCGTGTGAAAGATGCCTTCGAGCTTGATAAGATGTTCTTTATCGTTAATGCGATTGATTTAGCGACAACAGAAGAAGAACAGGAAGATGTAAAAGGTTATGTGCGTTCAGAATTACAACGCTTTGGCATTCGCTTCCCACGCCTTTACGGTGTGTCTAGCTTATTAGCATTAAAGGAAAAAGTAGAGGGTGCGGATTTCACATCTGGAATGCCACCTTTCGAAGATTCTTTCCACACATTCTTAAATGATGAATTAAGTGCATTGGCGGTTCAGGCACTTGCGGAGGAAGTCGATAAAACGGAGCAACGTTTAGGTGACTTAATTGCGCAAACAGAAGAGAACTTAAAGCGTAAGGATGAGCGTTTAGAGGAATTAACAACTCTTGAGCAACATGTGAAATCGAAATTCAATTCGCTTAATACAAGTATGGTAGAAAGTGAAACGAAGCAAGAGCTTGATGAATTACTGTATTATGTTCTTCAGCGTGTGTATTATCGTTACCCAGAGTTCTTTAAGGAAGGCTACAATCCGTCAACATTTGCAGCAATGCCGGTTCAGCAAGCATTAGAGCATGCTTTAAAGGAAGTAATGCAAAGTTTACGATTTGATTTTACACAAGAAATGCGTGTAACAAACTTCCGTTTATCACAGTTTATTAGTAAAAAAATGCAACTGCGCTTTAAAGATGAAGTACGTGAGCTTAAAGAATTAAATCGAAGCTTCTCATTTTTAGCGTTTGAATCTTCTGAGCCAGATTTACTTGATTTTGAAGGGCCATTTACAGATATCACTAAATATTCAGGTGTGAAATCACACTTCCGTAATCAAAAGGCATTCTTTGAGAAGAATGAAAAAGTGAAGTTAAGTGAGGCGCTAGAGGTCTTAACGAAACCAGATGCGCAAGATTATTTAGATTCACAAAAAGTATCTCTCATGACATGGGCGATTACTTATATTGCGGAGGAAGCAGAGAAATTACGTCTGCATATTTATCATCAGGCACTTGAACAAATTGCAACAGAAAGACTTGCACTTCAGGAAGAAAGTCGTTTAGCTTCTTGGAAAGAAATTTATGCTCAATTACAATACGCATGAGGTGATTCATTTGGGAAAAGTATTCAAATCAGTTGAGGAAATTCAGTTTGATGAAGTCCGTTTCATAGATGCTCGCTTTGATTTACAAAAGAAAGAGGCGGGTAGCAAAGCATTTGAAGAAGGACATGCACCAGGAGCTATTTATATCGATCTAGAGCAGGATTTATCTGATATGGGGTCCAGCGATGGTCGCCATCCCATGCCGAATAAGGAAAAGCTATCAGCAGTATTTCAAGGATTGGGATTAAACTATGAGGATCAAATTGTCGTTTACGATCAAGGAGCTTCTCCATTTGCACCACGTGCTTGGTGGATGCTGACTTATGCAGGCTTTCCGAATGTAGTAATTGTGAATGGTGGCGCACCGGCTCTTGAGGAGAAAATACCTTTCACAAAAGACATTATCAAATATCCACCTACTACGATCGAATTTGTTTGGCGAGATGAACTATATGCTCCACGTGAAGCAGTGAAAGCTATTGTAGATGGAGTAGTCGATGCTACGTTGTTAGATGCACGTGCCGCAGCTCGCTATCGTGGTGAAATGGAGCCTCTTGATAATGTAGCTGGGCATATTCCGACTGCGAAAAACTTTGACTGGGAGCAATTAAAGGCAGATGGTCATTTGCAAGCGAATGATGCGTTACGTAGTAAAGTTGCTCGTGACGAACATGTTGTGGTGTACTGCGGAAGCGGTGTTACAGCATCACCATTGTATGCAGTGCTAGCAGATGAAGGCTACGAAAATATTCAACTGTATGTAGGTAGCTATAGTGACTGGATTACACAATATGACGTTGAAAAAGGGACAAATGAATAAAAGATTATAGAAGAAACGCTCACTTTGGTGGGCGTTTTTTTGCTTTTATTGGAGTGGAAAAGGTGGAAAGCGGTCGAAGTGATGGAAAGAAAGGTAAGAGAGGCGGAAAGAAGAGCGAAGGTGCAGAATGATGGGCAGGATAGAAAAGCCAAATCGTGGATAGAGCCGTCAAAATGAAGGATAGCCCCGCTCAAATCGTGGATAGAACTGTCAAAATGAAGGATAGGCCCGCTCAAATCGTGGATAGAACCGTCAAAATGAAGGATAGCCCCGCTCAAATCGTGGATAGAACCGTCAAAATGATGGAAGGACCCACCAGAGCGAAATTATATCAACGAACCGAGTTTTGATGTATTGATAAAATGACTGAATATTCTTTTTATGCTAAACTCTTTTTACAAAGGGGGAGAAAGGATGTTTGAACGAGAGAAAAGTATAGAAATTCAACGAAATCGTGGTGTGCAATGTGCTCATGGGAAAGTGGCGGTTCAGGGTATTGGCATGAGTGTTTATAGCTTTTTGGTAGATGGGTTATTAATTGATACAGGCTCATACTCACTTTCGCAGGAGTTCCAATCTTTTTTTAAAGAATTACCGATTGAACAATTGGCGCTCACTCATTCTCATGAGGATCATTCAGGAAATGCAGCATGGATTCAGCAGCATACGGGTGTACCTATCTATGTTCACCGTGATTCGGTGAGCCTCTGTGCAAAGGATGGGGAGTATCCTTTTTATCGACAGGCATTATGGGGTGAGCGACCAGCGTTTATAGCTCAGCCGTTTGGCGATACGTTACAAACAAATTCAGCTACTTGGGATGTAATTGAAACACCAGGACATACGACAGATCATGTATCATTTTATAATCGGGAAACAGGTGCTATGTTTACAGGTGATTTGTATATACAAACGAAAACTAAGGTTGTCCTTGATGAAGAAAATATCGTACATACCTTAGCGTCTTTGAAAAAAATAGTAAACTATGATTTTGAAGTAGTATATTGTTGTCATGCAGGCTTTATAGCGGATGGTCGAGCGAAAATACAAGAAAAAATTGCTTATTTAGAAGAGATGGAGGGGAATATAAGGCAACTGTTTCATAAAGGTTATTCGGTAGACGAAATGACAAAATCGATCTTTTCTCGAGAATACCCGATTACAAAAGTATCAGGGGAACAATGGTCTTCCAAGCATATTATCACCGCATTTATAAATCAGTTTACACAAGAGTCCTTGAAATAAGGGCTCTTTTTTGTTGATTAATGTAACACTGCCTATGAAATGAATATAATAAAAAACTTTGTGAAAAAATGTGGAGAAAATGTGACGAAACTAGATAGAGTAATGGATGCGCTTACATAAGTTTGTGAAAAGATTCTCATTTACATAAGTAAAATACTATGTGAAAAGTTGAACAGGTTTAATACCGGTAATAATACATTTATTGAAAGGCTAATAGTTGTAGATGATATATTGAAATAATTGATTGTGAAGAGTATAACAAGACAATAAATTGGAGTGGACGATTAAAAATGCGATATTTCATAGATAAAATAAAATTGACAGAAAATTCGTTGACTTTACTTTCACAAAGTATTATGATTCTGAAATATATAATAATTCGAAAAGAAAAGGATGGGATTGAATGGACATTATGAAAAAGGCTTTAGAAATGCATGAGTATTATAGTGGTAAACTAGAGGTGATTTCTAAAGTACCAGTGCAAGATTCATATGATTTAAGTCTTGCGTATTCTCCGGGGGTAGCTGCGCCCTGCGTAGAGATTGAAAGAAATCCATCACTTGTTTACGACTATACAATGAAGGGGAATATGGTGGCTGTTGTTTCAGATGGTACAGCGGTATTGGGATTAGGGGATATCGGTCCGAAGGCGGCATTACCGGTAATGGAGGGGAAGGCGATTTTATTAAAGCGTTTTGCTAATGTTGATGCTTTTCCTATTTGCTTAGATACGAAGAGTACAGATGAAATCGTCAGCATTGTGAAGGCACTTGCTCCAACTTTCGGTGCTGTAAACTTAGAGGATATTTCTGCGCCAAGATGCTTTGAAATTGAAGATCGTCTGCGCCAAGAATGTGATATTCCTGTATTTCATGATGATCAGCATGGAACAGCGATTGTAGTAGGTGCAGGGATGATTAATGCCAATCGTATTGTGAAGAAAGATGTGGCAACGATGAAGGTTGTCATTAATGGTGCAGGTGCAGCGGGTATTGCTATTTTGCGTATTCTTGTGCAAATGGGCTATAAAAATATTTTTATGTGCGATACAAAGGGACTCATATATGAAGGCCGCGCTGACGGTATGAATCCGATTAAAGAAACGGTTGCCCATTTAACAAATCCAGAAAAAATACATGGTACATTGGAGGATGCCATTAAAGGGGCTGACGTCTTTATTGGCGTATCGGTTGCCAATTTATTAACAGAAGCACATATTGCTTCAATGAATGAAGATCCGGTCGTGTTTGCACTTGCGAATCCAAATCCTGAAATCACGTATGAAAACGCCAAGGCATGGGGAGTGCGTGTTATGGGGACAGGACGCTCAGATTATCCGAACCAAATTAACAATGTTCTCGCTTTCCCTGGTATTTTCCGTGGGGCTTTGGATGTTCGAGCGACAGATATTAATGAAGCGATGAAGATAGCTGCAGTGGAAGCGATAGCGGCTCTTGTTAGTGATGAGGAATTAACTGAGGAATATATTGTACCTAAATCATTAGATGAGCGGGTTGTTGAAATTGTTTCGCAAGCTGTAAGTGGTGCAGCTGTTGAGTCAGGTGTGTCGGAGCTCTTCCAACAAAATACAGTGTTATCGGTTTAACATTTACGTATACAGGTGAATCTAAAAAAGCTCCCACTCTCATAGAGAGGGGAGATTTTTTTACATCATTCCGATAAAAATGCCGAAAATGAAAAATAGAACAATAATAAGAATAATGAATAGAATAACGAAAATAATGGTTGGAATTAAGAGTGTTAAGAAGGCCATCCAATTTGGAATTTGATGTGCTTCTGCAATAATTCCTACTGTAATAACGAGGGACCATATTACAACCACAAGGGTTAATAAAAGTGCTGGCCAAATAACCCAAGGGTAAGTTCCGGCGAAGTCAGAATTCATTAAAGACTCGGGTGATGTAAATAACCAAATTAAGTAAAAAGGAATAAGTGCTATAAATGGGATAGAAGTTAAACTTAGCCCTTTGAATAAGTGTGAGTACGTACCTGTTCCTTTAAAAAGTTTACCGAACAACCAAGTGATTAGTGCAGAAAAAGCCGTACCAATTATCCCTAGAATCGGTGCTGCAATAACGCAAAAAATGACGATAAACCAAGGAGACACGTTTGACAAAAATGTACTATCAACAAGGTCTGAAAGTATAACACCTAGATAACCAATTGACATGAGAAGAATCGCAAAACCTATTGATTTTTCTTCTATCATGTAACGGGTTGTTTTCTTTGGATGCAACCAAATAGACAAAAATGGATTAACCTTTGGCCTTTCTTGTGATGATTCATTATAGTTATCCATCAAATTACCTCCAAAATAATAGTATAAATTTATGCGTATAATGAGTATACGGAATGACCTAATGGAAGGTTTCGAAAAAAATCAATATATAGTAACAAAAAGAGCCGCAAAAAAGCGACTCTTTTGATTACGCGTAACTAATCTTACATAGCATATTAATAGAATGGTTTTTTTATTCAGCTAACATAATTTTTTCAAGCTCTAATGGTTCTATGTATTGTTCGCCTTTGTAAGCGCGCATATTACCACCTGAAATTTCATCTATTAATAAAATTTCATTTGTTTGAGCATCGCGGCCAAATTCTAATTTAATATCGTAAAGGGTTAACCCTTTTTTGGCAAGTTCTGCAGCAACAAATTTAGCAATTTCAATCGTACGTTGTTTTAAAATTGCATATTCATCGTGTGTTAACAGGTCTAACATTGCTAAAGCATCTTCAGAAATAGGAGGATCTAGTCGATCATCATCTTTGATGGTAACTTCTACGAAAGAATCTAAGGCTTGTCCTTCTTTCACGTAAGCACCATAGCGACGTAGGAAAGATCCTACTGCCTTGAAGCGGCAAATGACCTCTAACCCTTTACCGAAAACAGTTGCAGGTTTTACCGTCATTGTTGCATCGTTGAAGTTTGCATCAACATAGTGAGTAGGAACACCTTGTTCGTTTAGTTTTGAGTAGAAATAAGAAGTTAAGCGAAGACCAGCCAAACCAGCACCGTCGATTGTTAATCCAACAGTATTAGCACCTGGGTCGAATACGCCGTTTTCACCAGTTACATCATCTTTAAATTTTAATAAGTAGTGACCATCTTCTAACTTGAACACATTTTTCGTTTTACCTGTATACAATAATTCCACAAAAAAACCTCCAATATGTTGTAGTACTCTAATATTATAACACGAATGTTTTGATTGTTTAATAGTAAAATTGTTCGTTTTAATGCAAAACTTACGAGTATTTCAGCGCTTTTTATATTAAAAAATAAGATGATAACGAATATTCGTTATCATCTTTGGATGGGGTAAAGTTATTAATATACACCTTCAGAAAGCATACCATCAGCAACTTTTACGAAGCCAGCGATGTTCGCGCCAACTACAAGGTTCCCAGGGTAACCATATTTTTCAGCAGCCGCTTTACTATCTGCGTAAATATTTTTCATAATTTCGTGTAATTTAGCATCTACTTTTTCAAATGACCAGAATACGCGACTTGAATCTTGCGCCATTTCAAGAGCAGATACTGCAACACCTCCGGCATTAGCCGCTTTTGCAGGACCGAATAATACGCCAGCATTTAAAAATTCGTTAATTGCTTCTAAATCTGATGGCATGTTTGCACCTTCACCAATAGCTTTTACGCCGTTTTCAATTAAAGTACGAGCTGAATCGCCATTAATTTCATTTTGAGTAGCACATGGAAGCGCGATGTCACAAGGAATCGTCCAGATACCCGTGCAGCCTTCTTTAAATGTAGCATTAGGACGATAGTTTAAATAAGTGGAGATACGATCGCCTTTTATTTCTTTAATTTCTTTAATTGCATCAAGGTCTAAACCATCTGGATCGTAAATATAGCCTGAAGAGTCAGAGCAAGCAACAACTTTTGCACCATAGGATTGTGCTTTTTCAATTGCATATGTTGAAACGTTACCAGAGCCAGAAACTACTACTGTTTTACCCTCGAATGAATCGTTGGCATCTTTTAGCATTTCATTTACAAAATAAACAGTACCATAACCAGTTGCCTCTTTACGAGCTAAAGAGCCACCATAGCCAGGAATTTTTCCTGTTAATACACCAGATTCACTTGCTTTTGTTATACGCTTATATTGACCCCATAAATAGCCAACTTCACGAGCACCAACACCGATATCACCTGCTGGAACATCGACATCAGGACCAATATGGCGGTATAATTCAGTCATGAATGCTTGGCAGAAACGCATGATTTCTGAATCTGACTTACCTTTAGGGTCGAAGTTTGAGCCACCTTTACCACCACCGATTGGTTGGCCTGTTAAAGCATTTTTAAAAATTTGTTCAAAGCCTAAGAATTTGATAATGGATTCATTTACGGAAGGGTGGAAGCGAAGGCCGCCTTTGTATGGCCCCATAACATTATTGTATTGCACACGGTAACCACGGTTTACTTGAACTTGATTGTTATCATCTTGCCAAGCAACACGGAAGGAAATGATTCGATCTGGCTCAACGATACGAGATAAGATATTGGCTTTTATATATTCAGGGTGTTGTGCAAATACAGGCACTAATGAAATAAAAATTTCTTCAGCTGCTTGTAAGAATTCTGCTTGATAACTATTTTGGTTTTTTAGTTGCTCAAATACGCCATCAACGTATTCTTTTGCTAATTGTTCGTTGCTTACAGTTACAGTTGTCATAGTAAAAAACCTCCAGTTAGTTGATAGGTGTATCGTATATCTATTTTTCACACTATTCAATAAAATACTTTTTTTAACAGTCTTAAGTTTGTGAAAAATTGAACAAACGGGAGTGGAAATTTGTTATATTGAAATAATAATTATGTGTTTGATCCATCTAATTATGAGAAAGGAATGATGCTTTATTGTGAAGGTTTTAATTGACGCTGATGCTTGTCCAGTCGTGGATTTAGCACTATCCATATCATCTGAGTTTGAGATTGAAACAATCTTGTTTTGCGATACATCCCATCGTGTTGAACGTGATAATGTAATAACAATTATTGTTCCTAAAGGGCCAGATTCGGTTGATTTTACGCTAGTGAATGCGCTTTCAAAACATGATATTGTCATTACACAGGATTACGGATTAGCAGCAATGGTTTTGGCAAGAGGTGGTTATCCAATTGATCAAAATGGACGAGAGATGTCCGATGAAAATATCGAACGTTTGCTCGATATGCGCCATGTTGGACAAAAAATTAGACGTGCAGGTGGACGTACGAGAGGACCGAAAAAACGAACACAAGAAAACAATATTTCGTTCGAATTGAAATTTCGACAAATTTGTGAACGAGCAATTTTAGCTCAAAAAGTGGAGGAATCTAAAGGTGAAAAATGAACTTAAACACGAACTATTTAATCGATTTTTGAGATTAGAAGAGCTAGCGAATCATGAAACTGTGCTATGGGAAAATACAAATCGAAAAAAAAGGGGGGAAACCAATCTTTTTTCAATGGAAGAGGTTGAGGAAGCAGAAGAAACACTTAAACGTTTTTCTTCCTATTTAGTTATTGCATTTCCTGAGCTTTTGGAAAGTAAAGGACTTATTGAATCATCTATACAAGACATAGCTTTGATAAAGAAAGCTCTTGAAAAGGAATTTGACGTTTTAATACCAGGTCAGTTGATCTTAAAATGTGATCATACCTTGCCGATTTCAGGCTCTATTAAAGCTCGTGGGGGTATTTTTGAAGTATTAAGGCATGCAGAGCGCATTGCCATCGCTAGTGGCAAACTAACAAAAGAGGACAATTATGCTGTGTTGGCAACAGATGATTTTCAATCATTCTTCCAGCAATACACAATTGCCGTAGGTTCTACAGGTAATTTAGGATTAAGTATCGGCATTATGGGCAAAAAACTCGGCTTTAATGTCGTTGTACATATGTCGAGTGATGCAAAAGAATGGAAAAAAGCATTGCTGCGTGAAAAAGGTGCGACAGTGATTGAATATGAAGCTGATTATAGCGTTGCTGTGGAACAAGGGCGTCGAGAAGCTGAACTAGACCCTAAGTGCCATTTCATTGATGATGAGAATTCGAAGGACTTATTTGCTGGCTATGCAGTGGCGGCGAAGCGTTTAAAAGCCCAGTTTGAAAAGACGAATATTACTGTGGATGAAGCGCATCCATTGTTCGTATATTTGCCGTGTGGTGTAGGTGGTGGACCGGGCGGTGTTGCATACGGCGTACGTGAAATTTTTGGAGAACATGCACATATTTTCTTCGCTGAGCCCGTAGCCTCTCCTTGTATGACAATTGGTTTAATGACAGGTTTACATGACGCAATCAGTGTAGAAGATATTGGTCTTGATAATAAAACTGAAGCAGATGGCCTTGCTGTTGGCCGCGCGTCTAAGTTCGTAGGGAAAGTAATGGAAACTTATATTAGTGGCTGCTACACGGTAAAAGATGAGGAATTATTTAAATCGCTTGCAATAACTATGGAAGTTGAAGAGTTATTTTTAGAGCCATCTGCACATGCAGGGATGTTCGGACCAATTCAGTTAATGAAAAATGGACAAAGTTATTTAGAAAAGCATGATTTAGTTAATAAGATGGAGCAAGCTACCCATCTTGTTTGGGCAACAGGTGGAAGTATGGTGCCGTTGGAAATGCGTGAGGAATACATGGCGAAGGTAGTACAAGTAGCAAGAATTAATGATTAAGGTATTTAATAAGAAAACGCAAGAATGCGATCGGAATTAGCATTCTTGCGTTTATTACTTTTAAAAAATTGATTTCAAAATTTTATTCATTAATAGAATTAATCAAAGTGTTTTTGCTCATTGAGAGTTATTTATATAAATAGTCCAACGCTTGATAATCTTGCTGATAGCGTCCGCCGTCCGCTACTTCAGCATGATATAGCGCTTTTAAAGCATAATTTTTTTGCAAATCCATTTCGGCCATTAACTCTTTTAAGCGATCATGTAATTCACGGTTTTCTTTCACAAGTTGCTGCATTTGTGGTTTAAAATATTTCATACTGTCTAACTCCTCAATTTATAACGTGCTTATTAGTATAACACTTTTAGCTTTTGAAAATGCACTTATATTCATAATTCTAGCTTTAAAAGATTATTCAGTCGATCATAAAATGAAATATTGGCCTAAATTGCAATTTTACTTAGGTTTATCGTTCTCTTACACAGTTAAATCAGCCAGTAGGGGAAAGGGCTTCATTTGAAGTTTAGGGCTATTCGATATTAAGAATAAAGAGCGCGTGTCATAGCATCTAAATAATTCTGACTAGCTCGTTGACTTACTTCCGCGTCTGGCACAAAGACTTCAAAGCAATGGAAGCTACCAGGGTAGAGTTGGAATTCAACATCTACTCCTGCTTGGGCAAGACGTGTCACGTAATCAATGGTTTCGTCTCGGAATAAATCGAGTTGACCTATACATGTATAAGTTGGAGGTAGTCCTGCTAAGTTATCTGCTCTTGAAGGGACCGCATACGGAGATAGCTCATGGGTGTCCTTTTCCTTGCCTAAGTACATACCCCAAGCGGCCAAATTATTAGTTCTACTCCATATTGCATGATCCTCGGTAACCTCATAGCTGGAAGATGTTTCATTTCGGTTATCAAGCATTGGATACAATGGCATCTGGAATATAATTGAGGGTCCTCCTTTATCACGAGCCATTAATGCTAGAGCTGCTGTTAGCCCTCCGCCACCACTTGCACCTGCAATCGCCACCCGTTTGACATCGATGCCAAGGGAAGTTGCCTCGGTTGTCATCCATACTAACCCTGTATAACAATCTTCTATAGCTGCCGGGTAGGGATGCTCAGGAGCGAGTCGATAATCTACCGAAACGACAACGCAATTAGCAGTCTGAACAAAGCGTTCACATAAAATATCATCCATATCAGGGTGTCCCATAACGAAACCGCCGCCATGAATCCAAAGCATCGCTGGAAGCTGGTTGATATTTCGTTTAACAGGTTCATAAATTTTAACCAACATCTCGTCTCCATCACCTCTGGGAATCATACGATTTGATATGTGTACAAGTTCTGACTTCTCCGAAGGTGGGTTGGACAAAAGACTTCGACTCCACTCTAAATCTTTCTCCAACCGAAAGCCTGGAAATTGGGAGTAAGTCTGTCTTAATTCCGGTAAGACTCGGTTATTGATCGTCATATAAATTCCTCCTGTTAAATAATGATATCTTAAAGAAATGGATGTCCTTCTAGTGCCATTTCCTTCTCCCATTTGCCAACTTCCTCACGGACACGAGGAGCAACTTTTGTTCCGAGCAATTCTATAGCTTGCATAACTTGATCATGTGGCATTGTGCTTAACGGTACGTACAGCATAAAACGTGTAATCCCTACATGTTTACGAAGATGGATGATTTTTTCAGCAACTGTATCTGGATCACCTACATATAACGCGCCTTCAAAACTTCGTGCAGCATCATAGCTAGAGCGATCATAATATCGCCAACCCCGTTCTTTGCCCAATTTATTCATGCCCGCTTTTGTTGATGGGAAAAATGTATCCGCTGCCCATTCAGTATTCGGGCCAACAAAACCAATTGAATGAGATCCCACCTGAAGGTTTGATAGATCATGCCCTGCTTGAACAGCTGCCTTTTTATAGAGCTGTACGATAGGTGCAAACTGCATTGGACTGCCACCAATGATTGCTAGCATAAGTGGTAATCCTAAAAGTCCTGCACGGATGGCAGATTGTTGATTTCCTCCACTACCAACCCATATTGGTAAGGAGCTTTGAACAGGTCTTGGATACACACCTAAATTATTGATTGCTGGTCGGTGTCTACCTTCCCATACTACTTTTTCTGACTCGCGAATTTTGAGAAGTAAGTCCAGATGTTCCTCAAATAGTTCATCATAATCATTTAAATTATAGCCAAACAAGGGGAAGGATTCGATAAAGGAACCCCGACCTGCCATAATCTCAGCGCGTCCATTTGATAGTCCGTCTAATGTGGAAAAATCCTGAAAGACACGTACAGGATCAGCTGAAGATAGAACTGTTACTGCACTTGTAAGCCTAATCTTTTTTGTTTGTAGAGCTGCAGCAGATAGCACCATTGCTGGAGAGGCTGCAGCATAATCTTCTCGATGGTGCTCGCCGACACCAAACACATCCAGTCCCACCTGATCTGCAAGAATGATTTCTTCAACCACTTCACGCAGACGTTGTGCATGGCTAATCACTTCACCACTATGAACATCTGGTTTTGTTTCTACAAAAGA
>Ga0209676_1002254_pt1 | contig 14213 bp, 12 predicted proteins | sample AraplaCvi_mLB_r2_FD_184282 | JGI IMG/M metagenome (GOLD analysis project Ga0209676, IMG submission 184282) | Arabidopsis root microbial communities from North Carolina, USA - plate scrape MF_Cvi_mLB_r2 (SPAdes) (version 2) | ecosystem: Host-associated > Plants > Roots > Endosphere | place: USA...
CCACGAACTCGCCCAGGTTCGCAAGGCGGCGGCCTGCGGTGGGGCAGTCAGAGGCCTGCTCGCACGCCAGCGAGAAAGCCATTTCCGCGTGGGAATGTTGACCTTCAAAGAGCTGCATGCCGAAACGCTCTGGCACGTCGGTCGCCTGTAGGGTGATTTCTGTCGAGAGGTTTTCGGTGGGCAGCGAGGGGCTGTGGGCGCGGAGCTTTCCCAGGAATTGCTCCTGGGCCTGGATGTAGCCGACCAGAATGGAGAAGTCGAGCTTCAGACGATCGCTCTCTTGCTCGACGATGCGGTTCAGTCCCCAATAAAGCGCACCGACCAGGACCAGGGCAAAGGGCAAGATGCCGAAGAGGGCGAAATTCAGCCAGCGAGAGGTACGGGTGATCCGGGCAAACGGGGTATCGGGCTTTCGCATGGCCGGTTCTCACCGATACTCAGGATTTGCCGCCTGCCGCTCGCTGGCGAGCATCTGGCTGAAGCGGTCGGAGGTGACGGCGGGGGATATGAAATACCCCTGGACGCAGTCGCAGCCGATGCGGCGGAGGAACGCGAGATCGTGGGCGGTTTCCACGCCTTCGGCGGTGACCTGCAAGCCCAATTGCCGCCCGAGCCGTACCGAAGACACCAGCGCCGCCGACCGGCTTTCGTCGTGTGCCGCGCCACTGACAAAGGCGCGGTCGATTTTCAGTTCGGTGAACGGCGTCGAAATCAGGCTGTACATGGAGCTGTATCCTCGGCCAAAGTCGTCCTGTGCCAACCCGAAACCCTTCAACCGCAATCGGCTGGCCCCCATATAGTATTGGCCTTGTATGGTCGGTGTCTCGTCCTCGAGTAGTTCGAAGGTGATTTCGGACGCCGCCACGCGCTTGGCCGCCACGATTTCCTCGAGGTCGTCGGGCAGATCCGGGTCGTCCAGGCACTGGGTGGGCAAATTGACGGAGACGGGCACCCGAAAGCCCATCTGGCGCCAGTGCATGTGCGCGTTCAGCGCGGCTTCCAGGATATGTCGCAGCAGAGCCTTGTCCAGCCCGTGCGCCCGCACCGCGGTGAGAAATGCGTCTGGCGGCAGGCAGCCGAATGCCGGGTGCAGCCACCGCGCCAGCGCCTCAGCGCCGACGATCCGCCCGGTGGCAAGCGATTGTTTGGGCTGGAACCATGCTTGCAGGTGCCCGCGATGCAGCGCGTTATCGATCGCGGCACGGTCCAATACGGGGCCCGTCGTGCGGCGCACGAGTTGCGGTTCCGTGGGTTCCGTTGATTCAGGCGGATTGCGGCTGAGCAGGCCGGCCAATTGGGCGGCGTGGTGCGGGGTAAACGGCTTGGAGAACGAGCCCAGCACGGCAAGTCCCTTTTCCTTGGCCATCATGGCGACGCTGTTGATGATGCCTTTGAGGCAGGCCGACACAATAGCCAGTGAGGGAGGTTGTTCCTGCCGGGACAGCCGGTCGATGAATTGCACGCCATCCATGCCGGCCATGTTCAGGTCGATCAGCACGAGGTGATACGGCTGCCGCGCGGTCTTGGCCAGGGCGGTCTCGGCGCAAGACGCCACATCCGCCCGGCCAAATCCGGCCGAAGCGAGCTGGTCGGCCAGGTGAACGCATTGAAATGGATGATCGTCCACGATCAGCACCCTGTACTCCGACAGCTTTCTCGTCATGCGGCTTCCTTGAACGGCATCAACGCCTGGCACAACGCGGCAATCGGCAGCGGTTTGAGCAGCACGGTGTTCATGCCGGCTTCCGAGCTGCGCCGCAGGTCTTCGGTGAAGGCGCTGGCGGTGATTCCCACGATCGGGCGGGTGTAGCCCTGGCTTCTGAGCGCGCGGGTGAGGGCGTAGCCGTCCAGCTCTGGCATGTGCAGGTCGGTCAGGATGGCGTGGAACTCGGGGAGTTCGGGCAGTGCCAACGCGACGTTGCCGTCTGCCGCCACGACCACCGTGCATCCCAGGTGTTCAAGCTGTTCGCGCAGGATTTGACGACTGACCGGATTGTCCTCGACCACCAGCAGGTGCATGTCGAGCGCCTCTCGCGACGGCTCCAGCGCGGGAAGCGTCTTGGTGGCGACGCTGTCCTGCGCCAGCCGGACCGCCGCGACGATACTGGCGAGGCTATGGCTGTCGGCCGTCCAGGTGTTGCGAGCCGGCCGCGGCTGCACGCCCGGGGGTTGCGCAAAAACCCGAGCGCCACTCCAGACGGCTGGCGTCAAATCGCGTGACCACGTTTCCACAAGGACGCTGCCCTCGCGCCGGCCATGGAGAGTGGCCTTATATGGCATTGCCACGGCGCCGCAGTGACGCAACCACTGGCACAGATTCGCGACCACCTCGTTGTTGGCGCCTCGCACGAAGACCGGCCTGGAATCCAGCCGCACACCCAGGTCCGTGCGCACGCCGCCGACGCGCGGCAGGGTCAGGATGAGCGACATGCTGGTGCCCAGGCCGGGTTCGCTGACGGCGCTGAGCGTTCCGTTCATCATCTCGGACAGGCGCCGGCATATGGCAAGCCCGAGGCCGGTGCCAGGGACATTCTGGTTATCACCGGATTCAGCACGGAAGTAGGGTTCGAAAAGCCGCGCGTGGTGCTTTGCCGAGATGCCCATGCCGGTGTCCGCCACCTGGAATTTCAGTGTGGCGAATTGCGCGTCCTGGCTGAGCACCTGCAGGCGCAGCACCACCTGGCCGGAACTGGTGTATTTGATGGCGTTGTTGACGAGGTTGTTGAGGATTTGGCGGACGCGGGTCGAGTCGCCCAGAACTTGCGCCGGCGCGGCCACGTCGGCCAGTGCGTACAGGTGCAGTCCCTTGGCGTCGGCGCGCGCCGCATAGGTGCCAATGACGCTGTCCAGCAACTGGACCGGCGAGAACTCCGAGGTTTCGAGCTTCAGGTAGCCGGCCTCGATGCGCGACAGGTCCAGCGTGTCGTTGATGGAGCTGAGCAGGGTTGCCGAGGACTGCTGCATCGTATGAAGGTAGTGCTGCTGCTGGGCGTCCATGGTGGTCAGGCCAAGCAATTCAAGCGTGCCAAGGATGCCGAACAGCGGTGTCCGGATCTCGTGGCTCATGGTGGTCAGGAACACCGTCTTGGCGTGGTTCGCGGCGTCGGCGTGCAACTTGGCCTGGGTGATGGAGTGCTCGACCCGTTTGAATGCAGTGATGTCGTTGATGCCGCAGAGGATGACTTCCTCGGCGCGATAGGTGATGGGCGCGAAGGTCAGGTACAGGCACCGGCCGTCTTCCAGCGGGTATTCGTGTTGGGCGCCATGACCGTCGTCGGCCAGCAGCCGGGCCAATAGTGCGGGGTCTTCCAGCAACCAATCCCTGGCGAGCTCGTTCGACAGCAGCGGCATGCCATCGGCCCGGCGCAAGAGACACAGGCCCACGGGCGCGACTTCGACCAGTCTTCGATTCAGGGACACGCTTTCTGCCAGGGCCTCGTACTGGCGCAGGGCGGGGGCGACGAGTTTCCGGCGGATGTGCCGAATGCCGACGATGACCGCAGCGCACAGCAGAAGCGCGCCGCCCAGCGTGGCCTGGATGGCGTAGGCGGCGTCATCCAGGATCCGGCTGATCGGCATGTAATAGACCAACCGCCAGCCGTCTTCGCCGACGGACTTGCTGAGCACGACGTAGCGGGGTAGCAGGCCGGGTCCCCACAAGCCGAATGAGTCCTCGCGTCCGGCGTAGCGGCTTAGCCCCGCTAGGGTTTGCGCATTGTCCGAGCTATGCAGGACGGGCGCGCCATCCTGATCATGCAGGAGGTAGCTGCCGCCCTGCAGCGAAGACGGGTCGATGGCCGCGTTGATGTCGCCGAGTTCCAGGCCGATCCATCCGGCGCTCGGCGCGGAAGCGTCGACAGGCGTGTACAGATACAGGGGTTTGGCGTCATTCAGTGGTGGCTTGAGCCAGCTGATGGCGTTTTGCCCGCCGTGCGCAGCGTTGGGATTGGCGACGGCGAGCTTGCGCGCGAGCCAGGATTGCGCGGCGTGATCCGGACCGGCGGGTTGGCCGGGGCGGGGCGTGAGATAGGTGGTCTGCCCATTTCGAACGGAACTGAAGAGCAGTTGCGTCTGCGCGAACGCAATGTCGTTGAGATCGCGCGGGGTGAGAATCAACGCCCAGTCGTAGGCGTTGGGACCTTCGTGCAGGGGGAAGACGTTGATCTGCCCTGTGTTGCCAAACTGACGCGGCGTTTCGGAGGCCGGCGCGGAATCGGTGTTGCGGACCAGGCTGGACGCCAGCGAGCGAAGCAGCGACTCCCGCTGATCGAAGAAGATCTGCGCGTTGTACGCGGCCGCGTTCATCTGGCGCCGGTAGGTGGAAACCGTGCTGGTGAAGGACCAGTAGAGCAGAAATGCAGCGGCCGCCGCGATGCAGGCGAGCAATGCGGCGGCGAAGAGATGCAAGAGCAGCGTGGGGGCTCGGGGGACTGGCTGGACGTCTGGCGAGAGGGTATTGGATTCCTTGACAGGCATGCGCCCATCGTAGGTATGGCCCCAAACGGCGGATATAAGAAAATTTTGAAAATGCGCCGATGACGCGGGCAAATGGCAACGCAAATCGTACTTTTACGATTGGTTTGTGAAATTGCGATCCATAAACTCGTCGCCTTATGAACGCTATCAACCAGGCCGAATCCGCCTCACTCGTCAGCGAGCCGTTACGAATCCAACCCGTGCTGGACGCCAAAGGGGTTGTCCGCGAAATGGCGCTGGTCGGCGGTCACAGCCGCCTTACTTCCGCGTTGCTCACCAATGCCGCTTCGGCAGATGCCTTGCGCCGCGCCGGGCGAATCTTCCGCGCGGCGGGCTGCATGGCAACGCTGTCGATGGACCATCCGCTCAACGTCCACTCCGATATTTTGCTTCCGCAGCAGCTGTGCCAGGATCTGCGCATTGGCGCGGTGGCCGGCGACCAACTGCGTGACACGCTGCAAGAAGCGCAGCTCAGCCAGCCCATCTATCCCTGCGCCAAGGTCACGTACAACGTCCCCCTCAGCGACCGCCTGGCGCAGGGCGCCACGCTTTTCCACAGCTACCAGGAACTGCAGCCTGCGTTACGCGTGCGGCTGCTGCCCTCGGCGCAAGTTCCATTCGGCACACTTCGCGCCACGGGCCTGCGGGTGGGCATCCCGGAAGGCATCTGTACCCGCCGCCCGTTGCAAGAGCGCTTCTTCAGCCTGCTGGGGCAAGCGTCACGCCAAGGCCTGAAGGTCTTGGCGCAAGACATCCGCAGGATCGACGACTTCAACTGGCTCCGCGCGCAGCCCGACGTCCTGTTTCAGGGCGAGGCCCTGTCAATCGCCTTGAGCCTTCAGTATGTCCAGGAGTGGCTGGCCAGCGCAGGCCCCAGCTGGCGCGCTTTTCAAATGGGGGCATAGGCCAGGGCCACACCGCGGATCCGATTAAAATCCGCGCATGCTTCCTACTCAAGTCATTTTGGCGCTGCTGGTGCTACAGCTTGCGCTGCTTATTCCCCTGGTCGCCGTGGGCATCCAGCTCATACGCTGGTTACATTGGTGCTTTCTTGCTTCCCCCCAGACTCGGGGCGAGCGCCCTCGGTTCACTGGTCCGGTGCTGGCCCTGATTTTCAGCACGCTGGCGGCCACCGACTTCATCGGCTTTGAACCCTTCCCAACCCTGTCGCAAATGAATCCCGTGCCGGAGGGCGCACGCGCCTACTTCACAGTGGCGATGCTGGCCCTCGCGGTCTGGTGCTGGGCGTATTCCGGCGCGATCCGCAGCCGGATTCGCACGATGCTGGGCATTTTGTAGCCCTTGCGCCCGACGGTAGCAACGTTCGGCCCATCGGCGGGTCAGCGTCCCGGGTAAGTTCCCTGGAATGGTTCGTTGTTGGGCTCGCCAAAATCGGACCGATGATAATTGGCGGGGTCGGAATGGGTTGCGCGCGCGGCGTGCGACCCGTCGGAGCGGTGAGAATCCATGTAACTGCAGCCGCTCAACACGATTGCCAGCAATATGCCGGCGAAAGCCATGTTTTTCATGGCACACCTCCACACTGTTTGCCTGCGCCCCGGACCGGCGAACCCGGCTGGCCGCAGCGGCAAGCCGAGCAAGTAATGTTCCCATTCAGCTTCGCGCGGATTTCGGATACATTCGATTGATCGCGATGGCTGGCAGGGCGGGCGCCGCCAGTCCGCATCCACCGCAACCTGGGGCGAAAGCCCCACCAGGAGCCGCGGGTGATACCACGCCAGTCCGTCGACATAGCCCGGGCTCTGCTTGTGATCGTCATGCTCTTGGCCTTGATGATCGGCAGCCTGTATGTCCTGCGTCCCTTTCTGCCCGGGCTGATCTGGGCCACGACCATCGTGGTCGCCACCTGGCCGGTGTTGCTCTCGATTCAGCGGCACTGCGGCGGGCGGCGCTGGCTGGCCACCGTGGCAATGCTGCTCATACTGCTGTTCGTGATCGTGCTGCCGTTGTATCAGGCGATCTCCACGCTGGCGCTGCACGGCGGCGCCATCATGGCGGCGGTCAAGAGCCTGCCCGACTATGCGCTGCTGGCGCCGCCGGCGTGGATCGGCAGCATTCCGCTGGCCGGACCCCGCATCGCCCAGGAGTGGCAGACGTTGTCGGACGCGGGCGCTGGCGGGCTGCTGGCGCGGATTGAACCGTACCTGACCACCGCCGCGCACTGGCTGCTCGGTCACGCCGCCATCGTCGGCGTGTTCGTGATGCACATGCTGATCACCGTGATCATCGCTGGCATCCTCTACAGCAAAGGCGACATTGCGGCCGATTTTGCGCGGCGCTTTGCCAACCGGCTTGCGGGCCAGCGCGGCGTCGCCGCGATCAGGCTGGCCGCGTCTGCGATCCGCGCGGTGGCGCTAGGCATCGTTGTGACCGCCGTGGTGCAATCGGCGCTGGGCGGCATCGGGCTTTGGATTGCGGGCGTGCCGGCGGCGGGGATTCTGACCGCGCTCATGGTGATGCTGTGCCTGGCGCAGCTCGGCCCGTTTCTGCCCATGCTGGGCGGGGTCGCCTGGCTGTTCCAGAACGATATGAAGCTGGCGGCGGCCGTGCTGCTGGTCTGGGCCATTGTGGTGGGAACGCTGGACAACCTGCTGCGGCCACTGCTGATCAAGCGCGGGGTGAACCTGTCGATGCTGCTGATACTTTCCGGCGTGTTGGGCGGCATGTTCGCCTTCGGCATCGTCGGATTGTTCATTGGTCCGGTGATTCTGGCGGTGACGTCGACGCTGCTCAAGGCGTGGATCGATGAAGTGCCGCCGCCCGCAGACGTCTACCCGGACGAAGCCGCCTTGAACGTGGACCCGCCCGACGGACCGCGGCAGAAAAGGGCGTAACATCCGTCTCAAGGTGCGGGCCATGTGGCCCGCTTTTCGCAATACCCGGCAACACCGATGACAATGCTTTTTCTCCTGGCGCCTGCAGGCGTGCCTGACCTTTTCCTTCACCGTTTCAATCCGTTGCATCAGGAGGGGGGACGATGAGCAACACGATGCGGCCCACCAAGCCCGGCACGCTCACGCTGACCTCCCGTCCCGCCAAGCGCAGCGCGGCAAACCGCAGTGCTCGTCCGGCGAGATCGGACGAGTCTGCTGCGACGAGCAAACCGTTCCAGCGTGCCCCGGCTGGTCAAAGCCGGGGCATCTCCAACGCCGGAAAGACTGAGGCGTTTGAGCGCAGGGCCATCGAATCCAAGGGAACAGCACGTCGAGCCACTGAGGCGAAAAGCGGCGGGCCGAAAGCCACCGAACGCCAAAGCAGCGGACGCGCTGCAAGCGACCGCAAGCCCAGCGACCGCAAGCCCGGTGAACGCAAGCCCGGTGAACGCAAGCCCGGTGAACGCAAGCCCGAAGACCGCAAGCGTGGTGACCGCTATGGCGCTACATCGCAAGCGGGCGGCCCCAAAGCCAGCGCGAAGGGCGCCGCCGCCCGGCCCGTGCGCAATACCCCCGAACGCCGCGATCGCTCCAACCCCTCCGCACAAGCTGCCGCAAGCAACACCGATCGCCTGGCCAAGCGCCTGGCGGCCGAGCTGCCGTGTTCGCGCGGCGATGCCGAGCGCTACATCGAAGGCGGTTGGGTAACCGTCGACGGCAAAGTGCAGGAAGAGGCGGGTTTGCGAGTCGCGCCCTCCCAGGTTGTGAGTCTGATGCCTGGCGCACGGCTCGAAGAAGGCCGTCCGGTCACCGTGCTGGTCCACAAGCCGGCCGGCATGTATGCCGACGACCAGCCCGGCTCGGCGCGCGACCTCATCCTGCCCGAGAACCTGATGCCCGGAGACCGGTCGGGCCAGCGCTACCTGAAACGCATGTTCAATGGGCTCAAGCTGGTGACGCCGCTGGAGCGCGCTGCGAGCGGCCTGGTCGTCTATTCCCAGGAGTACGCCGTGGCCCGCAAGCTGGTGGAGGAGGGCCGGCACGTGGAGCAGGAATATATCGCGCATGTCGAAGGCAAGCTCAGCGAAGCGGACCTGGCCCGCATGCAGCGCGGCATGGCCTATGAAGGCCGCGCCGCCACGCCGATGAAGGTCAGCTGGCAGAACGAGAACCACCTTCGCTTTGCGCTGAAGTCGCCCCCGCCGGGGTTCATTGAAACCTTGTGCGATGCGGCGGGCTTGCGCTTGCTGGCATTGCGGCGTCTGCGGATCGGGCGTTTGCCGATGGCAGGCCTTGCCGCGGGACAATGGCGCTATCGGCTGGACTACGAGCGATTCTGATGGGCGGACCAACCAGCTCCCAGATTGCCGATTCTCTGTTCGCGGCGCATCCGCAGACCACGCCGCGCGTTGATGGCGGCTCCCCGGACGCCGGACGTCGACGGATGTTGTTCAATGCCGGCGCGCTTTGCCTGGCCGGCTTTGGCCTGGCAGGTTGCGCAGGCGGGCGGCAGGGTTCACCAATTGCCACATCCCAGTCTGCCCAGAATGCGGTCGCACGGCGCGATACCGCGCCGCCGCCTTCTCACGCGAAACCGGCGGCCGCACCCGTGCCTGCCCTGCGGCCCGGCGCGAAGGTCGCGATCGTGGCGCCTGCGTCCGCGGCGCCAAACGCCAGCGATCTTGCCGCGGAATGGCTGGAAGACCGGGGCTTCGTGCCGGTGGTCATGCCGGCATCGCGCACGCGGCTCGACGCCCCCTATGAATACCTGGCCGGTACCGACGCCCAGCGTCTGGACGACTTGCACGCCGCGTTTGAGGCGCCGGATATCGGCGCGGTGTGGTGCCTGCAGGGCGGTTTCGGCTCATGGCGGCTATTGGACAAGCTGGATTTCGCGTTGCTTCGCCAACATCCCAAGCCCTTCATCGGCTACAGCGACATCACGGCCCTGCATCTGGCCATGCAGCGCCACGCCGGTTTTGTGACGTTTCACGGGCCGATGCTGGCGCAGGATCTGGTCGCGGGCAAGCGCGAGCCCACTGAATCCCAACTGCTGGCCATGCTGGGCGGGCAGATCGGGCAGGGCGCCTGGATTCAGCCTCCCCCGGATACACGGGCGGTGGAACTGGTTGCGGGCACGGCAAGCGGACGGCTGGTCGGCGGAAACCTGGCGCTCATCGCCGCATTGATCGGCTCCCGGCACGAGATCGATACCCGCGACGCCATTCTGTTTTTTGAAGACGTCAACGAGGCGCTGCCTCGCGTGGACCGGCTATTAAGTCAATTGGCCGCCGCAGGCAAGTTTGACGGCCTGAAGGGCGTGATCGTGGGCAATTTCACCCGCATCATCGGCACGAATCTGGAGGATGCGCAGGCGCAAAGCCTGCTGTATCCGCTGGTGATCGAACAGTTTGCCGCGCGCGGCATCCCGGTCCTGGCCGGCTGGCCCAGCGGACACGGCGAACCCAATCTGACCCTGCCGCTGGGCGCGCGCGTCACGTTGGACACCGGGCGGGCGGCGTTGCGGCTGGATCAGGCCGTGACGCGGTGAGGAATGCGCTGCGGGGCAGGGATTTGCCTCATTAATGGCGTATTAGGTGCGTTTGTGCACTATAAAAGCGACTTTCCTCCGTGGGGAGTTTGACTTATTAATAGTGCATTAATGCGTTTAAAGCACTATTATTGCGTCATGAAAAAGAAGATCGAACCCAGTTTCGAGGCGGCCGAAGCTTTGGCTCGTCTAGGTGCGCGCATCCGCACCGCGCGCTTGCGCCGCAACGAAACAGAAGCGATGCTGGCCAGCCGCATGGGGGTTTCGCGAGCGACCATCAACCGGCTGGAGCGCGGCGATGGGGGCGTCTCCCTGGCGCTGGCATTTGAAGCGTTGCTGCAGTACGGCTTTGGCGACCAGTTGTTCGCGCTGGGTGATCCTGACCTCGATGGCGTCGGCAAGCGGCTGGATGCCATGCGCCGGCCCGCCCGGGGCAGCGGCAAGGCGCAGCATTCGCATCGCGCCGATCCTTCCAGCCTGTAACGCGGCGGTCGCCATCGTGCCAGCCAAAAAGCATAAAACCGTCGAAAGCGAGCTTTTCGTCTACGTGGATATCCGGGGCGAGGCCGTGTTGGCCGGAATCCTGACCCTGGACGACACCGACGAGAACCATTTTTTTGCCGAGTTCACGTATGTGCAGTCCTACGTGAACGATCCGCGCGCGTTTTCGTTGGACCCGCTCAATCTGCCCCTTACCGATTCGACGACCACATTCCGCACCGAAAGCCGCTATCAAACACTGGGCGCCATTTTCGATGCCGCGCCTGATGCCTGGGGCCGCAATGTGATGCGCGTGGACAATGCGGGCGCCCGGGTGACCGAAAACGAAGTCCTGCTCAAGGGCCGCGGCATGGGCGTGGGAGCGCTGTTTTTCAGCGCCCGCCAGTTGACGCCCAACATGCGCAAGACCTATCGGCTGCCCGAAGTCAGCCAGCTCGAATCCCTGGCGGACCTGCTGACCGACATCGACCAGGGCATCAAGCCCAAGGGGCTGTATCGCGACATCCTGGGCAGTTCGTGGGATATCGGCGGCGCGCGTCCCAAAACGATCGTCCGGGATGCAGAAGGCGAGATGTGGATCGCGAAGTTTCCCCGCAAGGGCGAGTCCTACGACCGCCAGCGCGTGGAGTACGCCAACCTGCAGATGGCCCGCGCCATCGGGCTGAACGTGCCCGAGATCCGCCTGGCGCAGACCCATCTTGGCGCGGTGCTGCTGACGCACCGATTCGACCGCGAGCTATTGCCGGTCCAGCAAGGGGCGGATCCAGTCATTGCGCGGCGGCATTTCCTGAGTGGCGCTTCCCTGATCAGCCCGTCCGTACACATTGGCAAGCGCGAGCTGGACGGGCCGCGCGGTAAAGCCACGTATTCCTACGCGCGGCTGGCCGACGTGGCGCGCCGCATCTCGTCGAATCCCGTGCAGGATCTGCTGGAGCTGTATGCGCGGATGGTGCTGAACGTGGCCGTTCACAACACGGACGATCACCTGAAGAACGTCGGCTTCCTGAAGGACGAAGGCGCGCACACCTACCGGATGTCGCCGCTGTTTGATGTGGTGACCCAGGAAGGGTCGGCGCGGCATTACCTGCACATCGGCGCCGAGGGCCGTGACAGCACCTTTGCAAATTGCCTGACCGAGTACCGGCGTTTCGGACTCCGGTCGGAAGCTGCCGCCAGATCGATCATCGACCGCGTCCTGGATGTGGTGCGCGAGCGCCAGCGATTTTACGAAGAAGCCGGGATGTCGCAGGCCGAAATTGCTCACGTCGAAGCGTCGTTGATGGCGTGGCGTCAGCCGTGGAAGTAGGGGGCGATCACCCCTCGTGGATGGCCTGCGGATCAAACGCTTGCCCGCGTTCCACCATGCGCGCGTGAAAATCGCGGCTCAGGGCGGCCAGCGTGACTTTGCCGAGCCGATTCAGAAGCAGCCGCTGGGCCTCTTCAAACGCGTCGTCCAGCGACGCATTCACCGCCTCTTCCACCAGGCATCCCGGCGACTCGCTGCGATTGCCCATCGCAAAGATCTCCGGTGCGCCCAGGGCGTCGTAGATATCAAGCAACGTCACTGCGTTGAAGTCACAGGAAATCGTCCATCCGCCGCCGTGGCCTTTTTCGGAGCGGACCAGACCCTGCTCTCGCAGGCCGGCCATGATGCGGCGGATCACCACGGGGTTGGTCTGCATGACGCGGCCCAGGTCGTCGGAGGTCATGGGACCGGGGTGCTCGGCCATATGCAGCAGAACGTGCAGGACGCCGGAAAGCTTGCTGTCTCTTCTCATGCAACAGATGCTATTGCATGACGCCGGGGACGGTCAACGCGACGCGGCCACACAAGGCCGCGCCGCGCGCCATGTCCAACGCACGAAGATCAGCTCCGCTTGGCCTGCCAGTTGCCCTTGCCGGCGGCGGTGCCGCTCATGGTGCGGCCGTTCACCACGCCCGCATAACGCACGCCGTCGGCGGTGAAGGTGATCGACGTGCCGTCCAGGCGGGCGTCCGAGATCGGCACGGATCCCAGCTTGCCGGACAGCACCTGATAGTGCTGATCCAGCTGCAGCGTCTGGCCGCCCAGATCCCATTTGCCTTGAACCTTGGCCGGCACGATCCACAATAGCGCTGTGCAATAGGTCTGGCAGTTCTCGGTGACGGTCTCGGAAGCGTCCGGCTCCCAGTCGCCCATGCGGAACGTATTGGACACGACGCGGGTGCCGGCCGGCAGTTCCAGCAGCTTTGGCCGCAGCTTCTCGTTGATGGTCGACAGCAGGAACATCGTGATCACATCCGCCTGCGACAGGTCTGTGGTGAAGAGATCCTGCGCCACAAAGGTGGCCCGGTCGGCCACGCCGGCGCGCTTGGCGTTCTGGCGCGACAGCTCGACCAGGTCGGGGTTGTACTCGATGCCTTGCGCGGTCAGGCCGCGCTGCGCGGCCGTGATGACCGTGCGGCCATCGCCCGATCCCAGGTCCATCAGCCGGTCCTTGGGCGTGACCTTGGCCATGTCCAGCATCTTGTCCACGAGACTTTGCGGGGTTGGGACCCAGATGACGTCCTTGCCTTCCTGGCCGACGTCGGGCACATAGGCCTTTGGTTCCCCGGCCTTGGCGGGCGCCGCGGCGGTCTGCGCCATGGCGGCGCTAGCGCCCAACAGCGCGAACGCCATTGCCGAGGCCAGCATTGCGAGACGCAGGCGCGGGGTGAACGCCTGAACCGCGGACTTGGAAGATGCGTTGAAGCGTACGTTGGAGCGTTGCATGGTGAGGGTTCCTTGGACGAAGAGGACAGGGAAGAACCAGTTAGCCGATGGCCTGGGCGGGCTTGAGCAGTCGCATGAGCGGCACGCCGGCTGCCAGCACGGCCAGCCCGATCAGGGCGCCGGCGCCGGCATACATGGCGCTGGAAACCACCAGCCCGGCGCAGGTCAGCGCCAGCAGCAGGGGGGGCAGCGGAAAGAGCGGCACGCGGAAGGGCCGGGGGCGATCGGGATCCAGGCGGCGCAGGCGCCAGACGGACGCGGCAACCAGCATCATGAACAGCCAGAACACGGGCGCGGTGTACGCCACCATCGTTTGCACGCTGTTCTGGCTGAAGGCGCCCAGCGCCACCAGCGCCAGCGTGATCAGTCCCTGGGCCACCAACGCGCTGACCGGCGTTTCGTTGCGGTCGCTCCAGCCGGCCAGCGCCTGCAGCCGCGGCACGTCCCGGCCCAGCGCGTAATAAACCCGCGCGCCGGTGATGATGGTGCCGTTGATGGTGCTGAGCGCCGTGGCGCAGATGGTCAGGCTGAGCAGTGCCGCGGCATAGGGGCCGGCCGCAAGCTGCATGACCTCGGCGCCCAGCGCGGGCGTGTCGCGGAGCCCCTGCAAGCCAAAGATTTCCAGCAAGGCGATGTTGGTCAGCACATAGGCGCCGGTGACGACCGCCGTGCCGATCAGCAGCACCCGGCTCATGTTGCGCCCGGGGTCGCGCAGTTCGCCACTGAGGTACGCGGCTTCGTTCCAGCCGCCATAGGTCAGCAGCACGAAAACCATGCCCATGCCCAGCAGGCCCGCGGTGTTGCCCGACAGCGGCGCGGGGTCCGGGGTCTTGAGCGCCTCGCCACCCGAAGCCGTCAGGCAGGCGATCAGCACCGCGGCCAGGGCGATCACCGTCAGCAGGGTAAAGACCCATTGCAGCCGCTTGGAATAACGCGTGCCGATCATGTTCAGGCCCGTCAGCACGACCACCGAGATGGCCGCGTGCACAGCCGGCCCTTGTGATCCCAGCGGCAACAGCCGGTTGGCATAGTCGCCGTA
>Ga0209676_1002261_pt1 | contig 14140 bp, 10 predicted proteins | sample AraplaCvi_mLB_r2_FD_184282 | JGI IMG/M metagenome (GOLD analysis project Ga0209676, IMG submission 184282) | Arabidopsis root microbial communities from North Carolina, USA - plate scrape MF_Cvi_mLB_r2 (SPAdes) (version 2) | ecosystem: Host-associated > Plants > Roots > Endosphere | place: USA...
ACTCCACCTTCGGCAGCACGACGACCGGCAAGGCCGGCTTCCGCTGGCAGCCGATCGAGGACGTCGTGGTCCGCGGTACGTACTCGCAGGGCTTCCGCGCACCGAACCTGGGCGAGCTGTACGGCCTAACGCAGTTCGGCGCGACGCTGGTCGATCCCTGCGGTTCCACCGGCAGCCCGGGCCCGGCCGATCCGTCGTTCGCGGCGGGCTGCGCGGCGCAGGGCGCGCCGCCGAACTTCGAACAGGCCAACACGCAGATCACCACCTTCACCGGCGGTAACCCGGATCTGCAGCCGGAAGAGTCCGACAGCTACACCTTCGGCGTGGTGTACGCGCCGAGCTGGGCGACGGAACAGGCCTGGGCGGACCGTCTCGATTTCGAGGTGAGCTACTACCACCACAAGATCGACGACGCGATCCAGGCGCGCGACATCCAGGCGCTGCTGGAAACCTGCCTGCGCGAAGGCGGCGTGGGTTCGGTCAATTGCACGCCGTTCTCGCGCGGCGCCGGCGGCAACCTCAATCCGCCGGAAAACTTCCTGGACAACCTGGGCCGCATCAAGACCGACGGCGCGGACTTCAAGGTCAACTGGGCCGGCCCGGAATGGAGCTGGGGCCGCCTGAGCGCGTCGCTGCAGTCGACCTTCGTCAACGACTACGAGGCTGTGGACGTCGACGGAAACCGCTCGCAGCGCGAGGTCGGCGTCGAGGTCAACGACAGCGCGATCCCGGAATGGCAGACCAACATCCAGACCAACTGGACCCTGCACGACTTCAACGTGGGTTGGACGATCCGCTACATCTCGTCGGTCGACGAGCTGTGCTCGAACGTTCCGGTGTCCAACGCGCCGGGCTGCATGGGCGATGTCGAAACCAACACGCTGGGTTCCACCACTTACCACGACGTCCAGTTCAACTGGACCAACGCGGGCGTGGAGAACCTGAAGCTCACGGTTGGCGTGAACAACGTCTTCGGCAAGGAGCCGCCGGTCTGCCTGACCTGCTCGCTCAACGGCTACGACGCGGGCACGTACGACCTGCCGGGCGCCTTCTGGTACGTCAGCGCGGATTACCGGTTCTGATCCGTCAATAGCATTCCCGCGCAGTGGAAAAGAAACGGCCGATGGGATTCCATCGGCCGTTTCTGTTTGCACGCTATCCGGCATGCGCGCACAACGGCCAAGACGCGTGCGCCTGCGACCTCCCGGGCGCCAACGCCGGCACCCAGCGTTGTCAAAGAGAAACGCCGATGGGACTGCCCCACGGAATGCGGATCGCCACGTGATGGCTCGTGAAGCCATGCCCGTCGCGCGCGAAACCAGCGCACGGGGCCGTGGCGACAGATGATGCATAGTCGACGAGCGCCTGTGGTAAGACTTCAGGCTGAACAGCCTTTAGGCGTGAGGCTCCTTACGTCAATTGCTTGAGCTAGATGGGCCAAGTTTCAGAAGAGTCTTATGGGTTTGTCTGAGCGGCGCGCGGATCATTCGCCCCGTCGCCAGGGCAAAGACCTTGCGGCCACCTAACCCATCAAGCAAAAGCATTAGGACTCTGCAATGAAGAAGACCCTCCTCTCCGCCGCCCTGGTTGCCGTCGTCGGCTCCGCCGTTATCCCCTCGGCCTTCGCCGCTGACGGCAAGATCACGTTCAAGGGGCAGATCTCCGACGTCACCTGCACCGTGACCGGCGGTACCGGCACCGACGGCGGTGCCCAGAACTTCACCGTCACCCTGCCGACCATCCCGAAGACCGCCCTGGACGTCGCTGGCGACCGCGCGGGCGACACGCCGTTCTCCGTCGTCATCGGCGGCACCGGCCAGACCGGCTGCACCAACGGCAAGGTGGCATCGCTGAAGTTCGAGGCCGCGCAGAGCCCGGTCGACGCCGCGACCGGTCGCCTGATCAATTCGATCGCCGCCGGCAGCGCCGCCGTCGTGCAGGTGGGCCTGCTGAACGACACCAAGCAGGACATCAACCTGTACACCAGCGCCGGTTCGACGGCCGCCGCCATCGCCGGCAACACGGCGACGCTGAACTACTGGGCGCAGTACTACGCACCGACCACCGGCGTGACCTCCGGTGCGGTCGACACGTACGTCATGTACTCGGCCCAGTACAACTGATCCGAGAGATGCGTCACCTGCGAGGCCGGCCATGCCGGCCTCGCAGCCGGGGCCAAGGGCCCGCCGTTCGAAGTCAGTCAGAAATCCTGTAGTCCGAGGTAGTCGATCATGAACTCTCTTTCCCGGGCCGTGCTCGCGGTGCTGTTGACCGCAGGCAGCCTTTCGGCGGCCCATGCCGCCGTCCAGATCGTCGGCACCCGCGTGATCTATCCGGCCGGCGAGCGCGAAGTCACCGTGCGCGTGCTGAACACCGGCAAGTCGGCGCGCCTGCTGCAGGCGTGGACCGATTCGGGCAACGACAAGGAAACGGCCGAGACCAGCAAGGCGCCTTTCATGATGACGCCGCCGATTTCCCGCGTCGAAGCCGGCCAGGGTCAGTCGCTGCGCATGATGTTCACCGGCGGTGACAGCCTTCCGCAGGATCGCGAATCGGTTTATTGGCTCAATGTCGTCGAGATTCCGCCCAAGCCGGAAGGCACGGCCGACAAGAACTATCTCCAGTTCGCGGTGCGTTCGCGCCTCAAGATCTTCTACCGCCCCAAGACGTTGCAGGGCGATCCGGTCGCCTCGATCGGACAGGTGAGCTGGCGACTGGTGAACCAGGGCGGCCACAAGTCGCTCGAATGCACCAACACCACGGCCTACAACGTGTCCTTCGCCGACGTGCGCCTGAAGGGTGCGCCTGATTCGAATACCGACATCACCGGCGGTGGCCTGTGCCCGGCCAAGGGCAGCGCGGCCTTCCCGGTGGAAGGCGGCAACGACTCCGGTCGCATGACGTACAAGGCGATCAACGACTACGGCGCGTTCATCGAAGGCGAAGCCGCCTACACGCGCTAAGCGACGGCCTGCCGGCGCCTGAAGCCGGCAACTGAAACCACCTTCTTTGCCCTCCTCCGGGAGGGCCCAGGGAGTTGCGTGCCCGATTCCGGCTGCCGGCCGCGTCGCCACGCCTCCCGCGCTCCTGCCAGGTCCCCGCCATGAAGTTCCCGCGCAACTCCTCCCAGGTCCGGCCGATCGGCCACCAACGCATCCTGCGTCCGTCGAGCCTAGGCGCTGCCGTGCTGGTGGCCCTCGGGCTGCCGGTGGCGGCGTTGGCCGCACCTTCGCCGGACCCGTCCCCGGAACCGCAGCCGCTCGAGTTCAGCGCGGCGTTCGTCGGCGCCAGCAGCAGTAGCTACGACCTCTCCCGCTTCGAGCGCGGCGACAACCTCGCGCCCGGCGATTACTCCGTCGACGTGTTCGTCAACGAGATGCTCATCACGCGCGAGTCGATGACGTTCAGCGACATCGACGGCCACGTGAAGCCGTGCTTCACCCGCAACCTGCTGGCCGTGCTCGGTGTGGACACCCGCAAGCTGGAAGCCGCCGGCGTCAACCTCGACGGCGCCTGCCTGAATCTGGAGTCGCTGATTCCGGACGCGACCGTGCATACGGACGCCGGCGAGCTGCGCCTGAACCTGTCCATCCCGCAGGTCAGCCTGCTGCGCAACGCGCGTGGCTATGTCGATCCGAAGCTGTGGCAGAACGGCGTCAACGCCTTCACGCTGGGCTACTCGTTCAATGCCTCGCAGTTCGACAGCGACTTCGGTTCCAGTAGCCGCCAGGCCTACCTCGGCCTGGAAGCCGGCCTGAACCTGGGCGGCTGGCGTATCCGCAACCAGTCCAACTACAACTGGAGCGAGGGCGTCGGCGCGCGCTTCCAGAACATCCGCACCTACGCGCAGCACGATGTGGACCGCCTGCAGTCGCAGTTCACAGCGGGCGACACCTTCACCAATGGCCGGCTGTTCGATTCGGTCGCGTTCCGCGGTGTGAGCCTGGCCACCGACGACCGCATGCACCCGGACTCGATGAACGGTTTCGCGCCGATTGTGCGCGGCGTCGCCGAGACCAACGCGCATGTGGTCGTGCGCCAGGCCGGCTATGTGATCTACGACACCATGGTCGCGCCGGGCGGTTTCGAGATCGACGACCTGGGCGCGACCGGTTACGGCGGCGACCTGGAGGTCACCGTGGAGGAAGCCGACGGCCGTCGCCGCACCTTCACGGTGCCGTTCGCCGCCGTGCCGAACCTGCTGCGCCCGGGTGCCTGGCGCTATTCGGCCACCGCCGGCCAGATCCGCAACGACTTCCTGACACAGGACGCGCCCTACTTCGCCGAGGCGACCTACCAGCGCGGCATCAGCAACCTGCTGACCGGCTACGTCGGCGCGCAGGCCGCCGGTAACGGGCTGTACCGCAGCGCCCTGGTCGGCACGGCACTCAACACCTCCGTCGGCGCGTTCGCGCTCGACCTCACCGGTGCGAAAACCCGCTTCAGTAACAACGGCGGCGACTACAACGGCTACAGCGCGCGCGTTACCTACAGCAAGAGCATTCCCTCCACCAACACGGATTTCGCGCTGGCCGCCTACCGCTATTCCAGCCTGGGCTATTTCGACCTGCAGCATGCGGTGCAGCTGGACGATGCCGTGCGCGGCGGCCACCTCGGTGGCGGCGTGGTCGAAGGTGCCGGCGGCATGCGCAGCCGTTTCCAGGTGACGCTGAGCCAGCGTCTGGGCCAGCGCGCCGGGCAGCTGTTCGTGAGCGGTTCGCGCGGCGACTTCTGGGACGGCCGAGAAGTCCAGACCAGCTACAACGCCGGCTGGAGCAACAGTTTCCGCAACCTGTCCTACAACGTGTCCGTCAACCGCTCGCGCGTGGCCGATGGCCGTTACGACGACACGCTGTATGCCAGCTTCTCCGTGCCGCTGGGCAACAACACCTCGCGCAGCGCGTCGCCGCCGGTGCTCAGCATGCAGGCGTCGCACGACTCGACCGGAAACGGCCTCACCGCCGGCGTGTCCGGTGCGGCGGGTTCGCAGGGCCAGTTCGCCTACGGCGTCAACGGCAAGTTCGGCGACCAGAACAACGACAGCATCGGGGCGAACGGCCAGTGGCGTGCGCCGTACGCCAGCATCGGTGCGTCCTTCACGCAGGGCACGCACAGCCGCCAGGGTTCGATCTCCGCCAATGGCGGGCTGGTCATGCACTCCGGCGGCATCACGCTGTCGAACCAGCTGGGCGACACGATCGGTCTGATCGAAGCCAAGGACGCCAAGGGCGCCCGCATCAGCGGCGGCAACGCGCGTGTGGACGGCCGCGGCTACGCGGTCGCGCCCAACCTCAGTCCCTACCGGATGAACGAAGTGATGCTGGATCCGAAGGACGCGTCGTTGAATGTCGAACTCGACAACACGCGCCTGCTGGTTGCACCGCGTTCGGGTGCGGTCGTGCCGCTCAAGTTCAAGACGACCAGCGGGCAGGCCTACCTGCTTCGCCTGACTCAGACTGCGGATGGCGGGCCCGTGCCCTTCGGCGCCGAAGTGGTGGACGCGAAGGGCGGTGTCGTGGGTTACGTCGGCCAGAGCGGCCAGGCGGTCGTGCGCATTTCCGATGCGAACTTCGGCGCGCTGTCCGCGCGCTGGGGTACCAAAGGTGCGAACTGCGCGATCGACTGGAACGCCTCCGCCGCAACCTCAAACACCGTCGAACTGATGCAGGTCGACAGCGTGTGCCGCGCCGGCGCGACGGCGCAGTAAGCGAATCTCCAGGATACGAACATGAAGCATCTGATACATCGCATCGTCCGCCATCCGGCGCTGATCCTGCTGGCCGGCATCGCCCTGGCGCTGCCACACGGCCAGGCGCAGGCCGGTTTCTGGAACTGCAGCACCAACGGCACGCGAACCGTGCCCGCCAACCTGAACAGCGTGGTCATTTCGGCGAGCAGGGACAAGGCCGTGGGCCAGCCGATCAGCGCGTGGACCCCGTTCTTCGCGACGGCCTACAACAACTGGACGTGCGACATGAACTCCGGAAACGTGGGCAGCGATTACAACAACGTCGTAGTGAAGAGCTCGCTTGTCTCGGCGGGCACCAACTACACCGACAGCAACGGCAAGACCTATCCCGTGTTCCAGACCAACCTCGCGGGTGTGGGCGTCGTCTTGGGCATGTCGTCTTCTGAAACGTACGCCGGTTCATCCAGCGACTACCGACCCATCGGTACCACCTGGACCCGTGGCGTGGGCACGACCACCGCCAGCGCCATAAGATCGGACATGGGGTTCGGCGTCGCGCTCCGCTTCGTCAAGACCGGTACCATCACGCCCGGCAAAATTTCCATGGGCGACATTGCGGAAGGCAGAGTGGCCGGCAATATGGGCGGCACCAACCCACTCGACCTCGTGATGGAAACGATGATACAGGGCGGCAGCACGGGGTCGATCGTCGTTCCGGGCAGCTGCGTGACGGCCGACCAGGACGTCGATATGGGTACGCACAGCCCCTCGGAATTCGGCGCAGCCGTAGGCTCGACGCTGGCGCCGGTCGATTTCAGCATCAAGGTGAACAGCTGCCCGGCCGGCATGGCGTCGGTGCGATACCAGCTCGACGTGGCCCCCGGCATCACCGCCTACAACGCAGCCTTGGGCATCATCAATTTCGATGCGGCATCCGGCGCGACGGGCGCTGCGATCCAGGTCACCAGCACGAGCGATGTGGCCTACAACCTCAGCACCAAGCCGTGGCAAAACGTGACGCCGAACTACACCGGCGCGGCGGGCAATTTCACCATCCCGCTGCGGGCGAGGTATTACCGGACGGCCGCCACCATCGGCCCGGGCACCGCGAACTCGGCCATCGTCTTCACGATGGAATACAAGTAGTCGCGCCACCGGCGACGTCGCAACGCAAAAAGCCCGCCGGCGACGGCGGGCTTTTTCTTTCTGCGATGCCGATCCGTTGTCGCCGGAACGCGTCGCTCATGGCGCTGTAGCGCGGGTAAGCGAAGCGCATCCGGGGTAGCGCGACTGACGTGAAAATCAAGATGGATTCCAGCTTCCGCGGGAAAGACGGCAGCTCAACGCAGCGCCGCGTCCGGCACGTGCAGGTCGATCGACAACGCCAGGTGGTCCGACGCCGCCGCAGGTCGCGCACGCGCATTCGACGTCTTGAGCCCGTCGCCCACCAGGATGTGGTCGATCGCGCGCTGCGGGCGCCAGCTCGGGAAGGTGTGCACTTCGCCTTCCGGCGGTTGCAGGCGCGTGTTGCGGAACAGCGCGCTCATTTCCGGACGGTCGATGGAGCAGTTGAAATCGCCCATCAGCACGGCGTTGGGATGGTCGTGCAGCAGCTCAGCGATGAAGCCCAGCTGCGCGGCGCGCGAATTCGCACCGAGCGACAGATGCGCCACCGCGATCAGCAACCCCTTGTCCCCCTCGCCATATCGCGCGAGCAGCACGCCGCGCCCGCCGATGCGACCGGGCAGGGCGTGATCGATGACTTCGCGCGGCTCCAGCCGGCTCAGCAGGCCGTTCGCGCTGGAGGCGACGCCGCCGACGCGCCGGTTCGGCTGGTGGCTCCAGTAATCGAAGCCGGCGCGCTGGGCGAGGTAATGCGTCTGGTTGGTGAAACCCGACCGCAGGCTGCCCGGATCGCTTTCGTTGAGGCCGACGATGTCGTGCTCGCCTGCCAGCTGCGCGATCGCGTCCAGGCTGTTGCGCTTGTTGCCCGCCGGCAACACATGGGACCAGCTGCGCGCGACGTAGTCGTGATAGCCGCGCGTGCTGGACCCCGCCTGGATGTTCGCGCTGAGCAGGCGGAGCTGGCGGGTGTCCATTCGGTCGTGCGTTCGGTTACTGGCCGCTGGCGCCGCCGCCGGCCTTGGCGGCCCGCTCCTGCGCGATCAGGTGGTCGGCGATGCGCAGCGTGTCCTCGAAGCCCTTGCCGGTGACCTTGTACTTGCCGTTGATCACCATCGTCGGCGTCGAATCCACGCCGCTGCGCGTGACGAACTGGCTGGCGCGCTTCATCTTCCCTTCGATGGCGAAGCTCGACATCGTGCTGGCGAACTGCTTCGCATCCACGCCGTAGTTGGCGTAGAACGCGCCGATCTGCTCGTTGGTCGGCAGCGGCTGCACCGGCAGCGTGCGGTCGACGTGGATCGCGTTGAAGACGGCCTGGTGCGTCTTGTCGAGCACGCCCATCGTCTGCGCGGTGTAGAACGCGCGCGCATACGGTTCCCAGTAACCGCCGAACGGGGCGGCGAGCGCGACGAACTTCACGTCGGCCGGCTGCTTGGCCTTCCACGCTTCGACCAGCGGTTCGAAGTGCGCGCAGTGCGGGCAGGTGTAGCCGAACACTTCGGTCACCTCGATCTTGCCGCCCGTGGGCTCGTACGGCTGGCCACCGGCGATTTCGACGAAGTCCGTGCCTGCGACGGGCGCCGGACCCTGCGGCGGCGTGGCGGCCGCGGCGGGAGCCGGAGCGGCAGCGGTTTCGGTCGGGGCGGCCGGAGCGGCCGGCGCCGGGGCGGTTTCGGCCGGGGCGGCGGGAGCGGCAGGAACCGCCGGAGCGGGGGTCTCGGCCGGGGCCGGAGCCTGCTTGGAGCAGGCGGACAGCGCCAGCAGTCCGGTCAGGATCACGGCGAGATGGGGCAGACGCGAATTCATGCAGACAATCTCCGCAAAGGTCGGGAAAGCATGGGCCAGGCGGCATCGGGCCGCGCGGCGGGGCACCGGCAAGAATACCGGCCGCGCAGGGCCGGTGGCACTCGACTCAGCGCGTTTTGGCGTCGCGTTCACGCGCGACGAGCTGGTCGGCGATGCGCAGCACGTCGTCGAAGCTGTGGCCGAGCACGCGATACTTGCCGTTGATCACCAGCGTCGGCGTGCCTTCAACGCCGCTGCGGCGGATGAACTGGCTGGCGGCTTCCACGCGACGGGCGACCTCGGGGCCGTCGTAGGTCGCCATGAACTTCGCCGGATCCACGCCGTAGCGCGCGTAGAAGGGCGTGATCTCGCCCGGCGAGGCGTTGCGCAGCGGCAACGTGCCGTCGACGTGCAGCGCCTGGAACATCGCGTCGTGGCTCTTCTGCGCCACGCCCAGCACCTGCGCGGCATAGTAGGCCTGCGAATAGGGCTGCCAGGAACCGCCGAACGGCGCCGCCATCGGGATGAAATTCACCGTCCTGGCGTTCTTCTTCGCCCAGGCCGACACCGTGGGCTGGAAATGCGCGCAGTGCGGGCAGGTGTAGCCGAACACCTCGACCACCTCGACCTTTCCCTTCACCGGCGCGAAGGGCGTGCCGCCCTGGATCACTTCATAGTCCGTCCCTTCCACCAGGGCCGGTTGCGGATCGGCCGCGAGTGCGGCGAAAGGCAGCAGGGCAAGCAGGACGAGCGAGCGGAGCAGCGGGCGGCGGGTCATCGGCGTTCTCGAAAGGGTGGGCCGGAAACTAGAGCGCCGGCCGTGGGAGCACGGCCGGCGCAACAGACAACTCAATGATTCCGCCTCCGACCACGGTCAGCGGCGGAAGTTCACCGGTTCAGGACCCGGCGGCCGGCGCGGTCGGCTTTTCCGCCGGAGCGGCCGGAGCCGCGGCGGGCGCCGCAGCCGGAGCCGCCGGGGCGGCCGCCGGAGCCGCTGCCGCCGGGGCGTTGGCGACGGCGACGTCGTCACGGCTCGGGTGCAGGCCCTGCAGGTAGCTCGACAGCGAACCGATTTCCTCGTCGGTCAGCTGCTTGGCCACGGCGGCCATGATGTTGAACAGGTGGGCATCGCGCTGCACCGTGGTGCCGGCGCGGTATTCCTCCAGGCGACGCTGCACGTACGCGGCCTGCTGGCCGGCGACGTGCGGGTAGGCCGGGCCGGGGTTGCCGGCGCCGTCCGGGCCGTGGCACGCCATGCACGCCGGGATGCCGCGCGCCTTGTCGCCATTGCGGAACAGCTGCTGGCCGACCTCGAAATACTTCTTGCCGGCGTTTGGGCCGGTGGCGATGGCCGTGTCGTCGGCGACGCCCGCGCCCGCCTTCTGCGTGGCGAAGTACGCGCCGATGTCGCGCGCGTCCTGTGCGGTCAGTGCGTCCGCGAAGGGCTTCATGACCGCGGCCATGCCGGTGTTGCGCTCGCCGGTCTTGAACAGCGCGATCTGGTGCGCGATGAAGCGCTCGCTCTGGCCGGCCAGGCGCGGGTACTGCGGATCGGTCGGGTTGCCGTCCAGGCCGTGGCACGCGGCGCAGGTGCCCGCCTTGGTCGCGCCGGCCTTCGCATCGCCCCACACGGTCTTTTCCGGCGCGGTATTCAGCGGCGCCTGCTGGACGGGCGCGTTGTTCGGGACCGGGGTGACGGTGGTCTGGGCATAGGCAACGGCGGCGGCCGCGAACGCGACGACGCCGACAATGCCGAGAATGCGGGCTTGGCTCATGTAGCTGGGCTCCGGAACACAGATGAGGCGTACCGCCGGGCGGACGCCGGAACCGCGGAATTATCGTCGGCCGTTCAGGGGCGGTCAACGCGCGCGGCGTGCCGAAATCGGTCGCAGTCCGCGAATTGGCGTGTTCGCCGGGGGCATCGGCGCCGCCGCCGCGCATTCGCGGCGGGTTTCATGCGCGCCCGTGCGATCCTTATGCGATGGCCAATCCCTTCGTTCGCGCCCGCTACCTGCTGTCGGCGCACAACCACAAGCAGCTTCCGCCCGACGGCGCCTTCGAAGTCGCCTTCGCCGGCCGCTCCAACGCGGGCAAGTCCAGCGCGCTCAACGCGCTGTGCCAGCAGAACGCGCTCGCCCGCGTCTCCAAGACGCCCGGCCGCACGCAACAGCTGGTGTTCTTCGACATGACCCCGCCGGAGATGGAGCCGCAGCGCTTCCTCGTCGACCTGCCCGGCTACGGCTACGCCAAGGTGCCGCAGGACCTGCAGGCGCACTGGCAGGCCTTCATCGACCAGTATTTCCGCACGCGCGAGGCGCTCAAGGGCCTGGTGGTGGTGATGGACATCCGCCATCCGCTGAAGGACTACGACCGCCAGATGCTCGGCTACGCGGTCGAACGCGGCCTGCCGGCGCATGCGCTGCTGACCAAGGCCGACAAGCTGGGGCGCGGGCAGCAGGCGCAGGCGCTGCACGCGGTGAAGCGCGAGCTGTTCGGCGCCTTCGGCGACACGGTGAGCGTGCAGACGTTCTCGGGCGAGTCGAAGCAGGGCGTGGACGAGGCGCGGGCCGTGGTGGCCGGCTGGCTGGGGTTGCAGATCTAGCGCCCGCCGGCCCGCAAACGCGCGGGCATTGCCGCTGCCGGCAAAACAAAACCCCCGCCGATTCGCATCGGCAGGGGTTCGCGAAGCACCGCGGGAGGGCGGCTTAGAACTTGTAGTTCGCGCCGACCAGATAGGTGCGGCCCCACTCGATGTACTCCAGCGGACGGTCCTTCGTGCCGGCGTAGGTCTGGTACGGCGAGTTGGTGAGGTTGCTGGCTTCGAACAGCAGCGTCAGGCCGGCGAGCGAGCTGGCTTCACCGAAGCTGTAGCTGATCTGCGCGTCCAGCTGGTCCTCGCCCACCACGTAGCGCAGCGTGCGGTTGCCGTCGAAGTTGCCGATCTCGCCGATGAAGTCCGAACGCTTGCGCTGGCTCAGGCGCGCTTCGAAACCTGCACGCTCGTAGTACGCGGTGAAGTTGTACACCTCGTCCGACAGGCCCGGCAGGCTGATCGGGTCGCTACCCACGCTGCTGGCGCTTTCCGGATCCAGGATCTTGATGTTGCTGTCGGTGAAGCTCGCGCTGGCGACGATGCCGAAGCCTTCCAGCGGCGCCCACAGCATGTCCAGCGGAAGCGAAGCGCTCAGCTCGATACCCTGCAGCTTGCCGCCCTTGCCGTTGTACGGCGCGGTGAAGTTGCCGGTGGTCTGCGTCGGCGGCTCGCCCGGGCCCGGCACGTAATCGGCGACGAACGCCGAGAAGTCGTAGTTGTCGTTGGTCTGCGTGTAGATGTAGCTGCGCAGGTCCTTGTAGAAGTACGCCGCTGCCACGTAGGCCTTGGTGCCGAAGTACTTCTCGTACGAGATGTCGAACGCGTTGGCGCGCCACGGATCCAGTTCCGGGTTGCCGCCGCTCGCACCCGGACGACCGGTGCTGGTATCGACGCCGAATTCCAGCGACGCACGCAGCTGGTCCACGCGCGGACGCGCGACCTGGCGTGCCAGCGCCAGGCGCAGCGTCTGGTCGTGCGCGAACAGGAACGCCAGGTTCATGCTCGGCAGGTAGTCCGTGTAGGTCTTGCCGTTCTCGTACGGCTGGACTTCGCTGCCGACCGGCTGCGTGGAATCCCAGAAGTTCGCGCGCGAGGACTGGTCCGCGTGCTGGATCTGCACGCCGATGTTGCCGCGAACGCCGACCGAACCCCAATCGGTGTCGATGTTGCCCTTCACGTAGCCGGTGGTGAGCTTCTCGTCGACCGTCCACGCCTTCGGGATCAGGTAGGACAGGTTGTCCACCGGATTGAACGTCATGTAGCGCGCGACCGCGCCCGGTACGTTCCATGCGGGAATGTAGCCCATGCCCGCGAAGCCCAGGTTCACCAGTCCGTACTGCAGGTCGCGCGCGATCGTGGTGTCGCCTTGCGCGCCGACATTGATGTTGCCTTCCGGCTGCGTCTTCTGCTTCTCGCGGTCGGCGTAGTTCAGGCCGACGTCGATGTCCGACAGCAAGCCGCTGGCGAACTGCGGCGCGGGCAGCGCGGCGGCCAGGGTGTAGGTCTTCAGCTCGTCCTCCACGCGCGGCACCTTGCCGTAGCCGGAGCCGTAGATCGTGCCGGTAAGGAACAGTTCGTCCGGATTGGAGTAGTCACGCCCCGGCACAAGCCACGAAAAATCGTTGCTGTTGAACGCAAGGTGGACGTTGTCCAGCTGAGGCCTCGGCAGCAGCTGCGTGTTGTTCTCCAGCAGCAGTTCCTCGCGCACCGCGCGCGACCAACCGATGTCCGCCTTCACGCGCGCCAGGCCGACGTTGAAGTCGTTCGCCCAGCCGAACGCGTCGATCTTGTCCTCGCGCTTGCGGTACATGCCACGCACCAGCGGGTACACGTTCTGCATGTAGCCGCCGGTGAAGGTGCCGTTGGCGTTGATCTGCGGGTCGATCGTGTAAACGTCGTTCGCAGGATCGAGCACCGCCGGATCCGAATCGTTCTGGCCGTTGTAGCCGCTCAGGTTCACCTCGAACTGGTTCGCGGTGTCTTCCTGCTCGGCCTTGGTGTGGAACAGGTCCAGCGTGCTGGTCCAGTCGTTCGACGGTCGGTATTGCAGCGTCGCCATCACCGCGTCGCGTTCGATGTCGCCGGTACGGCGCAGGGCCTTGATGCCGTCGGAGAAGTACGTCCCGGCAGGTACGCCATAGCGGAAGCGGTCGCCGTCCGGCGGCGGGACGGTCGTCTGGCTCCACGGCTCGTACAGGCCGACCTGCTTTTCCTGGATCGGCAGTTCGGTGTGCGAATAACCGATCGAGAAGCCCAGCGTGCGGTCCATGAACTGGCCGATGTAGCTGGCATTGATCCGGTTGCCGTCGCCGTCGGCATTGGCGGCGTCGCCAAGCGAATTGCGCTGGTAGCGGCCACTCACCGCGATGATCGGCTTGTCGTAATCCAGCGGACGCACGGTGTGCATGTCGATCGTGCCCGACAGGCCCTGGCCGACGAGACCGGCATCGGGCGTCTTGAACACGGTCACGCCGCTCATCATTTCGGCGGGGTACTGGTCGAACTCGACGCTGCGGTTGTCGCCCGTGGACACCATCTCGCGGCCATTGAGCAGCGTGGTGGCGAAGTCCGGCGACAGGCCGCGCACGCTGATCACCTGCGCACGACCGCCCACGCGCTGCGCGGACAGGCCGGGCAGGCGGGCGATGGATTCGGCGATGCTCACGTCGGGCAGCTTGCCGATGTCCTCGGCCGAAATCGCCTCGACGATCGAGGTCGATTCCTTCTTGGTGTCGATGGACGTCTCGATGCCGGCGCGGATGCCGGTAACGACGACCGAATCGAGCGTCTTGGTTTCATCCGTACGCGTCGGCTCGCCTTCCGGCGATTGCGTGGCCACCTGTGCCTGCGCGCCGGCGGCGAGCAGCATCGTTGCCGATGCGAGCGCCACGCTCAGCAGATTGCGCTTGAGTTGCATCTCCCCTCCCACTCAAATCGGTTCTAGTCGT
>Ga0209676_1002263_pt1 | contig 14135 bp, 9 predicted proteins | sample AraplaCvi_mLB_r2_FD_184282 | JGI IMG/M metagenome (GOLD analysis project Ga0209676, IMG submission 184282) | Arabidopsis root microbial communities from North Carolina, USA - plate scrape MF_Cvi_mLB_r2 (SPAdes) (version 2) | ecosystem: Host-associated > Plants > Roots > Endosphere | place: USA...
GGCAGCAGGGCTTGTCCGCCGCCGCCTGATCTCAAACCCTGCTGCCTGCCGCGCCTAGACCTGCGCCACCCCCATCGCCGCCATCAGCGCGTCCCTGACCGCGGCCTCGGTGAACGGCTTCTGGATCGTGTGCTGGCCGCGCCATTCGTCGGGCAGGCCACCTTCGCCGTAGCCGGTCGAGAAGACGAAGGGCACGCCGCGCGCCTTCAGCGCCTCGGCGACGGGGAAGACCTGACGGCCCGCGACGTTGACGTCCAGCAGGGCGGCATGGAGCGGAGACTCCTCCGTCGCCAGCTTCAGGCCCTCGTCGATATTGGCCGCCGGCCCCACGGGGGTGCAGCCCATATCCTCGAGGATGGTCTCGAGCAGCATGGCGACGAGGGACTCGTCCTCGACGATCAGAATGCGTTGACCCGACAGGGGTTGGCTCATTCACTCTTCTCCCGGTCCAGCGGGACCATAAACTCCGCAGTGAAGCCGGAGGTTGCGTATTCCAATTTGACCTCGCCCGCGAGGTCGTGGCGGACGTTGCGTTCGATCAGGCGGCTGCCGAAGCCGCGGCGGGTCGGCGGCGTGACGGGCGGTCCGTCCAGTTCGCGCCAGGTCAGGTGCAGCACCGGCCGGGTCTGGTCGGCGACGCCCCAGTCGATCAGCACCCGCCCCTCGGGCGCCGACAGCGCCCCGTATTTGGCGGCGTTGGTGGCCAGCTCGTGGAAGATCATGCCCAGCGACAGCGCCGCCGCCGGGCCCAGGCCGACCGGGGCGCCGTTCAGGCTGATGCGGTGCGGACCGTGGGCCTCGGTCTCGTGCTCCAGGATGGCGCGCAGGTCGGCGCCTTCCCAGTGGCTGCGCGTCAGCAGGTCGTGGGTGTGCGACAGGGCCAGCAGGCGGGCCTGGAAGCCCTCGGCGAAGGTCTTGGGGTCGGTGTGTGAGCGGGCCGTCTGCACCGCGATCGACTGGACCGTGGCCAGGGTGTTCTTCACCCGATGGTTCAGCTCGTCGATCATCAGCTTCTGCCGTTCGACCGCGGCCACGGTGTCGGTGACGTCGTAACCCTGGACGAAGATGCCGGCGACCTTGCCGGCGCTGTCGCGGATCGGCTGGTAGATGAAGTTCAGATAGACGGTTTCCAGCGGGCCGTCGGGGGTGCGCTGCAGCTGCACCTTGCTGCCCCGGCCCTCATGGGGTTCGCCGGTCTCGTAGACGGTGTCCAGGAACTCAAAATAGCCCTGGCCCTCCAGCTCGGGCAGGGCCTCGCGGATGACCTTGCCGGTGATGGCGCGGTGGCCGATCAGCTGGGCGTAGGTCGCGTTGTGCATCTGGAAGACGTGCTCGGGCCCGCTCAGGATGGTCACGAACCCCGGCGCCTGCATGAACATCTCGACCAGCTGGTTGCGCTCGGTCTCCAGACGCTGGTTGTCGGCCTGGACCGCCTGGGCCCGGCCGATGACCGCGCCGCCCAGCAGGTCCAGCGCATTGCCCTCGCCCGAGGCGGCCGCCAGGGCGCGAAGGCGCTGCAACTCGGTGATGTCGGTGGTGTGCTGGAGCAGGAAGACCACCTGGCCGGCGTCGTCCAGGACCGGCGTATGGGTGGCGCTCCAGACGCGCTCCTCGAAGACGGTGTTTCCCGCTTCATCGGTGTGCGAGATGGAGAAGTTCACCACCGCCAGGTGGTCTCGCTGGCCGGTGTCGCGCGCCTTTTCCAGCGAGGCCCGGACCTGCCGGACGTTCTCGGGCGCCTCGGCGCCGGGGCCGGAGTCGAAGGCGGCGAACAGCGGCCGGCCGATCGTGGTCTCACGCGTGCTGCGGGTGACGTCGAGATAGGCCTGGTTCAGACCGGCGATGCGCAGGTCGGGTGTGAGCAGCACATAGGGGTTGGGCGAGGCGTCAAACGCGCTCGCCAGATCGACCGGAAGGCCGCCTGATTTCGCCAATTCCCTCACGCTGGTCCCCACACACCCCGTACTGTAACGCTTTGACCTCGCACCGGTTCCTCAGCGTGCTGCAAGAAATACAAACCGTCATTTGAGCCTTTGCACGGCGCGACGCTAGTGTGGCCTGATGTTAGCTTCACTTTTCGCGGCGGCGGCCCTGATGGCGACTTCTCCGGACCCGCAGACGGCCGATGCCGAGGCGCCGCGCCCCGCCGTGATGATCGCGCAGGGCAACGTCCTGGGGCGCCGAGTCGATGGCGTCGACAGCTTCAAGGCCATCCCCTACGCCGCGCCGCCGGTGGGCGAGGGACGCTGGCGCCCGCCCGGTCCGGCCCCGATCTGGACGGATGCGCTGGACGCCGGACAAGTCGGCGCGATCTGCATCCAGCCACCCGCCAACGGCGACAACGGCGTCGGCCCCCTGCCGATGAGCGAGGACTGCCTGACGTTGAACGTCTGGACGCCTGCCGAAAACACGGGCGAGCCGCTGCCGGTCATGGTGTGGATCCACGGCGGCGGGCTGAACAACGGCTCGGGCACGGCGGCCTTGTACGACGGCGCCAATCTGGCGCGGCGGGGCGTGGTGTTGGTGACCTTGAACTACCGCCTGGGCCGGCTGGGCTTCTTCGATCACCCGGCGCTGGCGGCGGAGCGGGAGCCGGGCGAGCCGTCGGCCAACTACGGCCTGATGGATGTGATCACGGCGCTGCATTGGGTGCGCGACAACGCGGCGGCCTTCGGCGGCGACGCGGGCAATGTCACCGTCTTCGGCGAATCCGCGGGCGGGGCGCTGGTCACCCGGCTGATGATCGCGCCTCAGGCGCGGGGCCTGTTCCACCGGGCCGTCGTCCAGTCCGGCCTCGGACGCGAGCAGGGCACCCCTCTGACCGGGCTGCGCCCCAACGGCGATCCGTCGATGCAGGACCGGGGCGTCGCTTTCGCGAGCGGGCTGGGGCTGGGGAACGCCACCGCCGCCGACCTGCGCGCCATCCCCGCCGAACAGTTCCTGGCCCCGGCGCCGAGCTTCTACGGCGGCGACCTGCTGGTGCGCGACGGCGACGCCTCGCTGAGGCTGGCCCTGCGAGGGGTGGTGGCGGCGAACACGCCCGGCGCCGAACACCTGCCGGCGGCAGGGGAGCCGAACGGTCTGTGGCTCGAGCGCGAGGTCGTCGCCGACGAAACGCACCTGACCATCGCGCGCGCCACTACGGGGCAGGGGAACTACCCGGCCATCTCCATCCGCTTCGACGGGGTGGGCGCGCGCCGCATCGGGGCCTTCACGAACGCCCATGTCGGCCAGCGCATGGCCGTGGTGGTGGGCGGTAAAATCCTGACCGCCCCGATGATCCAGTCGCCGATCACCGGCGGCAGCCTCTTGATCGAGGGCGACTTCACGGCCGAGGAGGCGGAGCGGATGGCCGACCGGATGACGGCGGGCCAGCGGGCCGAACGCCTGATCTCCGAGGACGTTGAGACCGCCTTCGCCGCCGGACGGGAGGCGCCCGTGCCGCTGATCATCGGCTCGAACAGCGCCGAGTTCTGGTGGATGAAGCCGTCGGACCTCAGCCCCTACGGCGCTATCGACGACGCCATGACGCCGGACGAACAGGCGGCCTTCCTGGCGGCCTATGGCGGTCAGGACGGCTATGACCAGCAGGTGCTCAGCGACCTGGTGTTCCACGAACCGGCGCGGCATCTGGCCCGACTGCATGCCCGCAACGGCCACCCGGCCTTCGTCTATCGCTTCGACGTGGTCTCGGCCGCCATGCCCGAGCCGCACGCCGGGGCGACCCATGCGTCCGAGCGGCAGTATGTCTTCGACACCCTGGTCGCCTCGCCCTGGCCGATCGCCGAGATGGACCAGCGCGCGGCCAGCCTGATGGCCGACTACTGGACCACCTTCGCCCGCACCGGCAACCCGAACGGCGGCGACCGCGCGGTCTGGCCCGAGGTCGGCGCGGACGGCGACCAACTGCTCGAGTTCACCAACGACGGCCCGGTCGCCAAGCCGATCCCGTTCAAGGACCGGCTGGACCTGATCGAGGCGTACTATGGACGCATCCGCTAGCGCCTAGAGCGTGTCCAGCAGCGCGCCGTGGGTCTTGATGATCTCGGCGTAGAGCAGGCCGGAATCCTTGATGGTCCGCTCCTGGGTCTGGAAATTCACGTGGGTGATGCCGAAGCGTTTGGCGTAGCCCAGCGACCATTCGAGATTGTCGAGCAGTGACCAGGCCATGTAGCCGCGCACGTCGACGCCCTTGGCGATGGCGCCGTGCAGGGCCTTCAGGTGGTTTTTCAGATAGTCGACCCGCATCGGATCGTGGATGCGCCCGGCGATGGCGTGGGGCGGGTCGTACCAGGCGGAGCCGTTCTCGGTGACCATCAGCGGCAGCTTGCCGCCCGTCTGTTCGTGCAGCCAGACCAGGGTGTCGGTCAGGGCAGGGGGGTAGACCTCCCAGCCGGTCTCGGTGTGGGCATGCTGGACCTGCTTCACCGGCCGGGCGCGGACGGGCCAGGCGTCGGGCGCGTTCTCCGGCACGGCGCGGGTGTACCAGTTCAGCCCCATCCAGTCGGTGGGCGTGGCGATCAGGTCGAAGTCTTCCTTCGGGAAGGTCCGCATGGCCTCGCCGTAGACCTCGTTCAGCTCGGTCGGATAGCCGCGGCCCATCAGGGGATCCAGGAACCAGCGGTTCATCTGGGCCTCGGCGCGCTTGCGGGCGGCCTCGTCCTCGGGCCGGTCGCTGGCCGGGTATTTGGGCTCGATGTTCAGGACGATGCCGATCTGGCCTTCACCGACTTCGCGGAAGCGGCGGACGGCGGCGCCGTGGGCGCGCAGGACGTTGTGGCCGGCGATGACGGCCTCGAAGGCCGAGCGGTGGCCGGGCGCCAGAACGCCGTGCAGATAGCCGCCGTCGACCACCACCCAAGGCTCATTGATCGTGCCCCAGGTCTTCACCCGGCCCTTGAACTTTTCGAACAGGACCTGGCCGTAGTCGGCGAACCAGTCGGCGATGTCGGGGTTCAGCCAGCCGCCGCGATCATCCAGCGCCGCCGGCAGGTCCCAGTGATAGAGGGTGCACAGCGGCTCGATGCCCTTCTCCAGCAGGCCGTCGACCAGCCGGTCGTAGAAGGCCAGACCGGCGTCGTTGATCCGCCCCCGGCCCTCGGGAATCACCCGGCTCCAGCTGACCGAGAATCGGTAGGCCTGGAGGTTCAGCCGGGTCATCAGATCGATGTCCTCGCGCCAGCGATTGTAGTGGTCGCAGGCCACATCGCCGGTGTCGCCGTTCGCCATCATGCCCGGAGTGTGGCTGAAACGGTCCCAGATGGACTCCCCCGCGCCGTCGGCCCTGGATGAGCCTTCGATCTGGTAGGCGGCGGTGGCTGCACCCCACAGAAAACCGTCCGGAAACTTATACTTCGGGGCGGAATCTGAGCTCATGGATGTGATCCTCAACGGACGGAATTCGAGGGTGGAACAACGGCTCCCGCCCCGGTCGGTACGCCTGCGGCACGATGACCACAACCCTGATGTGGCCAAATCGGGGCACTTGCGGCCCCCATGACTCCTGTGTCATGTAATCGGTTACACGGTTTTTCGGACGGACCCGCGACAAGCGGGCCGGGACCGCCGACCGCAGGGAGAAGCCACTTTGTTCCGTTCAACGACGCAGCCTTCCGGCGCGGGCGGTCAGGCTTGAAGCCGGCCACCATTCGCGACGTCGCCGAACGCGCGGACGTGTCCGTCGCGTCGGTTTCGCGCGTCCTGAACGGCGCCGGTCCGGTGACCGAGACGACCCGCCAGCGGGTGCTCGAGGCTGTGGACGCCCTGCAGTACGTCCCGCACTCGGGCGCGCGCAGCCTGTCGACCAGCAAGACCAACACCGTCGGCGTGATCCTGCCCGACCTGTATGGCGAGTTCTTCTCGGAGCTGATCCGCGGCATGGACGTCGCGGCCCGCGCTCTGGGCTACCACCTGATCGTCTCGTCCTCGCACGACGACGCCGATGAGGCCTCTTCGGCCATCCGCTCGATGCGCGGCCGGGTCGACGGCCTGATCGTCCTGTCGCCGCACCTGGGCGCCGCCAACCTGGCCTCGGGCCTGGCCGGGCGCACGCCGGTGCTGCTGATGAACGGCGGCGCGGCCGAGGATGGACGGCCCTCCATCGTCGTCGACAATCACGGTGGCGCGGTCGCCGCGGTGGAGCATCTGATCGCCACCGGCCGCCGCCGCATCGCCCACATCGCCGGTCCTGCGGGCAACCTTGAGGCCGAGGCCCGCCTGGCCGGCTACCTCGAGGCCATGGCCGCCGCCGGCCTGCCGACGATGGTCGTGGACGGCGCCTTCACCAAGGCCTCGGGCCATGAGGCGGGGATCAAGCTGGCCGGTCGCGCCGACCGTCCCGACGCCGTCTTCGCCGCCAACGACAACATGGCCGTGGGCGCCATGCTGGCCTTCCAGGACGCCGGACTGCGCGTCCCCGAGGACGTGGCGATGGTCGGCTTCGACGACGTGCCGCTGGCCGGGCTGGTTCGCCCGGCCCTGACCACGTTGAAAATCCAGATCGCCGAAACGGGCCGCAAGGCGCTCGAACGGCTCGTGAGACTCATCGGATCCGCCGCCGACACCGCCTGCGAGGTCGTGCGCCCGGAACTGGTGGTGAGGGCTTCCAGTAATCCGTTGATTTCGCCGTCCGGACAGTCCGGCGCGGCGCCGAACGACGTTCAGAAAATGTCTCTTGAAGGGGAGAAACTTTGATGACGAGCAAGACCGGAAAGTATTTGGGGGCGGCATCCGCTCTCGCTCTGGCCATCGCCCTGGGGACCGCCGGAGCGGCGTCCGCCCAGGTCGCCAGCTCCACGCTGCGCGGCACCATCTATGAAGGTGAAGCGCCCGAGGCGGGCGGCACCATCCTGGCGACGGAAGTGGCCACCGGCTACGTCACCCGCGGCCGCATCTCGGCCGATGGCGGCTACGTCTTCACCGGCCTACGTCCCGGCACCTACCGCGTCGATGTGACCACGGCCGACGGCCAGACCACCACCGACACCATCACCCTGTCGCTCGGCCAGGTGGCGACCCTGGACCTGGACGTGGCCGCGCCGACGACGACCGCCGCCAACACCGGCGACTCCACAGAACTGGGCGAGGTCGTCATCACCGGCCGTCGCGTCTTCGAGGTGCGCACCCCGGAAGTGGCGACCAACGTCAGCCAGACGCAGATCAACAACCTGCCCCAGATCAACCGCAACTTCCTCAGCTTCGCCGCGCTGGCCCCCGGCGTGCGTGTGACCGAGGGCGACACCGAGCGGACCATCTCGGCCGGCGGCCAGGGCGCCGCCGCCATCAACGTCTTCATCGACGGCCAGAACCAGAAGTCGACCATCATCGACGGCGGCGTCGCCGGTCAGGACGACAGCCGGGGCAACCCCTTCCCGCAAGCCGCGGTGCAGGAGTTCCGGGTCATCTCGCAAAACTTCAAGGCCGAGTACGAGCAGGCTTCCTCCTCGATCATCACCTCGGTGACCCGGTCGGGCACGAACGACTTCTCGGGCGACATCTTCGTCAGCTACCAGAACCAGGACTGGATCCAGCAGGACTCGTTCTCCAAGGCCCGCGGCGAAGAGAAGCCCGAGCTGGAGCGCCTGCAGTGGGGCCTGTCGGTCGGCGGTCCGATCATCCGTGACCGTCTGCACTACTTCGCGACCTACGAGCGCAAGGACGAGACCCGCGCGAGCAACGTCTTCGTCAGCCGTTCGGCCTATGCGGCCATGTTCGCCAGCGACGTCGGCAGCTTCTCGACCCCGTTCGAGGAAGACCTGTTCTTCGGCAAGCTATCGTGGTCGATCGACGACCGTCAGCGCCTGGACGTCAGCGCCACCTACCGCACCGAGTCCGACGTGCGCTTCGGCGGCGGCACCCAGGCCTATTCGCGCGCCGACCAGATCAACGCCGAGACCCAGTCGCTGAACATCCGTCACCAATATCAGGGCGATACCTTCCTGAATGAGGCGACGATCGACTACTTCGAATACACCTACAACCCGACGTCGCTGAACTTCGACGACTACGGCCGTCAGTACGTGATCTTCCGCGACAACGACGCCACGACGCCGGGCTTCCAGTATAACAACGGCAACCGTGAAGCGACGGTTTTCTCGACCGGCGGCGGCTCGAACAACCAGAACATCCGTCAGCGCAACTGGACCTTCCGGGACGACCTGACCTTCAGCGACCTGGACTGGCACGGCATCCACACGCTCAAGATGGGCGTGAAGTTCTCGATGCAGAACATGTACGTCGAGAAGGAGTTCGGCCGGAACCCGCAGTTCACCTACGACATCGACGGCCGCCCGGAAATCAACGGCAGCAACGCCATTCCGGTCCAGGTCGATCTGGGCGTGGCCGTCGCCCCGGCTGACGTCGATAACAATGTCTGGGGCCTGTACATCCAGGACGACTGGCAGATCACCGACAAGCTGGAACTGAACCTCGGCCTGCGTTGGGACTACGAGGACAACGCCGTCAACAACGACTACAGCACGCCGCAATCGATCCGCGACATGCTGGCGGCGATCCAGAACCTGCCGGGCTACAATTTCCCGTCCTACTTCAACTATCAAGACTACATCACCGACGGCCGTGACGCCTTCATGGGCGCCTGGCAGCCGCGGATCGGCTTCAGCTACGACGTCTTCGGCGACGAGCAGACGGTGATCTTCGGCGGCGCCGGCCGCTACTACGACCGCGTCGGCTTCAACTTCGCCTTCGACGAGCGCTTCAAGCCGTTCCAGTTCAACAAGACCATCTACTTCTCGAACACCGGCGGCATGGTCGGCGGCAACCAGACGGTGGCCTGGAACCCGATCTACCTGACCCCGGCCGGTCTCGATCCGCTGCTGGCCGCGGCGCCGGGTTCCGGCGAGGTGTTCCTGCTGAACAACGACATGGAGCCGCCGGTCACCGACCAGTTCAACTTCGGCGTCCGCCAGAAGTTCGGCGACTTCCAGACCTCGCTGACCTTCGCCTACGGCAAGAGCCGGAACCTGTTCGCCTGGTACATCGCCAACGCCGGTTCGGAGACGGGCGACCGCTTCTCGGGTCCGACCCCGACCTCGGTCGGCTACTCGCAGTTCCGCAACCTGATCTTCTTCGGCAACAACGACGCCGAGCAGGAGTTCAAGGCCATGTATCTGACGGTCGACAAGCCGTTCGACACCGCCAGCAACTGGGGCATGACCTTCGCCTACACCCTGTCGGACGCCAAGCGGAACGGCAGCCGTGATGGCGGCATCGCCGGCTTCGACTTCGACTACAACCGTCCGGGCCTGTCGCCCGAGTTCCCGACCAACCAGGACGAGCGTCACCGCATCGTCGCCACCGGCATCGTCGGTCTGCCCTATGACTTCCGTCTGTCGGGCATCCTGACCCTGGGTTCGGGCCTGCCGTTCAACGTGTTCAACTGCCCCACGGCGACGAACCCGAACATCTGCTGGAACGGCGGCCGTCCGGAGAAGCACGACTTCATCATCCCGAACGCCTGGGCCTTCCGCCAGGTCGATCTGCGCCTGACGAAGTCGTTCGACGTGCCGTACGGCGACCGGGTCGAGTTCATCTTCGACGCGATCAACGTGTTCGGCTTCAAGAACTACGGTCCGTCGTTCGAGGGTGACTACAACAACCCGAACTTCGGCAACCCGTTCAACCAGTACCAACCGACCCGAAGCTTCCAGGTCGGCCTGCGTTACAGCTGGTAAGACCCCGTCGCGGCGGACCGTGGCCTCCCCACGGTCCGCTCGCGTCGACGAACATCTCCTGAGCCTGAACGGCCGCTCCCAGCCCAAACCGGGGGCGGCCGATTTTTTCGACCTGAGTATTTCGAGTAGAAGGATAGCCCGATGGATCGCAGACGATTTCTGATGGGCTCGACCTTCGCCGGCGCCGCGCTGGCCGTCAGCGGTTGCGCGACCTATCCCTCGGCCCTGGGCGTGCCGGTCCGTCACCGCCTGGACGCCGACGTCGAGGACCTGCAGCGCAAGACCTTCGACTGGTTCGTCCATGTCACCCAGCGCTCGAACGGCCTGACGCCGGACCGCTGGCCCACTGAATCCTTCTCGTCCGTGGCCGCCGTCGGCTTCGCCCTGACCGTCTGGCCCGTGGGCGTCGAGCGCGGCTGGATGAGCCGCGAGGAGGCGCGTGAGCGCACCCTGACCACCGTCCGCTTCTTCCACGACCTGCCGCAGGGGCCCGAGGCCACAGGCGTGGCGGGGCACAAGGGCTTCTTCTACCACTTCCTGGACATGAAGACCGGCCACCGCTTCGGCCGCACCGAGCTGTCGACCGTGGACACCGCCTTCCTGGTCTCGGGCATGCTGTTCGCCGCCCGCTGGTTCGACGGCGATCACGCCGACGAGGCCGAGATCCGCCGCCTGACCCAGGCCATCTATGAGCGGATCGAGTGGGACTGGGCCATGGTCCGCCCGAACCGCATCACCATGGGCTGGCACCCGGAGACCGGCTTCATCCCCTCGGACTGGAACGTCTACAACGAGGGCATGATGGTCCTGCTGCTGGCCATCGGCAGCCCCAGCCATCCCGTGCCGACCACCGTCTGGGACGAGTGGTGCAGCGTCTACGACCAGAGCTGGACCGACCGCTGGGGTCCCAAGCACCTGCATTTCCCGCCGCTGTTCGGGCACGAATACAGCCACATGTACATCGACTTCCGCGGCATCCAGGACCCGTGGCTGCGTCAGCAGCAGGCCGAGATGCCGGGCTTCGACTACTTCCAGAACAGCGTCCGCGCCGTCGAGGCGCAGCGCAAATACGCCGTCGACAACCCGATGGGCTGGGCCGGCTATTCGGAGAATATCTGGGGCCTGACCGCCTGCGACGGGCCTGGTGATTTCCGCCAGGTGATCGACGGGCGCGAGCGCGAGTTCTTCAGCTATTCGGCGCGCGGTCCGGGCGACCGGGACGACGGCACCATCGCCCCGACGGCGGCCATGGCCTCCATGCCCTTCGCCCCCGACCACGTCACCGCCTGCCTGAAGGCGATGAAGGCCCGCTACGGCGCCGGCATCTACACCCGCTATGGCTTCCTGGACTCGTTCAACCCGACTCTGACGGTGCGCGACGGCCCGCTGCAGCACGGCCGGATCATCCCCGGCATCGGCTGGGTCGACGGCGACTATCTGGGCATCGACCAGGGCCCCATCGTCATCCAGATCGAGAACCACCGCTCAGAGATCGTCTGGCGGCGCATGCGTGAGGAGCCCAACCTGGTGCGCGGCCTGAAGCGGGCCGGCTTCACCGGCGGGTGGCTGGACGCATGAGCCTGATCCGGCCGGACCGACGCACGACGCTGGGCCTTCTGGCCGGTGCGGCCGCGTCCGGCCTGTCGGCTTGCGGCGGACGCGACGACGGCTCCATCCGCCTGCGCTTCTGGGCGATGGGCAATGAGGCGACCAATGTCGGCGAGATCCTGCCGGAGTTCGAACGGCTGAACCCGGGGATCAAGGTCGAGGTGCAGGCCCTGCCGTGGACCGCGGCCCACTCCAAGCTGCTGACCGCCTACGCCGGCGCCTCGCTGCCGGACGTCAGCCAGGTGGGCAACACCTGGGTGTCCGAGATGACCGCCATCGGCGCCATCAGCCCGACGCCGGACTTCGCCGCCGACCTGCTGACCGACCAGTTCCCGGCGGTGCTGGACACCAACCGGATCAACGGCCGCCCGATGGCGACGCCCTGGTATGTGGACACGCGGCTGATCTTCTACCGCTCCGACATCCTGGAGCACGCCGGCTACGGCGAGGTGCCCCAGACCTGGGCCGAGTGGAAACAGGCCATGCACGCGGTCAAGCGCGTGGTCGGGCCGGACAAGTACGCTGTCCTGCTGCCGGTCAATGAGTTCGAGCAGCTGCTGACCTTCGGCCTGCAGGGGGACCAACCCCTGCTGCGGGACCGCGACACGCGCGGCAACTTCTCCAGCGCGTCCTTCATCGCGGCCCTGGCCTTCTACAAGAGCCTGTTCGACGAGGGGCTGGCCCCCATCGCGTCCGCCGCGCAGATCGCCAACGTCTGGACCGAGTTCGAGCGCGGCTGGTTCAGCTTCTACTTCTCCGGCCCCTGGACCATCGGGGAGTTCCGCGACCGCCTGGCGCCCGGCACGCGCTGGATGACTTCGGGCGTGCCCGGACCGACCGGCCCAGGCGCCTCGGCCCCCGGCGGGTCTTCGCTGGTGGTCTACAGCTCGTCGCCCCATCAGGAGGCGGCGTGGAAGCTGGTCCGCTACCTGTCCGATCCGGCCGTGCAGGCGCGCTTCAACGTCATCACCGGCGACCTGCCCGCGCGCGAGAGCGCCTGGGCCGCGCCGGCGGTGGCGAACGACCCCTACATCGCCGCGTTCAAGGGCCAGCTGTCGCGCGCCAGGGCCGTGCCCAAGGCGCCCGAATGGGAGCGGATCGTGACCGAGATGCAGATCGTGGCCGAGCGGATGGTGCGGGGCGAATACACGCCCGAGACCGCCGCCGCCGAGATCGACAAGCGGGTCGACCGCCTGCTGGAAAAACGCCGCTGGATGATCGAGCAGGGGAGGGCCGTATGACCGCCCAGCCCGTCACCCCGGCGGTCGTCCCGCATGCCTCGGGCGCGCCCCTGACCCGCAAGCGCGAGCGGGCGGCCTGGGGCTTCGTGGCCCCGGCGCTGATCGCCATCGCCGTCTTCTTCGCCATTCCGGTCTTCGCGGCCCTGCTGCTCAGCCTGACCGACTTCGACATCTATGCCCTGGCCGACATCAAGAACATGCGGTTCGTCGGCCTGCAGAACTATGAGCGGCTGTTCTCCAATCCCCTGTTCTGGGGGGCGATGAAGAACACCGGCCTGTTCGCCGTGCTGGGCGTGCCCCTGTCCATCGCGACCTCGCTGGGCGCCGCGGTGATCCTCAATGCGCGGGTGATCAAGTGGCGGCCGTTGTGGCGGGTGATGTTCTTCGCCCCCTATGTCACCACCCTGGTCGCCACGGCGGTGCTGTGGAATTACCTGCTGCACACCCGCTACGGCGTGATCAACTGGGCCATCTCCTCGATCGGGCTTCAACCGGTGGACTGGCTGGGCGATCCCTCGACCTCCATCCCGGCCATCCTGATGTTCGTGGTGTGGAAGATCTTCGGCTACAACATGCTGATCTTCCTGGCCGTCCTTCAGACCGTGCCGGATGAGCTGTACGAGGCCGCGCGCATCGACGGCGCCGGGCCGTGGAAACAGTTCCGGCACGTCACCCTGCCGGCCATCGCCCCGACCCTGCTGCTGGTCTCGATCATCTCGGTGGCGGGCTTCTTCCAGCTGTTCGCCGAGCCCTATGTGATGACCCAGGGCGGCCCCGCCCAGTCGACCGTGACGGTGCTCTACTTCATGTACGAAGAGGGCTTCAAATGGTGGAACCTGGGCTCCGCCAGCGCCGTGGCCTTCATCCTGTTCATCTGCATCCTGGCCGTGACCCTGGTGCAGCTGGCGGTGGCCAAGAAGGTGGGGGCGTACGAATGAAGATCGCGGTCTTTCTTCCTTCTCCCTTTGGGGGAGAAGGTGGGCGGCGGAGCCGCTCGGATGAGGGGTTGGTTTCAGCCGGCAGGCTGTCAGGCGAGGAGTGTGGGGCGACAATCCCCCTCATCCGTCTCGCTCCGCGAGCCACCTTCTCCCCCGAGGGGAGAAGGGCATGAAACTCCGCGCCATCCTCCTCAACCTCGCCGTCGCCTTCATCGCCCTGCTGGTGCTGTTTCCGCTGCTGTGGATGCTGTCGGTCAGCTTCATGGCGACCGGCGAGGCCTCGGCCTTCCCGCCGCCGCTGTGGCCCAGGACCTGGACGCTGGAGCATTACCGCGACCTGTTCCTGACCCAGGGCATGGGCCGCTATCTGTGGAACAGCTTCGCCCTGGCGACCCTGGGCACGGCCCTGGCCCTGGCCTTCACCGTCCCGGCTGGATACGCCTTCGCCAAGCTGCGCTTCCGGGGGCGGGAGCGGATCTTCCAGCTGCTGGTCGGCGCCCTGGTGGTGCCCGCCCAGATCGGCACCCTGCCGCTGTTCCTGATGCTGAAGTCGATGGGGCTGGTGAACACCTACGCCGGGGCGCTGGTGCCGTGGCTGGCGTCCATCTTCGGCCTGTTCCTGGTGCGCCAGTATGCGCTGAGCATCCCCGACGAGA
>Ga0209676_1002264_pt1 | contig 14133 bp, 9 predicted proteins | sample AraplaCvi_mLB_r2_FD_184282 | JGI IMG/M metagenome (GOLD analysis project Ga0209676, IMG submission 184282) | Arabidopsis root microbial communities from North Carolina, USA - plate scrape MF_Cvi_mLB_r2 (SPAdes) (version 2) | ecosystem: Host-associated > Plants > Roots > Endosphere | place: USA...
TTGATTCATGTTATAATCTTTAAACATAAGGATCCTTCTTTCTGTATAATTTTGTTGTGGTGACTTAATTTTATCAGAAGTGGTCCTTATTTTTTTATGAAAAATATTTAAAGCCGGTGAAATTTTACTGATCGTAAAATTTCACCGGCTTTTTAGTTTAAAGATGGGTTTTGTCCCAGCCTCTTGCTTTTAAAATGATTTTGCTGCAGATTTCATTTTATTGTTTAACTCTTGATCTAAACCGAATGTCTTATACTTGACGAAACACCAGAAAATATACACAAGCTAGTATTTTATAATCCTGAATCAAAATATAAAGTCTTTAGCAACACAGGCATAAATAAAGCTTTGACAAAGTTACTGGGCGAATTAAGTATAGATGATGTTTCTATTCATGGCTTACGTCATACTCATGCTAGTATTTTGTTTTACAAAGGAATTTCGGTGTAATATATTTCAGAAAGACTTGGACACGCAGATGTAGATACAACTATTCGTATTTATACACACTTGATTAAAGAGCTCCGCGAAGAGGATGAAAAAAATACAATGAATGTACTCGCTGCTTTATAATTTTACACAAATTTTACACGTAGCTATTTACAAATTGGCATGAACATTGATATGATTGCATTTGCTTCACGTGGTTCGTAACCATCCCACGTAAAAAAACTAAGGAGAAATAAATATGAAAATAAAATTTTTAGCAACGAGTGGCATTATTGCAGCACTCTACATTGCTATTACATTATTAGTCGCGCCATTTGGCTTTACAGAGGTGCAGTTCCGAATATCGGAAATATTTAACCATTTAGTTGCATTTAATCCACGCTTTGCCGTTGGAATCATTATTGGTGTATTTATCTCCAATATATTTTCACCAAATGGCATTCTCGATATATTTTTCGGTGTAGGTCATTCGATAATTACCATTGGGTTGTTCATTCTTATTTGTAAATTTGTCAAAAATATTTGGGCACGTTTAATTATCAATACATTGTTATTTACATGCACAATGTTCATCATTGCTTTAGAATTGAACATAGCATTAGAGTTACCATTCTTCTGGACATGGTTAACTGTTGCTGCAGGTGAATTTGTAGTCTTAGCGGTTGGTGCACCGATTATGTATGTATTGAACAAACGCTTAAACTTCAAGAATTTAATTTAATTGACGGATCTTTTAGATTCGTCTTTTTTTATTTCTCGGAAGACCCTTGACAATATTCTGAAAATATTCTACAATTCATTTCAATAAATGCTAGGAAAAAGAATAGTAGCAGGCGCTAGTACTTAAAGAGAGCTGATGGTTGGTGCAAATCAGTAGTACCTACTTGTGAATGGACTTTGGAGCAGCCTCATTAAATGTGAGGACGAAGTTACTCCCCGTTATCGGAGTACGAAAGCGCGCAATTATTGCGAATGAAGGTGGCACCACGGTTACTCGTCCTTTTTACAGAAGGATTGTAGTGGCTTTTTTTATGGAAAAATTAGATAGAGGAGTCGAGAGAAGATGAGTACAGTAGCAGAGAAAAAAGGATATTTTGGTGAATTTGGGGGTAGCTTTGTTCCCGATGAGCTTCAAAATGTTTTAAGTATTTTAGATGAAAACTTTCAAAAATATAAAGACGATGAAGACTTTAATAAAGAGCTAGATTATTATTTCCGTGAATATGTTGGGCGCAAATCTCCACTTTATTTTGCTGAAAATTTAACAAAACAATTAGGTGGCGCAAAAATTTATTTAAAACGCGAAGATCTTAACCATACTGGTTCACATAAAATTAATAACGTTCTTGGGCAGATTTTATTAGCCAAGCGCATGGGTGCTAATCGTGTTATCGCCGAAACAGGTGCAGGTCAGCATGGTGTAGCAACAGCAACTGCTTGCGCAATGTTCGGGATGGATTGCACAATTTATATGGGTTTAGAAGATACTAAGCGCCAAGCATTAAACGTCTTCCGTATGGAGCTACTTGGTGCAAAGGTAGTAGCTGTTGATAAAGGTCAAGGGCGATTAAAGGATGCAGTGGATGAAGCATTTGCTGATTTAGTAGAAAACTATGAGACGACTTTCTATTTACTAGGTTCTGCTGTTGGGCCCCACCCGTTCCCTTCAATGGTAAAGCATTTCCAATCCGTTATTAGCCGTGAAAGTCGGGAACAAATTTTTGAAAAAGAAGGCAAGCTACCAGCAGCAGTACTTGCTTGTGTCGGCGGCGGTAGTAATGCGATCGGTGCGTTTGCAGAGTATATTGCAGATGAAAACGTTCGCCTCATCGGTATTGAGCCAGATAAGGCTGCCACATTAAATGAAGGAACACCGGGTGAATTACACGGCTTCAAATGTTTAGTGCTGCAAGATGCAGAAGGCAATCCATTACCAACCTATTCGATTGCCGCTGGACTAGATTATCCTGGAGCTGGCCCAGAGCATAGCTATTTAAAAACAATTGGTCGTGGAGAATATGTAACGGTGACAAATGAAGAGGTGCTCAAAGCATTCCAAGTGCTATCAAAGGTCGAAGGCATTATTCCTGCACTTGAAAGTTCCCACGCCGTGGCTCATGCACTAAAGCTTGCGCCAACATTATCTCCGGAAGAGAGTATTATTATCAATATCTCTGGTCGCGGAGACAAAGACGTTGAACAAGTATTCCAAATGCTGAATAAATAAATAAAAGAGCGATGTCCGCAAATGGAAATCGCTCTTTTTCTATACGAGTGAACTTAATTTCGGATAAATTTCAGCTACATTATCACGAAGCTTAGCTTTCAGGAATTTCCCAACTGATGTTTTTGGGATTTCGTCTAAAAATACCACATCATCTGGTACCCACCATTTTGCAAATTGACTTTCTAAAAATGCAAGAAGCTCCCCTTCACTTGCTGACATTCCTTCCTTCAATACTACACAAGCTAACGGGCGTTCTTGCCATTTGACATGCGGAATTGCGATAACTGCTGCTTCCAGCACAGCATCATGAGTCATTAATGCATTTTCTAAATCAACTGAGGATATCCACTCCCCACCCGACTTAATTAAACCCTTCGTACGATCTGTTATTTTGATAAAGCCATCCTCTGTTCGTACCGCAATGTCCCCTGTATATAACCAACCGTCTCGATAGGCATCATTGGTACGCTCATCACGATAATACTCATGTGAAATCCATGGACCTCGTAAACGTAACTCACCCATCGTCTCTCCATCCCATGGTACTTCCCCATTGTCATTGATAATACTCGATTCAATACCAGCCATCGTCATCCCTTGCATCGCTCGCGATTCAATACGTTTTTCAATAGGCCATTCATCCATCCAAGACATATAATTTGATAACGCTACAATTGGAGTTGTTTCAGTCATACCATACACGACAATATACGGAATGCCATACTGCTCTTCAAATGTACGAATAAGTCGAGTAGGTGAAGCAGACCCGCCACAACAAATAGCACGTAACGAACTAATATCTCGCTCAAGCTTCTCCTGTTCCTGCAACGCACCAATCCAAATTGTCGGTACTCCAGCTGTTAATGTAACCTTCTCCTGCTCTACAAAATCCAATATGATTGCTGATGTGAATTGTGGGCCAGGCAATACTTGTGTAGCACCTACATTGACACTAGCAAATGGTAGGCCCCATGCATTTGCATGAAACATCGGTACAATTGGCATCACGACATCACGCTCAGAAATGCCCATTGAATCAGACATACTCAGCATCATACTATGTAGCACTAGACCTCGATGTGAATATACAACCCCTTTTGGATTTCCTGTTGTAGCACTTGTATAGCACATTCCAGCAGGCTCCTCTTCCCCTATATCCTCTGGGAACTGATAGTTTTCATCTGCCGCTGCTAATAAATCCTCATAGGATAACGCATTCGGTAATGTCGTTTCTGGCAAAGTCTCGTCCGTCATAATAATATAATGTTTCACTGTCTTAAGCTCAGGCGCAATGTTTTCGATGATTGGAAGCAAGTCCACATCAATCATTAAAATTTCATCTTCTGCATGATTAATAATATAGATTAAATGCTCTTCTGATAAACGAATATTCACCATGTGCAAAATAGCGCCGGAACATGGTACCGCAAAGTAAGCCTCTAAGTGGCGATGCTGATTCCAGGCAAAGGAGCCAACCTTCATTCCTCTTGTCATCCCCAGCTTTGTGAGCGCATCCGCTAAGCGACGCGTTCTTTTTGCCCATTCACCATATGTTAAACGGTGAATCTTCTGTGGACTCGTCCGTGAAACAATAGTCTTTCTAGCAAAATAGCTTTCTGCTCGTTTAATAAAGTTTGTTAATACTAACGGCGTCTGCATCATAAAAATCATCCATCCCCTCTTCTTATGAAATATTAATAGAAATTTAATTGAATAATATTAATATTCTGAATATGATTATATTGGAAAATTATGAATTACGCTATATATTCCAATAATTTCTTTTTATTGTAAACTTTTCCTAAAATAACTTATCCACATAACGTGGGTTGATTTCCGTTCCGGCCGTTTTCCTAAGGAACTTGGGCCAGCAAATGTTTTCTGTATGAAAGCGAAGCGAAAGCATCGTGTAACGTGTACGGAAATAATAAAGGCATATATCAATAATAAGTTTACTTAAAGGAGAGAGAAATGATGGGGTTTGACGAATGTATAAACGAAGATTTTAGTGGGGTCATATCAGTCACTCAAAATGGTAAAAATGTATACTGTAAAGCCTTTGGATACGCAGACTTACCAAATAAAGTATCCAACGAGATAGATACAAAATTTGCAACAGCCTCAGCAGGTAAAGTATTTGTTGCCATAGCCATTTTGCAATTGATTGAACAAAGTCGATTATCTTTTGATGGTTGTATCGGAGACATCTTGAATTTTGATTTAATGAATATCGACCCTCATATCACCATCAGGCAGTTGCTTAATCATACATCGGGAATACCCGACTATTTTGATGAGTCTGTCATGGAAAATTACGACGAACTTTGGATAGATTATCCCAATTATAAAATCCGCACATCATCGGATATTATTCCATTATTTATACATAAGCCGATGATGTATCCTATAGGCGATAAATTTCAATACAATAATACAGGATTTGTTGTTCTTGGTCTTATTGTTGAGGCCATTACTGGCTCTTCATTTGATGAATATCTTAATGAGCATGTTTTTATTCCTTGCGGTATGTTTAATACAGGGTATTATGAACTGGACAGATTGCCTGCTCAATGTGCAAACGGGTATTTATATGATGACTGTAGGCAAGAGTTTTATACCAATATTTACAGTGTTGATGTAAAAGGAACTGGAGCAGGTGGAGCATTTACTACTGTAATAGATGTTGAAAAATTCTGGGCCAGTCTGATGAAGTGTCAATTGATATCAAAGGAAATGTTAGAAGAAATGTTAACTCCTCAAGTGAAAGAAGAATGCTATGGGTATGGGATTTGGCTGGATAAAAAAGAGGAAGGCACGTTTGATTACCACTTTGAAGGCTGCGATCCTGGTATAAGTTTTTATAGTTCATATGACAAACAACAAGATTTGCTTATTACATTAGTAAGCAATTTTGGGTGTAACGTTTGGAAGATTTTCAGTGATATCAAAGGTTCGATCAAACGGTAAATATCAGCTCTCTTTAAGATAAATTCAAGGCTGGCCAGTAATCCCCAAGGAGTCACCTAGCAGTCAACTCCAATCAACTTATTTTCCATGGTATACGTTTAACAAATATCATGTAGTGATTGCCGTCAAAATAAAAAAGACGAAGAAAACTCAATTGTTTTCTTCATCCGTTTTAATTTTACTTATGAACAAGCTTTTGTTTGCAGTTTGATTTTTAATTTTTCTAGCATATCAACTGTCATTTTTGCTAAGTCATACTGTGCTTTAAAGCCCCATTCTTTTTGTGCCGCTTCTACATTTATAGAATTTGGCCAGCTATCTGCTATTTCTTGACGTACTGGATCTACATGATAATCCATACGGAAATGTGGCAAATGCTTTTTAATTTCCGCCGCAATTTCAGATGGTTCGAAGCTCATTGCAGTGATATTAAAGGCATTGCGATGGATTAGTTTGCTACTATCGGCTTCCATCAAATCTACAATAGCTTGCAATGCATCTGGCATGTACATCATGTCCATGTACGTACCTTCTTGAATATAAGACGTGTACTTCCCTTGCTTGATCGCCTCATAGAAGATTTCTACTGCATAGTCTGTCGTTCCCCCTCCTGGAGGAGTTACGTATGAAATTAATCCTGGGAAGCGGACACCTCGAGTATCTACACCAAAACGATTGAAATAATAATCACATAATAACTCACCAGCAACTTTATTTACCCCATACATTGTTGTTGGACGCTGTAATGTATCCTGTGGAGTATTATCCTTCGGTGTCGACGGACCGAATGCGCCTATTGAGCTCGGCGTGAAAAATTGCAAGTTTAACTCACGCGAAACTTCTAACGCATTCATTAAACCACCCATATTTAAATTCCACGCAAGCAACGGATTTTTTTCCGCTGTTGCTGATAATAACGCCGCTAAATGCATCATTGTATCTGCACCAAAATCTTTCGCTAAATCATGCATTCTTTGTCCATCCGTCACGTCCAATACTTCAAACGGACCTTTAGAATGCTCAAGCTTCCGGATATCTGTCGCTAATATATTGTCCTCTCCATAAATACCACGGAGTTTTTCTACAAGCTCAGAACCTATTTGACCCATTGCACCTGTAACCATTATCTTTTCCATTTCTCCAAACCTCCACCTGTGAACAATTGTACTTTTCAAGAGTACACCGATATATAAATAAACACTGATTTAACAACACTTCTGATGATTATCATTATAATTTGTTCACATTAAAAATACAACCGTAATATTTAGAATTTTGAAAGATAAACAGTAAAAATCCTTTACTATCAGTATATGAGCCCTACAAAACATTGTGCTAGACAAACATACAAAATACATATGTACACTCAAGAAGTACATTTGTTCATTTTTATAATAGCATTGTACTTCGAAATAATCCTTGCCCCTACTTGCCTCCAAAAAAGAACCTCCCTTGTATTCAAAGAAGGTCCTTTTGTTCTTATTAAATTGAGAAACGCTTTACGGCTATTTGTAAAACTTTCGATACCTTATGTAGCTCTTTAATATAATCATGGAATTGCTGCTGCGCGGTTAACTGATCAGCTGTTAAAGTAGCTACATGTTTAGTTGATGCTGCATTTGTATCCGAAAATGATGTTAACATCGCCGCATCATCACTAACTTTTTTCGTATGGTTAGCAATTTCTTGAACGGTTGCAGATACTTCCACTATATACGGCTTCATTGTATGTACTTTTTCTAAAATTTGATCAAAGCTTGTTGCCGTATCCCCGGTAACCTGTACGCCCTTTTCAGTTGCGACTAACACACCCTCCATCATTTGTACAGCATAGCTAGAATCTAAATGAATGTTTTGTACGATGGACGTAATCGTTTTTGTTGAGTGGACTGTCTGCTCCGCAAGCTTTCTTACTTCATTGGCCACAACCGCAAATCCTTTACCGTGCTCCCCTGCTCTAGCAGCCTCAATAGATGCATTTAAGGCTAGGAGATTTGTTTGCGCTGTAATTTTTTCAATCACCTCAACCATTTGATCGATTGTAGCTGCTCTCTCTACAAGATTGAAAATGGCAGTATTCGATTTTTCAACTGCACGTTTAATCGCTTGTATTTGTGTTAAATTTGCCTGTACAATTTCCGTACCACTTTCTGCATCCCGTGCAGTTTTATGAGCAAAGTTTTCAACAACCTGTACTTTTTCTAAAATCACTTGCACACCATTTAGCACTTCCTCTAGCGATGCTGTATTGGAAGCTAATTTCTCAGTAGAAGCAGCAGTTGAATTTGAAATGGACTGCACATCCTTTGCAATTTTACGTGTCGTGTTAGACGATTGCTCGGAGGATTCCTACAGTTTCCCAGTCATTTCTTCAACCTCATGCGCACTATTTGATACTGTGTGAAGTAGTCTTTTCACCTCTGTGACCATTTGATTGTAAGACAAAACGACTTCGCCAAGTTCATCCTGTGCCACATAACTAGCATTCGCGGTGAAGTCACCCTGCTCTGCACGCTTTAATAATGACTTTAATTGGCGCGTTGGTATATTCACAGCTTTTGTTGCTATAAATCCTATACAGATGACTAGAAAAACAACAAATAAACAAACTCCACCTAATAGCCAATAACCAAATTGCACATCTTTCTGATATGTCTGTTGCTGTTCCGTAGCCCTCTGAACCAAATAGCTTTGAATTTCTTCTAATAATGAATGACTTTGCTGGCTTACAGACAAATACGACTGCGCATAAAATGATTGTTGTTCATTGTGCCCCAATTGCTTATAGCGATCAATCAAGTCTACTTGCTGTGCTAGCAAGGTCTTCAATTTCTTCATCTGATGGTTCATCTTTTTATCGATTTCTAGACTTTCTAAATGATTTAAAGGCTGCTCAGCATTTTTTAAAATGCCAGACATTTCTCGATAAGCCCCAACTGAACTCACTAAATAATCTAATTGTCGTTGTGATTCTTCTAGTTCATTTAACCACCCGATCGGCACAAGTCCCTCTGTATAGCTTTCACTTGCATGCCATGACATTTTCCGTAAATAATCAACGCTAAAAATGCCTAGCAATACATTCGATAGTACACATACAATCATCAGTACGAGTAGCTTGTCCTTCACCATTATGTATCGAAAAAAACGCATTATCTCGGCTCCTTCTCCAACTCTTACCAATAATAATAGTATGGAGATATAAAGCTAGTGTTATGTTTTTGTAAAGATTGCGCGAAGAGTTGTGAAATTTATCCCATTGCACCTACTATAATAGGCGCAAACTTCTCTCGAAATAACGTGATTTTAGTCCTCATCAAATGCCTTTAGGAACACGCCATGCAATTCGGAATTTACCTCCACATTTTGGTGCAGAGCCTCATTTCCCTGCAACCTTCCATTCTTTCCAATCGTCACCTATTAATAGTGGGTTGGGAGAAATTGATCAAAAAGGGGGTGTTTGAATGTTACAGTTCAATAAGTTAGACAAAAGTTTAGTCATTAGCTTGTCATTGCTCGGTATTATTAGTTGTCTCTTTGTCCATTCCAGTAGCACGGTTTTTGAGCAGTATACAAGCTCGTTCATTATAAAGCAGCTTTTTTATTACCTAATTGGATTTTTCATTATGTATGGGGTAGCTACGCTTGATATTGAGCAGCTTAAAAAAATAGGCTGGCCATTTTATTGGGCGATGGTCTTGTTAACATTTAGCTTATTCATTGCCCCCGAAAGTATAGCCCGCACTATAAATGAAGCGAAACGTTGGTATCATATTCCTATGTTAGGGTCAATTCAGCCATCAGAGTTTTTAAAGTTGGCGTTTTTAATCGTTGTCAGTAAGGTTATTGTTGCACATCGAGAGAAATATGTGCGCCCTACCTTTTTAACAGATATGCGGCTACTCTTAATCATTGCTGTTATCACTCTTCCACCTACACTTGCTGTTTACAAGCAACCTGATACGGGCATGGTCATGCTTTATATGTCGATGATTGTACCGATGCTTTTCTTTTCAGGTATACAAAGAAAATTGCTAATCATTTTTACAGCTATCCCAGTATCAATTCTCAGCGTTGTGGTTATTCTTTATGTAAAATTCAATGATTTTTTTACAGTTGAAATTTTAAATAAATTATCAGGGCATCAAGTTTCTCGCATTTATGGATGGTTGCAGCCTAATGAATATCCGGACTCATCTTTTCAAACAAGGCAGGGATTTTCGGCAATTGGTTCAGGACAGTTTACCGGAAAAGGTTACATGAACAATGATGTCTATGTCGTGGAAAAGCATACAGATTTCATTTTTGCGAACATCGCTGAAGAGCTCGGGTTCGTCGGAGGGGCATTTGTCATTGTACTTTTATTCTTTGTTATTTACCGTATTGTTCTTATTACAGTAGAAGCAAAGGACCCATTTATGACGCTGATGGGAGCAGGTATTGCCAGTTTATTAGCTTTCCAAATTACACAAAATATCGGTATGACCATTGGACTTTTACCTGTAACAGGTATGACATTGCCATTTTTAAGCTATGGTGGTAGTTCACTCATCTCCAATTTCATGTTAATGGGAATTGTGATGATTATCTATAATTCTTATAGTGGCTACATGTTTAAAACAACAAAAGAGTAAGGTGACGGTGTGTATGAACGATACTTTAAAAAAGAGAATCTTATTATTATTCTTTCTAACAGGGGGAGTTTTGATCATACTCATAGTTCGCCTCGCCTTTCTTATGCTATAAAACACTCAAAAAGCTGTCTCAAAAGTTTTACTACGACTTTTGAGACAGCTTTATTTCTAATTAAAATTTCACTTTATGAATACTATCAATCACAACTTTTATGATTGTATCAAGATCCTCTTGTACGATATTAAGTGGTGGAGATAAAGTTAATACGTTATTATAGCCTGCAACAGTTGCACCATTTTTACCTATAATAACACCCTGATCCTTACATGCAGCAATAACAGCATTTACTTTATCTACTGGTAAAGGCTCCTTCGACGTTTTATCTGACACTAACTCGATGCCCATTAATAAGCCTTTGCCTCGAACATCCCCAACGTTCGGGTGATTACCTAATGCTTGCCGAAGTGTTTGAAGGGTAGTTGCTCCAACCTCAGTAGACCTTTCAAATAATGCTTCTTGCTGAAGAATCTCAATATTTTTCAATGCAACCGCACATGCGACTGGTGATCCACCAAATGTATTAACATGGCGGAAATAGCCGTATGCATCAGAGCCAGTGAATGCCTCATAAATTTCTCGTTTTACCGCTGTAGCTGATAATGGTAAATAGGCGCTTGTAATCCCTTTGGCCATCGTAATAATATCTGGTTTTACGCCGTAGTTCATGAATCCAAATGGCTTACCTGTTCGACCGAAGCCACAAATCACTTCGTCTACAATCATTAATGCTCCATGTTTTTTACATACTTCCTCAATGCCCTTTAAGTAGTTCTCTGGAGGCATAATGACGCCCCCACCTGTAATAATCGGCTCTAAAACCATCGCGGCTATTGTTTCACTTAGCTCCCACGTCATCGTCTTATCGACAGCCTTTACACTGGCTATATCTGTTGGAGCAAGTGTATCACTTTCATGTTCTCGATATTGATCAGGTGGTGCTACATGGATAAAGCCAGGTGATAATGGTTCATATTTATATTTGCGTTCCGCTTGCCCTGTCGCAGCCAAAGCTCCGAAAGAATTCCCGTGATAGGCACGGTAGCGAGAAATGATTTTATAGCGAGAGCTTTCTCCTTTTTGTTGATGATACTGACGTGCAATTTTAAACGCAGTTTCGTTAGCCTCTGACCCACTATTAGAGAAGAAAATAACATAATCTCCACCAAGCATTTCATTTATTTTTTCGGCCAGTTCAACTGCTGGTAAATGCCCTTGCGATAAAGGAGCATAGGCGTTTTTCATCATTTGCTCATGGGCAACATCTGCTAATTCCTTGCGTCCATAGCCTACATTTACACACCATAATCCTGCCATTGCATCGATGTATTCAACGCCATCCGTATCAACGATCCTTGCACCATTTGATTTTTCAACTACATATGTCGCTTGTGGATTGTAAGGTTTCATTGAATGCCATACATATTGTTCATCTTTCTTTAAAATATCACTTTTAAGATTTACTTGAACCATATCTATACACCCCTTTAAGTTATTTTCACTTAGTCACATCGTTATTGCTTGGAAACGCAAATGAACTTGTCGTATCCTCTGTTTCATCAGGCCAGCGTTCCGAAATCGTTTTCGCTTTCGTAAAGAATCGTGCTTGGTCCGGCCCAAACATATGCCCTTCACCGAACTTAGAGCGCTTCCATCCACCAAAGTTGTGATAGCCCACTGGAATCGGAATCGGAACATTAACGCCTACCATTCCTACTTCAATTTCTTCTTGGAATTTTCGCGCCGCCGAACCGCTGCTCGTAAACATTGTGACACCATTCCCAAATTCGTGGTCATTAATTAAATCAATAGCTTCTTGTAAGGATTCGACACCTACAACAATACGCGCAGGGCCAAAAACTTCCTCTTTAAAAATAGTCATTTGTGGAGTTACGTTATTTAACAATGTCGGTCCAAGGTAAAATCCTTTGGATGTTTCACATATTTTCGGATTTCGGCCGTCCGTTACAAGGTTAGCCCCTTCTTCAACAGCACCATCGATATATCTAAGAATCGTATCTTTTGATTGTTGCGTAATAACTGGGCCAAAATCTACCTCGCTATCTGTATATGGGCCAACCTTTAATTTCAAGATTTTGTCCTTTAATATTTCTGTAAAGCGCTGTTCCGTATCTTTCCCAACGACGATTGCTCCAGAAATAGCCATACAACGCTGAGACGCTGCTCCAAATGCTGCACCTAAAAAGGCATTAGCTGTTTGCTCTAGGTTTGCATCATGCATTACAATCATAAAATTCTTACCGCCACCAAATGCAGCGACACGTTTATTGTGTTTAGTCCCTGTTTGGTAAATATATTCCGCAACAGGTGTGGATCCAACAAATGAAATTGCTTGTATCTCTTTATTTTCAAGCAGTTCATTAACCGCTTCTTTATCACCATTAATAACTGTCCAAATTCCATCTGGCAGTCCTGCCTCTTTCCATAGCTTACTTAAATATAATGCCGAGATTGGCACACGCTCAGATGGCTTTAAAATCACTGCATTTCCTACTGCAACCGCCATACTCGTAATCGCCAGCGGTACCATAACAGGGAAATTAAATGGAGCAATTGTAGCAACAACTCCAAGTGGGGCTTTTGCAGAGAAGGCATTAATATTGCCACCTACATTCACCGAGTATTCGCCCTTCAACATTTGTGGGGCACTTATTGCCATATCTACGGATTCAATGCCACGAACTATTTCGCCCTTTGCATCTTCCTTTGTTTTCCCACTTTCCTCACAAATGACTTCGATGAGCTCATCCTGTCTTTCTACTAATAACTGACGGAAACGATGTAAAACCTCAACCCTTTTTCCAATCGATGTCTTTTTCCATGAAGGAAATGCTGCCTTCGCTAGCTGAATAGCCTGCTTCACTTCATCTTTAGTTGCTAACGGAACTTGCGCAATGATCTCTCCTGTTGAGGGATTATACACGTCTGCGTAACGACCACTAGTGCCGGCTGTTTCAACACCATTGATAAAATGCGATAATGTTTTCATCCTTTGCTGAACTGTCATAATTTCCCCACTCCTCGTTTATAGTTATTCAAAATCCAACTCTTCCTTTTGGAAAATAGAGCTAGCATCATCTACCGGGTTAGGCGACTTTTTCTTTTGTGTAACTAAATAGAAAATCATCACTACTGCCACTACAATGCATGTAAATAAAATTTGCGAACGCATCGATTCAATAAAGAACATAGCGATCAGTAATGCTGTTATAACCAAGATTGTGAAATACGTTAGATATGGGAATAACCACATTTTCACTTTTAATAGCTCGGAGTTTTCTTTCTCCATTTTCCGGCGCATTTTTAATTGTGAAAATGCAATGATTAAGTACAAAATCAATGTAATTGCACTACATGAACTAAGTAAAAACATAAACACTTTATCTGGTGAAACATAGTTCATAATAACGGCAATATAAGAGAAGAATGTCGCTGTTAATATGGCATTAACAGGTGCACCCTTTTTATTTAATTTTAAAAATGCCTTTGGGGCCTCCCCCTTCTCCGCTAAAGAAAATACCATTCGAGATGTAGCATAAAGCGCAGAGTTTAAGCACGATAAAACCGCTGTTAAAACAACAAAATTCATGATTTGTGCAGCTGCGGGAATTCCGATGTAATCCAACACTGCTACATAGGGACTTGTTAAAATATCCGAGGAATGCCAAGGTAATAATGTGACAACTACCGATATCGATCCCACGTAGAAAATCAAAATACGCCAAGTAATTGAATTCGTAGCTTTTGTCACTGCTGCTAACGGTTCGTCAGATTCC
>Ga0209676_1002265_pt1 | contig 14133 bp, 14 predicted proteins | sample AraplaCvi_mLB_r2_FD_184282 | JGI IMG/M metagenome (GOLD analysis project Ga0209676, IMG submission 184282) | Arabidopsis root microbial communities from North Carolina, USA - plate scrape MF_Cvi_mLB_r2 (SPAdes) (version 2) | ecosystem: Host-associated > Plants > Roots > Endosphere | place: USA...
GGTGGCTCACGAAGTGCGCGATGCTCGTACTGTTGGCGTTGCCGTTCGGCCAGGCATCGGCCCTGGCCTGCCTGGAGGCCGGAACGAACGCCAACCAGGTGGTGGTGACGCTTCCCGCAAACGTGGCCGTTGCGGCGGACGCGCCGAACGGGACACCCATCTGGGAGTCGGCCACCTACACCATGAACGTCCATTGCTGGCACGACTGGGGCGGCACGGCAGAAGCGGTTTACTTCTATGTGAACCCCGTCAACCAGCCGCTTGCGGCCGGTACGGATGTTGGCATCAGGTTCAACGGGACGATCTACACGAGCGCCAGCGGAAGGATTGCGACCGGTTACACGCTTGGCGCAGGCACGACCACGACGGTGGACTTCCCGATCACCTACACGGTCGTCGTGCAGAAGAGCGGAGCGACGCCTGCATCCGGCACCTCTTCGTTTGGCCCCTCGGGCTTCCGGGTCTTTCAGGTGGACGGCTCAGGCGGTATCAACAGCAACCCGGCTACGAACGTCAATGCCGTGCTCATGGGTAGCATCCGGTTCATCTGCAGCTCTGCCAACCTCACGTTCGGACCGGGCAACGTGGTCGACTTTGGAACCATGACCGGGCTTACGGTCGGAACTACGCTCACCGAGCGGGCCATCACGATGACCGCCACGCGTACGTGTACGACTCCATACGCCTTGCGGGCATCGATCCGGCCGAACTCCAGCACACCCGCCGGCACGATGTACGACGCATCTACATTCAAGCTCACCAACGGGCTGGGCTTGAGCTTCGTGGACGCGGTGACATCGAACGAAGTTCCGATGAACGTCTATAACGATTTCGGCGACATGGGCACCAGCCTTGCGATCAATAAAACCTACAGGGCCAGGGTGAAGCAGATGGATCTGGCCTCGAAGCTGGTGGCGGGTACCTTCACGACCGAGTTCGTGGTGGATCTGGAGTACTACTGAGCGTGGCTCCACGATCAGTGAAATGCTTCACGACCTTGCACGAGTGAAAGTGCCACGCATCCGCCAGGCGTGATGTGGGCAGACCCGGACTCCCCGCCTCGGCGGGAGACGACGGAGCCTAAGTGTCGCAATGAGCCTGGCGCGTTGGATCTTCATTCTGTGTCAGGCACGAGCCTGGCGCTCTGTTCAGCGGCTCTGCTCGCATATGCGTTCGATTCCGGGGAAGCCGCGCCTCGCGCGGTCGGCGTTGGCGCGTCGCGGAGTTCCATGAAGAGAACCCTGGCGCTTGCTTTCGTGCTGCTTGCGATCGCGATCCCCTCCGCGGCGATTGCCGGAATGTGTTCGTTCTGGGCCGGACCGACTTACGACGTCGCGACGACAGGTCCGTTCAACTTCCTGCTCCCGGGGTTCGATGTCGCCAACGTCGACCCGAATCCCGCCAAGGGCACGGTGCGTTACCAGCAGCCCGGTGCGTTTTTCGGCGTTTACGCGAGCGCTGCGCTTGCAAGGGTGACAAGGGTGTTGGTCGTCGTCGCGGGACGGCATGCTTCCGACGCGCACAACCGAAAACGGCAGGCCCCTCGGCCTGCCGTTTCCAGAACCACCATCGAATGAAGCGTGTTACGGCGTGACGATGTCGAACCAGAACGGATAGACGTCGAGGAGGCTGAAGAACTCCTTCACCTTGCCCTTGTCGCCTTCCACCTTGATGTCGCCCTTGGCGATCGCGGCATCCAGCGTGGTCGTGCCCAGCTGGATGTCGTCGAGCACCGACTTGTTCATCGTCAACGAGGCATCCGGATTCACCGCCGGGCGTTCGTAGTCGGTCAGCGCGCCGTTGCGAACCGTCAGCGTGTATTTCTTGCCGGTATCGGTCACGTTGAAGCCCAGGCGCATGTTCTTGCCCGCGGCCTTCGGACCGTTCAGGCGAACGCCCCAGTAATCGAACAGCTCATCGACCGGCATCGCGCGAACGGTGTCGGGACCGGTGAGGTTGAGACCCGGCATCTTCGGCGTGCCGACGCGGAGCTCTTCTGCACCGGTCAGGTAGATCGCACGCCACGGACCGGCTTCCGCCTGGTAGCCCAGCTGCTCGTACGTATCGGCCAGCAGGTTCTTGGCGTCGGTGTTGGAAGGATCGGCGAACACGACCTGCTTCACCGCCTCGGCGACCCAGCGGTACTGGCCCTTGTCGAAGTCGGCGCGCGCCCTGGTCAGGATCGCGTCCGCGCCGCCCATGTACTCGACGTACTTCTTGGCGGCGTCTTCCGGCGGCAGCTGGTCCAGCGTGGTCGGGTTGCCGTCGAAGAAGCCCATGTAGCGCTGGTACACCGCGCGCGAGTTGTGCTTCACCGTGCCGTAGTAGCCACGGTTGTACCAGTGGTTCGCGAGCGACGGCGGCAACTGGATCTCGTCGGCGATCTCGGTGCCGGTGTAACCCTCGTTCATCAGGCGGACCGACTGATCGTGCACGTATTTGTACAGATCGCGCTGGTCGGCCAGGAACGTCATGATCCGCTGGTTGCCCCACATCGGCCAATGGTGGCTGGCGAATTCGGTTTCGATCTGCGGGCCGTACGTGTTGATCGTCTGGTCCAGGTACTTCGACCACACCAGGCCGTTGCGCACCTGCGCGCCACGCAGCGTCAGCAGGTTGTGCAGCGTGTGCGTGGCGTTCTCGGCCATCCACATCGTCTTGAACTGCGGCAGCCACGTATTCATTTCCGCCGGCGCTTCGGTGCCCGGCGTCGCCTGGAACACGAGCTGCACGCCGTCGATGGTGCGCGTTTCGCCGGTGGCCTTGATCGTGTCCGTCGGCAGCATCAGGCCGACCGTGCCGTTGGGAATCGTCTGGCCGAGGCCACCATTGACGCCGCCAGTGGGATTGCGCGGCAGCATCGGGCCATACATGTAGATGCCGCGACGGCCCATCGCATTGCCGGCGAGCACGTTTTCGGAAATGGCTTCTTCGGCGAAATGCTCCGGCGCCAGGATCTTGACCTTGCCGGCCTTCACGTCGGCTTCGTCGACGATGCCGCGCGCGCCGCCGTTATGGTCGCCGTGCGAGTGGCTGTAGATGATCGCCACGATCGGACGCTTGCCCAGCTTTTCCGTGACCAGGTCGTAGGCGGCCTTCGCGGTTTCCGTGGTGCTCAGCGGATCGCCGACGATCCAGCCCGTGTCGCCCTGGATGAAGGTGATGTTCGACAGGTCGAAGCCACGCACCTGGTAGATGCGGTCGGTGACCTTGAACAGGCCGTAGTTCATGTTGAGCTGGGCGTTGCGCCAAAGGCTCGGGTTGACGGTATCGGGCGCCGGCTTGTCGTCGCCGATGAACGTCTTGAACGCTTCCATGTCCCACACGACGCGGCCGTTGGCGTCCTTGATCGTCAGTGTGTCGGGACGTGCGATGAGGCCGCGCTTGGCGTCTTCGAAATCCTGCTTGTCGTTGAAGTCGAGCTGCTTGGCCATGGCGGCGTTGGCGCGCCTGGTAGCCTCGGTCGCTGGTTTTCCGGGCGGGGGAGCGGACTGGGCATTGGCCACCAGCGGCAACAGGGCCGCCAGGCAGCAGCTGTAAAGGACGGAAAGCTTCACGGCGAATCTCCTCGGGTAAATGGTGCCCGCGATGATGAATCAGCGTCCCGGCGTCGGCTCCGCGAATAGTTCGCCGTTGGGCACCGACGGTTGCGAGGCTTCGTCAGGTTTTGTCAAAGCCACGTGAATCCGGGGCGCCGCCCGTCGCTCCGCGCAGAGTCAGCGGGCACGCCGTAAGCTGTGCGTTCACGCTCTTTTCGCGGGCCTGTTCATCGACGGGCCGCGCTTCGAACCCGAGTCCTCTTCCGCATGCCGATCCGCCCTGTTGCCCTGCTTTTCCTCTGCGTCGCCATTACCGCCTGCCATCGTCCGGAACCCGAGACGACGCAGGGCATGGTGATCGAGGAAGTGGCCGCGCCGCAGGACGGCGGCGCCATCAGCACAGCGCCGGTGAAGGTCGTCCCCGCCAAGCCGGAAGGCACGCGCCAGGCGCGCACCTCGGTACGCGAGATCCCGCGCCCGGAGCCCATTCCCGAACCCAGCAAGCCCTGGGCGGCGCCGCTGGAACTGACCTCGGGCGTGGCGTCGATCAGCTGCGAACTCGATTACGCCCAGCTCGGCGACGGCGACGTTCTGACGAAGTTCGACCGCGACGGCATCAAGGAAGCGCTGACGCCCTGCGAAACCGGCGGCGTCGCGCGGCTGCGCTACAAGGGCAAGGTCAACGCCGAATTCGGCACGCTGGTCGAACGCGTCACCGAAGTCGCCGATTCGATGGACATCCGCAAGCGCGTGCTCGACATCGACTCGGCTGGCGGCCAGGTCGAGGATGCGATCCAGGCCGGCGATTACATCGCCGAATCGCGCTGGACGATCTGGGTGCGCGAAGGTGCGATCTGCCACAGCGCGTGCGTCTTCATCCTCAGCGCGGGCGACACGCGGATGATCGCGGGGCAGGTGGGCATCCACCGCATCATCCGCATGAGCTCCACCGCGACCACGCGCGCGCAGCTCAATGCCGAACTGCGCGTGGTGTACGAACGCGTGCGCGACTACCTGGAACGCAACGGTGCCGCGACTGCGGTGGCGGACCTGATGATGGCGGTGCCGAACCGCAGCCTGCGCCTGCTCACTACCGAAGAGCTGGAGCTTTACGGGCTCGATGGCGTGAATCCGGCGCAGGACGATCTGGATCGTCTTCGCCTGATGCGCAAGTGCGGCGAGGATTTCGTGAGCCGCCGCGATTCGTTCGTTCGCGCGTTCGACAAACGCTGCAAGACGCCGGACACGGACCTGGATGCGCTCAATGCCTGCGGCCTGAAGCTGCGCACGGATTTCGGCTTCCCCGATCAGACGTGTCCGTCGGAAAGTCCGTTGTCGGAGTTCGATCGCGATACCGCGACGCTGGCGCCGCCGGAAGCATCGCAGGGCACGCAGAGCGTGTCGAAGGCGTCGGGCGAGAAGAAGCGGGGCAAGGACAGCTGATCCTTGCGGCTGGGGTTTTTTGCTGCGGTAAACCACACGCCGTCATTCCAGCGAACGCTGGAACCCATTCTGGGTCTGCTTCCCTGATGCTGCTTCCGTAGCCCGGGTAAGCGAAGCGCACCCGGGTTGGGCGTGACAGGTCCCGGGTGCGCTTCGCTTATCCGGGCTACACGAGCGTGGCAGGAATGCAGGGATGGATCCCGCGCAGAGAATCCCGTCATCCAGACGCAGAAGCGGTGGGTTTCGCGTGGCGAAACCCACCCTGCGATTGGGCTACTCCCGGAACTTCCCCGGCTCCGGCAACGTCACCGGAACGCCATTGCCATCGCAGTCGCCGGCCTCGCACAGTTCCGCTCGCAGCGCGGGCATCGACTGCAGCAGGAAGTGGAAGATCGTGTTCTGCTCGACGCTGCCGCGCACCGCGTCGCTGCCCGGTCCACGTGCCCAGATGCCGACGTCGTCGCCGCCGTGCGATTCGCTCGCGGTCGGCACCAGCGCTTCCTGCAGGTAATCCGGATCCTGCGTGTCGACGTTGCGAAGGTCCGGACGACCCTTCTTCGGAATCTGCACGCCGCTCACCGTGTGCTGGAAACGCTTGGGGCCTTCGGGCTGCTGCGCGCTCGCGCCGACGTAGCCGGGACCGTTGCTGTAGTTGAGCGTGGTGTAGGGCAGGCCGAGCTGGTCGAGCGCGTAATCGCCTATGCCGTCGTCCTCGCCGCTGCCACCTCGCACCTTGTCGAGGATCGGATTGCCGCGCTTGGGATAGCCCACGAAGCTCAGCGTGTGCGAATGATCGGCGGTGACCAGGATCAGCGTGTCCTGCGCGGACGTCGCATCCACCGCCGCCTGTACCGCTTCGCTCAGCGCGATGGTGTCGGTGAGCGCCCGATACGCGTTGCCGTAATGGTGCGCGTGATCGATGCGGCCACCTTCGACCAGCAGCACGAAGCCCTTGTCGTTCTGCTTCAGGCGCGCGATCGCGGTGCGCGTCATCTCGGCCAGCGTCGGCTCGCCGGCGCCGTCGCGCGGACGGTCGGCGGAGAACTGCATGTGGTCGGGTTCGAACAGGCCCAGCAGCGGACCGCTGGACGGCGCATCGGCCAGCTGCTGCGCATTCCACACGTAGGTGCCGCCCGGGTGGCGCTGCTTCCACTGCGCGATGAGGTCGCGGCCATCGAGGCGCTCGCCGACCTTGTCGTCGTATTCCGGATCGCGTTCGGACACCGGCATGAAGTTCTTGCGACCGCCGCCCATCAGCACGTCGGGGCCGTTGCCGAAGCGGGTTTCGACCAGTTGGCGCGCGATATCGATGCAACCGGCGGCCTTCGCTTCGTCGGTCAGTTCGGTGTCGTTCTCCCAGTTACGGTCGGCCGAGTGCGTGAACGTCGCGCCCGGCGTCGCATGCGTCACGCGCGTGGTGGTGACCACGCCGGTGGCGAAGCCGCGGCCGGCGGCCAGTTCCCACAGCGTCAGCATCGGCACGGCCTGCGCGCCGGCGCAGTCGCGGCGCATCGGCTGCTGGCCGATGCTGAGCACGCCCGCGCGCGTCTTCACGCCGGTGGCCATGGCGCTCATCGTGCCGGCCGAGTCGGGCGTCTGCGAATCGGTGTTGTAGGTCTTGCTGAGCGCCGTGGCCGGGAAGTTTTCCCAGCTCAGGCGGTTGTTCTCGCCCGGGCCGCCTTTGCGCTGGCCGTCGAGGATGCGCGCGGCGGCGACGGTGGTCAGGCTCATGCCGTCGCCGACGAAGAGAATCACGTTCTTGGCGTGGCCGCCCATCGCGCCGCGCTGCGCGGCCTGCGCGGCGCCGTCGCGGAACCACCACTGCGGGGTTTCGTCGGCCGGATGGCGGATCGACGGGACGTCGACGTCCACTGAGGTGGACTTTGCCGGATCGGTCGCGACGCCACCGGTGGCGCAGGCGGTGGCGAGCAGGGTCGTGGCGAGGGCGAGTGCGGCGCTGGAGGCTCGGGACATTCGGAAGGCGTCGAGGAGAGGCAAGGCGCGATTATGGGGCGCGTTATTGCAGCTACGGGACACCGGCGTTGCATTCGCGGGGTCGTCACCCCCTACGGTGTGGGCTATCGTGCCAAGCCGACAGTTTAGGTAAAGAGGTACGGATGAAGCTGGTGTCTGCCTGGTTGCGAATCCCGTTCTGGCAGCGCGTGCTGGCGGGCTTCGTGTTGGGCGCGCTGGCGGGCTGGCTGTTCGGCCACCGGGCCGAAATCTGGTTCGAACCGCTGGGCACGATCTACGTCACGCTGATCAAGATGATCGCCGTGCCGCTGGTGTTCTTCGCGGTGATGAACGCCATCGGCAGCCTGCACGGGCAGAAGTCCGTGGCGGCGCTGGGTGGGCGCACGTTCGTGTGGTTCGCGATCACGGCCGCGCTGGCGGTCGGCGTCGGCCTGCTCATCGGCTGGCTTCTGCAACCAGGCCACGGCGTCAGTGGCCTGACGATGGCCGCCGATTACACCGTGCGCGTGGTGCCCTCGCCCAAGGACGTGCTGCTGGACGTCATTCCGACCAATCCGTTCAAGGCGCTCAGCGAAGGCAAGATCCTGCAGGTGATCGTGTTCGCCGGGCTGGTCGGCTTCGCGCTGGTGAAACTGGGCGAACGCGTGTCCGGCCTGCGCAAGCTGGTCGGCGAGGCCAGCGACACGATGGTGCAGGTCACGCGTTTCGTGCTGGAAATGACGCCGCTGGGCACCTTCGGCCTGATCGCCTCGCTGGTCGGCGCCTACGGTTTCGAGAAACTGCTGCCGCTTGGCACGTTCGTGTTCGCGCTGTACCTGGCGTGCGCGATCCACATTGTCTTCGTGTACGGCAGCCTGATCGCGCTGCACGGGCTCAATCCGCTGAAGTTCTTCCGTGGTGCCGCGCCGGGAATGCAGGTGGCGTTCGTGGCGTCGTCGAGTTTCGCCGCGATGCCGGCGGCGATCCGCTCGGTCACGCACAACCTCGGCGTCGACAAGGATTACGCGGCCTTCGCCGTGCCGCTGGGTGCGAGCATCAAGATGGACGGCTGCGGCGCGATCTACCCCGCGCTGACCTCGATGTTCGTCGCGCAGTACTTCGGCCTGCACCTGGAACCTGGGCAGTACGCGACGATCCTGATCGCCTCGGTGCTCGGCAGTTTCGGCACGGCGGGCGTGCCGGGCACGGCGATCGTGATGGTGACGCTGGTGCTGTCCGCCGCGGGCCTGCCGCTGGAAGGCATCGGGTATCTGGTCGCCATCGACCGCGTGCTCGACATGATGCGCACGATGACCAACGTGACCGGACAGATGGCGGTGCCGGTGATCGTGGCGAAGGAATCGGGCCTGCTCGATCGCGAGGTGTACGAAGCCGCATCGAGCAACCTCGGCATCGCCGCTGGCGAGAAGGCCGAAGTCCGGGTCACGCGGGAGGCCGGCTGATGACTGCCGCGCAGGTGGAACTGGTCGAACGGTTCCCCGGCGCGGACGATTACTGTCGCCTGCGCGCCGAAGCCGGCATGACGACGCGCACGATCGAAGCAGCGCGGCGTGGACTGCCGAACACGCTTTACGGCGTGAGCCTGCTGCACGAAGGGCAGGTCGTCGGTATGGGTCGCGTGATCGGCGACGGCGGTTGCTTCTTCATCGTTGTCGACATCGCGGTGACGCCCGCACTGCAGGGGCAGGGACTGGGCAAGCGCATCATGGGCGCGCTGGACGAATGGCTGCGCGCGAATGCGCCGGCTTCGGCGGTGGTATCGCTCGCCGCCGATGGCGACGCGAAGCATCTCTATGCGCGGTATGGGTTTGTCGATACGACCGATGGCGCGAACGGTGCGCCGTCGGTCAACATGGAGTACCAGGTCCGATAGCGACCGTCACGTCAGGGAAGAACGGATGCGCAACGGCTGGATGGTGCTCGCGGCGATGTTCGCCGGCTGTGCGACGCAGGGACCGGTCGCGAACGATGACGCGGCGACGCGTGCCGGACACGTCGGCATGCGCGAAATCAGCGGAACGCTCGCCGAAGCATCGCGCGTGACGCTCGCTGACAACGAATCCTTCCTCGTGCCGGTGGAAGACGACGCAAACGCGATGCCGGCGTATCCCGACGAGCTGCTTTCGAAGGCATTGCCACCGCAGGCGGTATGCATGCGAGTGGCGATCGGACGCGATGGCACGGTGATGTCGTCGGCGCCCGCCGTCGCCCCGCCGGAATGTCCGGGCGGCGACGAGGTCGATGCGGCGTTCTTCGCATCCTTGCAGCGCGCCGTTGCCGGCTGGCGTTACGACCCGGCGCTGCGCTGCGTGTTTCCCGATGCGAAGACGAAGGACGATACCGTCGGCAGTTGCGGCGGCTACACCGAAGTTCCCGAAGCGGTGACGCTGACCTATCGCTTCGTGTTCGAACAGCACGACGGGCGCGGCAGCGTGCGGATGGGGCGCTGAAACCTCAGACGCGCGAGTACGACCACGACTGCATGCGTCCGTCGCGATACGGCATCACGCCGTGGAACGCGCGCGGATCGTCGTCGAACACCAGCGGCAGGAAGTTGCGATCTCCTTCCCACATCGGTAGCTCGTCGAGCTTTTCGATGGGCACCCATTCCAGCGTGCCTTCCGGATTGCTCGCATGCGGCGTGCCGCGAAAGCGCGTGATGACGAAGACGAAGCCGAGCCAGTCCTCGCCGTGCTTGCCGAAGCCCGGCCAGCTGATCGTGCCGCGCAGCTGCATCGCATCGCATTGGATGCCGGCCTCTTCGAGGATCTCTCGGCGCATGCCGGCCACGACGTCCTCGTCGCGCTCGATCTTGCCGCCCAGCCCGTTGTATTTGCCGAGCTGGTGATCGTCCGGCCGCGCATTGCGATGGACCATCAGCACTTCGCGGCCATCGGGCGAAAGCACGTAACCGAGCGTGGCGACGATGGGCGTGTACGGCATCAGCGTGCGCCCTTCGCGGCGGACTGCTGCTGCTTCAGCGTCTTGTCGAACGCGGCTTCGACGCGGTCGGCGTAGGCGCGGCAGGTGAGCGTGGTCGGCGTGCTGGATTCGCCCAGCTTCCAGTCCGACGCATCCGGATGCGGCGTGAGCAACAGGTCGCACGGAAGCGTGCGCACTTCGGCGAACGCGCGGCGATATCCATCGACGATGCGAGGCTGGCGCGCGTTGCCGACGAGCTTGTAGCCCGGCGCGCTCAGGCTGTCGACGTAGGCGATGCGCAGCGGTTTACCGTTCTTCGAATCGGTCCAGGTCCAGCTCATGCTGCCGGGCGTGTGGCCGGGCGTGAAATGCGCGGTGAAGACCACGCCACCCACTTCCACCGCCTCGCCGTCCATCACGATGCGGTCGGTGTGCACCGGCGGGAACACCATGTCGTCGCCGAAGTTCAGGTCGTCGTAGCCGCCGCGTTCGAGCAGCACCGCCGATTCGGCATTCGTCGCCACCTGCGCGCCGGTGGCGCGCTTGATCGCGGCGATGGGACCTGCGTGGTCGATATGCGCGTGGCTGAGCAGGATCAGTTTCAGGTCCGACGGCGCGACGCCGAGCGTGCGCATGTGCGCGAGCAGCATGTCGGCCGCCTGCGGAAGGCCGCCGTCGATCAGCACGGCGCCGGCGTCGGTCTTCACCAGCACGGCGCTCAGGCCCTCGGTGCCGATGTACCAGCTGCGATCGGCGAGCGCGAAGGGCGCGATCGGACGTCGCCAGTCTTCGCGCGATTCGTAACCCGCCGCCTTCGGAAGCAGCGGTTCGGCGGCGTGCAGGGGCAGTGCGGAGAACGCGGTCAGCAGGACACAGAGCGCGGCGTGGAGGCGCATGGTGGCATCGAAGCGTGGGAAGCGCACAGTGTAAGCGCCCACGCGACTTCGGGATTCACACGCAATGCGCTCCGTGGGACGCGCGCGGGTCAGGACACGCGCGGCAAGGTGGTGCGTCGATACACCAGCCGCACAGCCAGCAGCGCGGCGGGAATCGGCAGCAGCACGCCCGCGACGGACAGCCACGTCGGATGCGGCACCTTCATGATCATGCCCACGACGCCCGAGAGCACCACCAGTGCGACCAGCAGCGCGGCGGCCGTCTGATGGCGTGCGAGCTTCGCCGCGGCCAGCGCGCCGATGAAGGTGCCCAGCACCCACGCGACGAGGATCAGCAGCTTCGCGGCGAACGGCATGCCCGCGATGAAGGCGGCGAAGGCGGCTTCGTTGGCCGGATCGGTCGGGTCCAGTCCGGCCGGCGGCGGCCAGACGTTGTGGCCCAGCGCCTCGACGGCGGCGATCACCGCGATCGCGACCACCACGCCGACCAGCATCCCCAGGATCGTGCGTCCCATCCGCGTGTTCTCCGTCCATCGGAAGTGCCGCGAGCATCGCGCGACGACGTTGCCGCCGCAAGCGCACCCACCCGCGCATAATCGATACCCCTCCCGCAGCCCCCGACACGGAGCCAGCAATGCCCGATTCGCCGCCCCGCCTGCTCGCCTTCGCCGGCAGCCTGCGCCAGGGCTCGTACAACCGGCGCCTGATCCACGTACTGGCCGAAGGCGCGCGTGCCGCCGGTGCGCAGGTCACGGTGATCGAACTGCGCGAGTACGCGCTGCCGATCTACGACGGCGACATCGAAGCCGACGGCATGCCGGAGAACGCGCGCCGGCTGCAGGCGCTGATGGGCGAACACGACGGGCTGCTCATCAGCACGCCGGAGTACAACGGCTCGATGCCGGCGCTGGTGAAGAACACGCTGGACTGGATCTCGCGGCCGATGGAATCGGGCCGCTCCGGCGTCGCGCTGTTCCAGGACAAGGTGGCGGGCATCGTGTCCGCGTCGCCCGGCCCGCTGGGCGGCCTGCGTTCGCTGCTGGTGCTGCGCGACGCCCTCGCCAAGCTCGGGCTGCTGGTCGTGCCGCAGCAGGTCGCGGTGGGGCAGGCGGCCGACAAGCTGACCGACTACGGCGTGCTCAACGACGACCGCCTGCGCATGGGCGTGCACGGTGTTGGCGCGGCGGTGGTGCGGCACGTGGGCGTTTTGAATCCAACGGACGATCGGAAAGGAGCGACGGCATGAGCGGACGTCAGCGCGAACTCAACCTGCGGTTCCTCGCCGAACCGACCGACGTGAACTACGGCGGCAAGGTCCACGGCGGCATGGTGATGAAGTGGATCGACCAGGCCGGCTATGCGGCGGCGGTCGGGTGGAGCGGCACCTACAGCGTCACGGTCGCGGTGGGCGGCATCCGCTTCGTCGCGCCGATCCGCATTTCGGACCTGGTGACGGTCCACACGAAACTGGTCCACACCGGCACCACGAGCATGCACTTCGCAGTGGACGTGAAGGCGCGCGACCCGATGGAAGGCCCGGAGCAGGAGCGCCTGTGCACCCACTGCATCATCGTCTTCGTCGCCCTGGACGCCGTGGAAGGCAAGCCGACCCCGGTCCCGCCCTGGACGCCGGTGAACGATGACGACAAGCGCCTGGGCGAATACGCGCTCAAGGTGATGGAGCTGAGCAAGGGCATCGAGCAGACCGTCGAGCGCCTGAGCGCGGTGAACGACACCGCCTGACCCCGCTCTCATGGCCCGGGTAAGCGAAGCGCACCCGGACGCAGGCCGCGATACCCACGACCCAAACTAAAAGGCCGCCCCTGGGGCGGCCTTTCTGCGAACGCGATGCGGAAGGATCAGGTCTCGCTGATTCAGGTCTTGCTGACTCAGATCCCGTCGACGCGGCGCGCTTCGATGAACTTCTGGCTCCAGTAACCGCCATCGAGGTCGGACACCTGAACGTCCTTGCCGCGGCTGGGCGCATGGACGAAGCGGCCTTCGCCGACGTAGATGCCGACGTGGTCGACGCGGCCACGACGGCCGAAGAACACCAGGTCGCCGGCATTGAGCTTGGCGCGGTCGTTGATGAGCTGGCCGGTCTGGGCCATCTCGCGCGAGACGCGCGGCAGTTCGATGCCCAGGGCGTTACGGAACACGTAGCCGACCAGGCCCGAGCAGTCGAAGCCCTTGTTCGGGTCGGTGCCGCCCCAACGGTACGGCGTGCCCAGCAGCGCCATGGCGCGCTGCAGGACGGTCTTGATCTTGCCCTGCTCCTCGGCCGGCAGCGCCGTCATCGGCTCGCCAGCAGCAGCGGCGGGGACGAGATAACGGTTCATGTCCGTGGCCAGCAGCAGCGCGCGGTCGGACAGGCTCATCGCCTCCGGCAGCGTGTTGTGGGCGACGGGGGCCGGGGCATCGGCGGAATCGCCGGCGAGGGACGAAGAGGGCATCTGCTGGGCGAAGCACGGAACGGCCATCAGGGCCATCGCGGCGGCGATCGCGAACCGGGCTTTGATCCGGTGTCGGAAGGTCGGGGCGGCAAGGCTGCCTAGGGTCGAATGGGGCATCACGCAGGGTTCACGGCAAAACAGTCGCCGGGGATGATGCCTGCGTGAAAGACGAATGTCGTTCGGATTTCGTTAAAATGTCGTTAAGTGAATTCGCGCCGTGTCACAAAACGTGCCAAACGCTTCACTTGGGCTTCACCGCAGAACCCGCTTCGCCCCGGTGTAGTGGTCCCGCCAATAGCTGCCGTCGAGGTGGTCCAACCGGACGGTTCCGCCGGTGCTGGGGGCGTGGACGAAGCGGCCTTCGCCCACGTAGATGCCGACGTGGCTTACGTTTTTTCCCTGGCCGAAGAAGACCAGGTCGCCCGCTGCGAGGCGGTCGGGGACGATCTTCGGGCCCTGGTAGGCCGCCAGATCGCGGGAGGTCCGCGGCAGACTCAGTGAGAGCATGTCGCGGTACACATAATTGACCAGCCCGCTGCAGTCGAAGCCACCCTCCGGGGTGTTGCCGCCGTAACGGTAGGGTGTGCCGACCAGGCTGATCGCACGCATCAGCACCGCGTTTGCCGCGACCGGGTCGGCCGGCTCGACCACCGGCCAGACGCGCTGCGGGGGCGGTGGCGGGCGTCGCACGGTCTCGCGACCGCCGCCGCAACCGGCGAGCGCAGCCACGAGGATGCCAAGAAGAAAGAGGCGGACGCCGCGCGCTGGCGCGGGAAAGGGCTTGCCGGGATAATGCCGAGCTTTCGTCACGGCCGGTACTTTGGCCGTTCATGTCGTCGACGGCAAGCCTGCCGCCGCACCCGGGCCGCCGCCGTCGCGGCCACCAGCCGAGTTCCAGTCCAATGA
>Ga0209676_1002267_pt1 | contig 14129 bp, 3 predicted proteins | sample AraplaCvi_mLB_r2_FD_184282 | JGI IMG/M metagenome (GOLD analysis project Ga0209676, IMG submission 184282) | Arabidopsis root microbial communities from North Carolina, USA - plate scrape MF_Cvi_mLB_r2 (SPAdes) (version 2) | ecosystem: Host-associated > Plants > Roots > Endosphere | place: USA...
GGCGCGGTCAAGTTCGGCGCGACCAACGCGACCTACACGATCAACAGCAACACCCAGATCACCGCCACCTCGCCGGCCAACTCGGCCGGGACCTATGACGTCACCGTCACGAACGTGGGCGGAACCAGCGCGACCTCGGCGGCGGACCAGTTCACCTACGTCGCGGCGCCGACTATCACCTCGATCACGCCGACGGCGGGTGCGACGGCGGGCGGAACCACGGTCACCATCACCGGGACCAACCTCTCGGGCGCCACGGCCGTCACCTTCGGCGGCACGGCGGCGGCCGGCTGGACCGTGCTCAGCGGGACCAGCATCACCGCCACGGCTCCGGCCGGGACGGGCACGGTCGACATCCGCGTCACCACCGTGGGCGGCACCAGCGCCACCTCGGCGGCGGACCAGTACACCTACATCCCGGCGCCGACCGTGACCTCGATCTCGCCGACCAACGGCGGGACCGGAGGCGGGACCACCGTGATCATCACCGGGACCAATTTCTCGGGCGCGACCGCCGTCACCTTCGGCGGCACGGGCGCCGCGGGCTGGGTCGTCGACAGCGGGACCCAGATCACGGCCACCGCTCCGGCGGGCTCCGCGGGCATCGTGGATGTCCGCGTCACCACCTCGGGTGGGACCAGCGCGACCAGCGTCGCGGACCAGTTCACCTATGTGAACCCGCCGACCGGCAACAGCTTCACCTACGGCTCCATCGTCGGCTACAACGAGGGCGGCAACGCCACGACGGCGATCGATGTCGCCACCGGCGGCAACGTCCAGAACAGCCCAACCAGCTATGCGGTCGGCTCGGCCACCACGGCCCAGGGCGGTTCGGTCAGCATCGACAGCAGCGGGCAGGCGACCTACACGCCGCCCGTCGGCTTCCGCAACGCCAACGACAGCTTCACCTATACGGCCACCAACCTGGCGGGCACGTCCGCCCCGGCCACGGTCACCATGACCATCGGCAACCCGACCTTCTCGGTCACCCTGCCGTCGGCCACGGCCACGGTGGAGCGGGTCTACAACGCCGGCGCCGCTTCGGTGACCGCCTCGGGCGGCCGGGCCAGCTACACCATCAACAGCATCAGCGGCCTGCCTTCGGGCCTGACCGACGTGGGCGGCGGGGTCATCTCCGGAACCCCGACCGCGGACGGCGTCTACTCCGTCGTCGTCTCCATCACCGACAGCTCGACCGGCGCGGGGCCCTATACGGCCAACGCCTCGGCGACCCTGACGGTCGGTCTGCCGCCGCCGCCGGTGGCGTCCTCGGCCACCGCCGGCGCCGTCGCCTATAATGACGGCTCGGCCTCGGCCACCAGCTTCAGCATCGCCGCCTCGGCCACCAATGACCCGTCCAGCTATGCGGTCGGGTCGGCCACCACCGCCAACGGCGGCTCGGTCAGCGTCGATAGCGCGGGCCTGGTCTCCTACACCCCGCCGACCGGCTTCCGCGGCAACGACAGCTTCACCTTCACCGCGACCAACGCCGGCGGCACGTCCTCTCCGGCCACCATCACCGTGCCGGTCAGCAATCCGGTGTTCGCGATCAGCCTGCCGTCCGCCACCGGCGACGTGGGCGTCGCCTACAACGGCGGCGGCGCGCCCGTGACCGTCACGGGCGGCTCGGGAACCTACGGCAGCTTCTCGGCCACCGGCCTTCCCGCCGGCCTGTCGATGAGCAGTTCGGGTGTGATCTCGGGGACCCCGACCACGGCGACCAACGCCACGGTCAACGTCACCGTGACCGACAGCTCGACCGGCACCGGTCCCTACACCTCGACCGTCTCGGCCGCGCTGAGCATCTCGGCCCCGACCATCACCCTGTCGCCGGCGACCGGCGCCCTGCCGGGCGCCCAGGCGGGCGTCGCCTACAGCCAGACCGTCACCGCGACGGGCGGCTATGCGCCGATCGTCTATTACACCAGCGCCGGAAGCACGCCTCCGGGTCTGGTGGTCGCCGCCAACGGCGCCATCGTGGGCACGCCGACCGAGACCGGGACCTTCAACTTCACGGTCACGGCCCAGGACAGCAGCGGCAACGCCTACACCGGCTCGACCGCCTACAGCATCACCGTCTCGGCGCCGGCCATCGTCGTCGACACCGCCGCCCTGCCCAACGGCATGGTTAGCACGGCCTACAGCCAGACCCTGCTCGCGAGCGGCGGTAATGTACCCTACGCCTTCACCTATTCGGGAAGCCTGCCTCCGGGCCTGTCCCTGGACGGCGCCGGCGCGCTCACGGGCACGCCGACGACGGCGGGCAGCTATAACTTCACCGTCACCGCGACGGACTCGACCTCGGGCGGGACCTATTCGGGTTCGCAGAACTACACGCTGGTCATCGACCCCGGCGCGCAGACCATCAGCTTCGGCGCCCTGTCGAACGCCTCGCTTTCGGACTCGCCGCTGACCCTGTCGGCGACGGCGTCCTCGGGCCTGTCGGTGACCTTCTTCTCCGATACGGGGGCGACCTGCTCGGTCTCGGGCTCGACCCTGACCCTGTTGCAGACCGGAACCTGCACCATCCGCGCCGAACAGCCGGGTGACGGCGATTGGGCCGCCGCCCCGTCGGTCTCGCAGAGCTTCACCATCACTCCGGCCATCCTGGCCATCACCGCGGATCCCGCCACCGGCCTGAAGGTCGGCGCCAGCTACAGCCAGGCCAACCCGGCCACCGGCGGCGTGGCGCCCTATACCTACTCGCTCGGCGCCGGCGCCTTCCTGCCCGGCACGACGATCAACCCGGCGACGGGCGAGGTTTCGGGCACGCCGACCGTGGCGGGCAGCTTCAGCTACATCGTCCGCGCCACCGACAGCCAACCGCTGTTCATCGACACCCCGGTCACCACGGTGAACATCGCCAAGGGCGACCAGACGATCAGCTTCACCTCGACCCCGGCCTCGACCGTGGTGGGGAACCCTGACTACACGGTGACGGCGACCTCCAACTCGGGTCTGTGGGTCACCTTCAGCCTCGATGGAACCAGCACGGGCTGTACGCTCTCCGGCGCGACGGTGACCTTCACCACGCCCGGAACCTGCGTGATCAACGCGAACCAGGCGGGCGACTCCAACTGGAACCCGGCGACCCAGGTGCAGCAGAGCTTGGCCGTCACCGCCGTTCCGCCGACCGTCACCAACGTCAGCGGCGTGACCGTCGGCTTCAACACCCCGACTCCGATCGACCTGTCGGGTTCGATCACCGGCGTGCACACCAGCATGGCGATCGCCTCGGGTCCGGCCCACGGTTCGGTCAGCGTCTCGGGCTATGTCGTCACCTACACCCCGGCGGCCAACTACGCCGGAGCGGACAGCTTCACCTTCACCGCCACCGGCGTGGGGGGGACGTCCAACGTCGGAACGGTCAGCCTGACCGTCAGCCAGGGCGACCAGACCATCAGCTTCGGCGGCCTGTCGAACGCCTCGCTCTCGGCCTCTCCGCTGACCCTGTCGGCGACGGCGTCCTCGGGCCTGGTCGTGACCTTCTTCTCCGACACGACCGCGATCTGCACCGTGTCGGGGACGACCCTGACCCTGCTGCAGACCGGAACCTGCACCATCCGCGCCGAACAGCCGGGTGACAGCAGCTGGGCCGCCGCGCCCTCGGTCTCGCAAAGCTTCACGGTGACCCCGGCCATCCTGACCATCTCGGCGGCTCCGGCCACCGGTCTCGTGGTCGGCGGCAGCTACAGCCAGGCCAACCCGGGTGCGGGCGGCGTGACGCCCTACACCTACAGCCTGGGCGCCGGCGCCTTCGTGCCGGGGACGACGGTCGATCCCTCGACCGGCGTGGTCTCGGGCACGCCGACCGTGGCCGGTTCGTTCAGCTACATCGTCCGCGTCACCGACAGCCAGCCGCTGTTCGCGGATACCGGCGTCACTACTGTCAACATCGCCATGGGGAACCAGACCCTGGCCTTCACCTCGACGGCGCCGTCCGCCGTGGTGGCGGGTCCGGCCTATAACGTGACCGCCTCGGCGACCTCCGGCCTGGGGGTGACCTTCACCCTCGACGGGACCAGCACGGGTTGCGTGCTCTCCGGTTCGTCGGTGACCTTCACCACGCCCGGAACCTGCGTGATCAACGCCAACCAGCCGGGGGACTCCAACTGGAACCCGGCGGCGCAGGTGCAGCAGAGCTTCGCCGTCATCGCCAACCCGCCCATCGCGGCGGACGTGCCCAACGTCGCCGTGGCCTATGAAAGCACCGGCACGGCCATCGACCTGTCCGGTTCGCTGACCGGCGGCGCCCACACCGCGATCACCATCGCCACGGCTCCGGCTCACGGCACGGCGACCGTCTCGGGCGATGTGGTCACCTACACGCCCGCGGCCACCTACTACGGCCCGGACAGCTTCACCTATACGGCCACCGGCCCCGGCGGGACGTCCAACGTCGCCACCGTCAGCCTGACCGTCGCGACCCCGGCCGCGCCCGTCGCCGCCGACAAGCCCGGCGTCGCCGTGGCCTGGAACAGCGCGGGCACGGCGATCGATCTCTCCAGCTCGATCACCGGCGTGCGCGCCTCCATCGCCATCGGTACGGCCCCGTCGCACGGGACCGTCACGGTCGCCGGCGAGGTGGTCACCTACGCGCCCACCGCCGGCTACTACGGCGCCGACAGCTTTACCTTCACGGCCACCGGCCCCGGCGGGACGTCCAACGTCGCGACGGTCAGCCTGACCGTGGCCAACCCGCCGGCCCCGACCGTCTCGGGCGTCAGCGGCGTGGCGGTGCCCTACGCCAGTGCGGGCCTGCAGATCGATCTCTCGGGCTCGGTCAGCGGCGTCCGCTCGTCCATCGCCATCGCCACGGCTCCGGCTCACGGCACGGCGACGGTGTCGGGCGAGGTGGTCACCTACACCCCCTCCGCGACCTACTACGGCCCGGACAGCTTCACCTTCACGGCCACAGGCCCGGGCGGAACCTCCGCCCCGGCGACCGTCAGCCTGACGGTCGCGACCCCGCCGCCGCCGGTGATCGACACCCCGACCGACCCGGTCGTGGTGCCGCCGTCGCCCGGCGGGCCGTCGCAGCCCGTGGTCGTCAACCTCGGCGCGGTCAGTGACGGCGTCATCGACGGCTTCCGCGTGACGATCACGGCCCAGCACGGCACGGCGGTCATCAGCGTCCAGTCCGCCCAGGCGCAGTCCTCCGGCTCTGGTTCGCTGAGCGCCCCCGGCGACTACCAGCTGACCTACACCCCGGCGGCCAACTTCATGGGGACCGACACGGTCACCGTGGTGGCCTATGGCCCCGGCGGCGACTCCACGCCGGTGACCTTCACCTTCCAGGTGGCGGGCAAGGCGCCGGACCTGTCGGGCGCCACGCCGTCCAACGGCTCGGTGACCTTCAGCCCGACCACCACCCTGGTCGGCGGACCGTTCCAGGCCCTGCGCATCACCCGCGCTCCGGCCTTCGGCACGGCCACGGTCAACGGCCTGAACATCGTCTTCACCCCGGGCGCCGCCAACGGCGGGTCCACCTCGCTGGATTACGTCATTGACCTGCCGTTCGGCTCGTCGGCGGCGGGCCGGATCGACCTGGTCTCCAACCTGGTCCCCGGCGCCCAGGCGCTGACGGCCGAGACCGTCCAGGGCCATCCGGTCACCGTGCGCATCAGCAACACGGTGGGCGGACCCTTCACGGCGGCGGCGGTCGTCTCCGTCTCGCCGACAACGGCGGGCACGGCGACCATCGCCGGCTCGGGCGCGGCTTGGGATCTGACCTTCACTCCGACCGGGACCTTCTCGGGCGCGGCGACTGTCACCTTCAGCCTGACCAACGCCTCCGGCACGACCAACGGCACCCTCGCCGTCACGGTCGAGGCCCGTCCTGATCCGGGTCTGGATCCCGAAGTGCGCGGCGTGGCGACCAGCCAGGTCACCACCGCCCGCCGCTTCGCCGACGCCCAGATCAACAACTTCCAACGCCGCCTGCAGGAGCTGCACGACGGAACCAACGCCTCGTCCAACGGGGTCAGCCTGAACTTCGGCCTGAGCCAGGATGACGACCGCGATCCCCGTCAGGCCCTGCGCCGCCAGCTGGGGCAGACCGGCCATCGCCTCGATCCGGGCGCGCTGGGCGACGATCGTGACCGTGAGATGCTGGGTCTGGACCTGTGGTCCGGCCGGGCCTCGGCGAACGGGCTTGGCGTCGGCGGCGACCGCCTGAACATGGCGGCCGGTCAGCCGTCCAGCGTGGCGGGCGGCGGTTCGGTCGGCTTCTGGACCTCCGGCTCCGTCGATTGGGGTCGCCAGGACGCCGACGGCACGCGCGACAGCCGCTTCACCACTCAAGGGGTGACGGCGGGGCTGGATGTGCGTCTGTCGGATCAGCTGATCATCGGCGGCGGCCTCGGCTACGGCGAGGACAAGACCAAGATCGGCGATAACGGCTCCGTCTCGAACGGCCAGGCCTTCACCGGCGCCCTCTACGCCAGCTGGCGCCCGGCCGACGCCTTCTACATCGACGGCGTCCTCGGCTACGCCGATCTGGACTTCGACTCGCGGCGCTGGGTGACCGGCCTTGCGGGTCAGCCCGACGGCTATGCCGACGGGTCCCGGACCGGCGACGTCCGCTTCGCCTCGGCCTCCTTCGGCCGGGTCACGACGGGCGAGGGCTTCACCACCGACCTGTATGCCCGCCTCGACGCCCGGGACATCACCCTGGACAGCTTCACCGAGACCGGCGGGGGCCTGTCCTCCCTGATCTGGAGCGAGGTCGAACAGTCCAGCCTCTCGGCCAACCTGGGCGCGTCCTGGCGGTGGGTGGTCGACAGCCGCCGCTACGGCACCCTGGTGCCCAGCGCCCGGATCGAGTGGTCGCACGAGTTCGAGGATATCGGGGACCAGGCGGTGCGCTACGCCGACTGGGCCGCCAGCCCGAACTATCTGGTGCCGCTCACCGCCTGGTCGCGGAACTCGGTGAACCTGGACCTCGACGCGGAATGGTCGCTGTCGGATCGCCTGGTTCTCGGCTTCGGCTACCGCGGCGCCCTGGGTGACGCCAGCACCAGCCACGGCGCCCAGATCCGGGTGAAGTACGGCTGGTAATCCGGACAGGGGCCGGCGGTTCGCCGCCGGTCCCACCCTCCGGCGCTTCAGGCTGAAAAGGCCGCCTCCGGTTCCGGGGGCGGCCTTTTTGTCGGTCGGGGATCAGTTCGCGCTGGTCGTGGGCGGCGACCGCCGCCGGCTGGTTCGCCCCTATCGCTGTCCGGCTTCGGGCGCCCGTCGGGCGTAACGCGTCTCCACCGGGGCGTAGCGGTCCCACACCGCCCGGTCGGCCAGCGACCGCAGCAGCTTGATGTACTCCGCATGGCTCCAGGCCAGGGGCGTGGCCGAATTGGTGCCCTGGCCGTCGCGATAGCCGTGGGCCGTCCGGTCGCCCACGCCGTCCCACACCTGTTCCGGCAACAGCAGGCCGTCGTTGGCGAAGGACTCCATGCCGCGCACATAGGTCTGGCGGATGCCGTTGACCTGGGCCGTCATCCAGTCGCGGTCGGCCGAGGGCATGGCCAACAGGGCGGCAAGCTCATAGTGGCCGCGCTCGCCGGTGAAGATCGGCCACACCCGGCCGCGCTGGCCCGCATGCATCTGGCCGCCGACGCCGTAGTTGCCGCCGGTGTCGGTCTGCTCGCCATAGCCGTCGTTGCCATAGCGGCGGAAGCCAGGCGCGCCGTTCAGGTCATAGCGGACGCGCAGCCGGTCCTCGCGCGCCTGGTCGTCATACTCGGGCAGGGAGGCGACGATGGACGGCTCCAAGGCCCCGCGCACGCCGTAGCGCACCAGCTCCAGGAAGCCGCCGTCGATGATGCGGTCCTCCGGCAGGCCGGGCTGGCCGTTGTTCTCGCCCAGGGCGCCGTGATCGTTCGGATCGTCGTTGCGGCTCAGGCGCATGAAGTAGCGGCCGTCGCCCAGCGAGCCGGCGGTGGTGAACATCCGGCTCTCGACCTTGCCGGCATAGTCATCGGCGGCGGCCAGGTAGCGGGCGGCCGAGGCCTGATCGCCCGAGGCCGCGGCGATGTCGGCGGCGACCGTCAGGCCGGTGATGACCGCGGCGGTCGTGGACGGGGAGTGGCCCTCCTGCTCTTCCCAGCGTTCCTGCTGGGTCCAGGGCGGGGTTACGGTGCGGTCGTTCCACAGCAGGCCGACCGTGCCCCCGGTGACTAGGAAGTCCGCCGCCGGCTTGATCATCCCGGCGTACATGCGGCGCATCTCCGCGTCGGTGACCAGGCCCGCCTTCCACAGCTTCCAGCCCAGCATGATCGGCATGGCGGTCTGGTCCAGCTGGACCCCGACCCATTCGATCTCGCCGTCCACATGGGTCTTCTGCAGGAACCAGCCGGTCGCGCCGGTATTGCCCGGCGTCTCGGCGTCGACCTGGACCTCGGGCAGGTAGCGGAAGGCGGCCAGCGGCGTCTCGGTGTCGCCCAGCGCCAGCAGGGCCATGGCCACCTGATAGAAGTCGCGCGGCCAGACCGCCTTGTAGCCGGTCGAGCTGTTGGTCGCGTCCACCGTGTCGCCCCACGGATTGCTGAGGGAGGCGATCAGGGCGCCGGCATGGGTGCGGTCCTCCTGCACCTTCAGCATCAGGGCCGAGGCATAGGCCAGCTTGCCGCCGTCGGTGGACTGTTCGGCGATGCGCGGCAGCTCGGTCAGGGAGCCGACATAGTCCTCCCACCCCACGCGCTCGCCCTCGCCGTTGAAGCGGACCAGCACCTCGTCCAGGCCGGTGGTGAAGCTGCCGCCGGCCGCGTTGCGGGCGTCCTGGCGGCTATGGCCGAAGCCGATGACGAAGTCCCGGCTCTGGGTCTGGCCCGCGCGAACGCTGGGCAGGGCGCCGGTCAGCATGATGTTGCCGCTGTCGTCCCCGGTGGAGCGATAGACGTGATCCAGCCGCCCGTCGCGCAGGTCGGTCAGGCCGTCGGAGGTTCCGACGAAACCCACGCTCGCGGCGGTGAAGGGCCGGTCGGTCTGCAGCACCAGATGGGTGTCGCCCTCATAGGCATACAGGGCGCCGCCGTCCGTCGCCGTCAGGCCCGCCACGGCGTCGCCGCGGTCGCCGACGCCGGTGTTGGCGATGTGGGGCTCCAGCAGCAGATAGGGGGTGACCTCCCCGCGCAGGGCCTTGATCGACACCCGCACCACCAGGGCCTGCCGGTCCGGGTCGGTATAGATCCGCTTCTCGATCTCGTAGCGGCCCTGCTTGTCCGTGGTGATCACCCGATAGGCGGGCGACAGCGGGCGTCCGCGCGCATCGACGTGCAGGTACTCGGTGCGGCTGGTGGTGTCCGTCCCCTCGACCGACAGGCCGCTGGAGGTCACGACGGCGAACCGCATCTGCTTGATCTGGGCCTCGTGGATCAGGCCGTACATGGTCTCGGTCAGGACGCCGTCGGCCAGCGAGAACCAGACCCGCGAGACGTCGCCGGTGCGACCGCCGTCGCGGTACTGGCCGTCGACATAGGCCTCATAGGACGCGCCCGCGCCGGTCTTGGCGGCGTTGACCCAGGTCGGCGTCTCGCCCGGCGCGCCGGGGGCGACGGCGGCCACTTCGGGAAGGGAGGCTCCGGGCGCGGCCTCGGCGCCGGGCATCAGGCCCTGCAGCGACGAACAGCTGGTCGTGGCGAGCAGGGCGGCGCCGAGCAGGAAGGGGGAGATGCGCATCAGGGGTCTCGTCAGGCGGGGGACAGCAGGAAGGCGAGGGGGACGTCGAGGCGCTGGTTCCACGACGCTTCATTGTGTTCGGCGCCGGGGAAGACCAGCGAGCGGAACCGGTCGGGTCCCCAGCCGGCGGCGCGGACGGCGTCGTCGATCCGGCTCTGGAAGACGGCGTAGAACTGATCCAGCGTCTCGTCGCCCCGGTCGAAATACAGCCGATGCGTCGCGGGATCGGGCAGGCCGGCGCGGACCACTCCGGTCCAGGCGGCGACGAGCCGCTCGCGCCACGGATTGAGCGCCGCCGGCGCCTCCAGCCCCTCGACCTTCAACGGCCAGTGGGTCGACAGACAGCCCGCGCCGCCGAACACGTCGGGCCGCTTCATCAGGGCGTACAGCGAGATCAGCCCGCCCATGCTGGAGCCCATGACGGCGGTGTTCCCGGCGTCCGGCCGGGTGCGATAGGTCCGGTCTATCATCGGCTTCAGCTCTTCCGCCAGGAAGCGGATGTAGCCGTCCGACAGGGGCTCGCCGCCGTAGATGGCCTGGATGTCCGTGCGCATGTCGTCGGGCAGGGCGCGGATCAGGTCGGCGGGCACATATTCCAGCAGGCGCTGCGGCGTGTTGTGCACGCCCACCACGATGGGCGCGCGGATCTGGCCGGTCGCGGCCAGCCGGGTCACGTGCTCGTCCACGCCCCATTCCTTGCCGTAGGCCGCGCGCGATCCGTCGAACAGGTTCTGGCCGTCGTGCATGTAGAGGACCGGCCAGCGCGCCGACGGATCGGCGTCATAGCCGGGGGGCAGCCAGACGGTCACGTCGCGGTCCCGCGCGAAGGCGGAGGTCACGCCCGGATGTTCGACCAGCCGGCCTTCCGTCGGCGCCTCGGCGCGCGCCGCCATCGCCAGCGGCAGGGCGGCCAGACCGGCTAAGACCGCGCGCCGGTCGGGCCTCACGCGCGGGTCTCTTTCAGCAGCAGGCTGCACCCGGCGGCGATGAAGAAGCTGATCCCGCCCAGCACCAGCGCCCAGATCGCCTGCCCGCCGAACAGGGCGTTCAGCAGCAGGCCCAGCAGGGTGGCGGCGACCAGCTGGGGCACCACGATGAAGATGTTGAACACCCCCATGTAGACGCCCATCTTCCCGCCCGGCACCGCCCCGGCCAGGATGGCGTAGGGCATGGAGACGATGGACGCCCAGGCCACGCCGACGCCGATCATCGGCAGCCACAACAGCTGCGGATCGCGGATGACGAAGACGCCGATCAGGCCCAGTCCGCCCAGCACCAGGGCGATGGCGTGCGCCGCCTTCTTGCCGACCTTGCGGGCCAGCACCGGCAGGGCGAAGGCGGCCAGGGCGGCCACTCCGTTGTAGACGCCGAACAGCACCCCGACCCAGTCGGCCCCGGCGTTGTAGGCGACCGAGGTGGTGTCGCTGGAGCCGTAGTGGACCGCGGTCACGGCGGCGGTGGTGTAGATCCACATGGCGAACAGGGCGAACCAGCTGAAGAACTGCACCACCGCCAGCCCGCGCATGGTGGTCGGCATGTTGAAGATGTCGTCCAGGATCTCGGTCAGGCCGTTGGTCTTGCCCGCCTTCAGGAACAGGCCCGCGATGATCTGCAGCAGACCCGCCCCGGCGATGAAGCCGGCCAGGACATAGAGTTCCTGCTCCACCCCGGCGCGCCACACCCCGAACAGGCCCAGCAGGCCGATGATCAGGGCGATCAGGCCGCCCGGCAGATAGGCCTTGATCCGGCGCGGCTCGGCGGGCGTGGCCGCGGCCTCCAGCCGGGTCCGCTCGAAGGCGGCGATCTGTTCCGGGCTGTATTCCTTGGTCGTGGACACCGTCCACAGCACCGCCGTCAGCAGGCCGACGGCCCCGACGTAGAAGGAGATGCGCACGCTGTCCGGCACCACGCCCTCGGGCGCGGTCGAGGCGACGTGGAAGATGTTCGACAGCAGCCAGGGCAGGCAGGAGGCGAACACCGCCCCCGCCCCGATGAAGAAGCTCTGCATCGCATAGCCGGCGGTGCGCTGCTCCTCGGGCAGGTTGTCGCCGACGAAGGCGCGGAAGGGCTCCATGGTGACGTTGATCGAGGCGTCCATCAGCCACAGCATGGCCGCCGCGACCCACAGCACCGGCGAATGCGGCATGAAGACCAGGGCCACGGTGGTCAGGATCGCCCCGACCAGGAAGTAGGGGCGGCGACGGCCTAGCGGCGTCCAGGTCCGATCGCTGAAATGGCCGATGATCGGCTGGACCAGCAGACCGGTCAGGGGCGCGGCGATCCACAGGATGGCCAGGCTGTCGACCTCGGCGCCCAGGGTCTGGAAGATCCGGCTGGTGTTGGCGTTCTGCAGGCCGAAGCCGATCTGGATGCCGAAGAAGCCGATGCACATGTTCCAGATGGCCAGCCGCGACAGGCGCGGCCGGACCGAGGCGAGGGAGGAGGCGAGGCTCATTGGCGGGTTCTCCCCAGCGGCACGAAGCGAATGGCCTGGCCGCCGCCGGGGGCGAGGCGCAGGGTCAGGGTGTCGGCCGACGTCACCTCGCGCTGCTCGATGACGATGTCCTCGCGCTTGCCGCGCCAGTCGGCGTCCGGCCCGTCGCGGTAGATCTCGGCCCGGTAGCGGCGTCCGGCGTCCAGGAAGCCCAGCGAGGCGCTCAGCACCCGCGGCTCCTCGTCCGTCACGGCGCCCAGGCACCAGATGTCCGAGTTCCGGTCCTTGCGGGCGGTGACGACATAGTCGCCGATCTCGCCGCCCAGCACCCGGGTCTCGGCCCAGTCGACCGGCACGTCCTTGATGAACTGGAACGGCGCGGGGTTGGCCTCGTAGTTCTCCAGCAGGTCGGCGGCCATCTGGATCGGGCTGTAGATGACGACGTACAGCGCCAGCTGCTTGGCCCAGGTGGTGGCGATGCCGTCCGGGCTGCGCGTCCGCATGCCGAAGATGCCGGGGGTGTAGTCCATCGGCCCGGCCAGCAGGCGCGTGAAGACCAGATTGGCCTCATGCTCGGGCGGGTTCCCTGGCTGGCCCCAGGCGCTGTACTCCATGCCGCGCGCGCCCTCGCGGCTGATCATGTTCGGATAGGTCCGGCGCAGGCCGGTGTCCTTGAACGGCTCGTGGGCGTTGACCGCGACCTGGTATTTCGCCGCCGTCTCGACCACGCGCAGATGGTGCCGGGCCATCGGCTGGCTCTCGTGCCAGGTCAGGCGCGGCTGGCCGTCCGGCCCCGCGACCCGCGCGCCGCCCGCGTCGGCGACATAGCCGGTCTTGACCGAATGCCAGCCGAACCGCTGCATCTGGGCGAAGGCCGGGTCCAGCTGTTGCTCGTAGTGGAAGGCGTTCCCGCCGGTCTCGTGGTGACCGATGATCTCCACGCGCTTGGACCGGGCATAGGCGGCGACGCGTTCGATGTCGAAATCGGGATAGGCCTGGGTGAAGCTGTAGTCCCAGCCGGTCCCGAACCACTCGCCGTCCCAGCCCACGTTCCAGCCCTCGATCAGCACCCCGCCGAAGCCGTGCCTGGCGGCGAAATCGATGTGCTTGATGGCGTTCTCGGTGGTCGCGCCGTGCTTGGGACCCGCGTTCCAGGTCTTCAGGTCCAGGTGCATCTCCCACCAGATGCCGACGTACTTCATCGGCTTGAACCAGCTGACGTCGCCGATCGCATTGGCCTCGTTCAGGTTCAGGATCAGGCTGGACTCGACCAGGTCCCCCGCGCGGTCGGCGATCTGCAGCGTGCGCCACGGGGTGGTGAAGGGCGCGGTCCGCTCGACCGCCGCATTGGACAGGCCCGGCGTCAGCGCCGCCTTGAACCGCCCGCCCTCGACCCGGCGCAGGTTCATCCCCGAATAGTCGATCAGCGCCGCCTCATGGATCGAGACGTGCAGGCCGTCATCGGTCCGCACCGTGATGGGCGTCTGCGCCACCCCGACCGCGTCGATGCGCGTGCGGTTGTAGAGGTATTCCTCGCGGTTCCACTCGAAGGCCGGGATCCACCAGGCCGTGCCCGGATCGACCACGGCGAACTCGGTCAGCTCCTCGCCGATCTTCACGGCGGTCAGGTTGGGCTGTTCCGGAAACTCGTAGCGGAAGCCCAGGCCGTCGTCGTACAGGCGGAACACCACGTCCAGCCGCCGTTGCAGCCCGCCGCGCTCGGTCAGGTGGACGCGCAGCTGGGTGTAGCGATTGCGGATGAAGCGCTGCTCACCCCACGGCTGCTCCCAGGTGTCGTCATGCTGGGTCGGCGCCTCGTCGGTGACGACGAAGTTCCGCTCCAGCTTGGGCCCGTCGGTCAGGATGAAGCCCAGCCGCGACGGCGCGATCACCGGACGGCCCAGGCGCGAGACCGTGTACTCGGGCCGCCCTTCGCCGTTCACCCCGACCTCGACCGTCAGCACGCCGTCGGGCGACGAGGCGCGAGCCTGGGCGACGGCGCCGGCGGGCGCCTGGGCCACGT
>Ga0209676_1002268_pt1 | contig 14125 bp, 16 predicted proteins | sample AraplaCvi_mLB_r2_FD_184282 | JGI IMG/M metagenome (GOLD analysis project Ga0209676, IMG submission 184282) | Arabidopsis root microbial communities from North Carolina, USA - plate scrape MF_Cvi_mLB_r2 (SPAdes) (version 2) | ecosystem: Host-associated > Plants > Roots > Endosphere | place: USA...
TAAAAAATCCCCCCAATTTGTCATTGGAAGGATTAGACTTTCACTTATATTAAATAAGTTTTTTTTGCCATTGGAATCATGACAAAAAAGTATAAACTGATTTATAAAAATGGACAGACTAATCCTATATTTTGTAGTTTGAAGTTATTCATTTCAAATAAAATATAGATTAGTTAATCATTGTCCATCCATCAGTCCTCTCATCGTCGTATTATTATATTAACAAATTTTTCAATAGAATACAATGACAACAAGCAGCATCAATATCAATTCCAAATTTTTAGCGGGACATAAAATCCAAATTACACACGGTAATGGTCCGCAAGCGAGAAAAATATTATGGTTAGCGACGCATTTTGACGTTTTAGCGGCGGTATTCGCTTTGTTAGCGGCGGAACTTGATGTTTTAGCGGCGGTATTCGCTTGCTTAGCGGCGAAACTTGACGTTTTAGCGGCGATATTCGCTTGCTTAGCGGCGCATTTTGACGTTTTAGTGGCGGTATTCGCTTTGTTAGCGGCGGAACTTGACTCTTTAGCGGCGATATTCGCTTGCTTAGCGGCGCATTTTGACTCTTTAGTGGCGGTATTCGCTTAGTATGATGATGATGAGTTACCTGTTCTTTCTTTAAATCATCCATAAAATAAGGAAGCCGCGCCAATAGTGATTAGTTACATCACACGAAACGGTTGCCTTTGCTTCAATTTGTATAACCATCATAGATGATTTAATCCGTCGAATTTTCACGAAATGTACTCTATCTCCAATGTTTAAATTTTTTGGGTCGTCTTGATAGTTGCAAAAATGCTCATAACCATGCTGATGTATTTATTTATTACTGCCTTCATAAAGAAAAAAGGAAGCACTTAGGCTCCTTAAATAAATTTTCATTTGATTAAAAATCGGTCTAGCTAAACCCAAAACGGCAGTAACCAATTCTAAGCTGTAGCGTGTGACGACGCTATGACTTTTTTAAAGTATAGGAAACCTTAATTTGTACAAATTAATATCGAGTGTATCGTACGCTCTTATTAGGTTATGGTGTTAGTTGGCCGGCATGACTTACCCATTTGTTACAAGGTCATTCCATCCTAGTGATCCTTTAATAGTTATTTTGTTATTCTTTAACAATTTAATTTACTTATGCTACATATAGAGGTGCTTTAATTGACCACATTCGGAAAATGCTTATTTATCACTTTCTTTGTAACACTGTTTTTATTTGCAACGATTTGGGATTATTTCAAAAATGGTAATTTGGCTTTACTTGAAAACTTTTTCTTTTCCTTTTGGGTAGCAAGTTTTTTATTCATCGCATTGCTACATAGAAGTAAAAAAGATGAAACTGGGAAAAACTAAAAATAAAAGCTTATTTCTAAAAAGCTTTTTTACTGCACATTTCCCTTATATTGTTCAATTTATCTCCATGCTGTAGCGTCTGATTACGCTGCGGCTTTTCTTATGTTAAAATTTACATAACTTACATATTGAGGTGATATTATGGAAAACAATAAATTAATCTGCAAGTCCTGCGGCGGAAATTCATTTGGCGAAGGTAAACTTGATGGTTATGCTGCCTTAAGACCAGTTGATAATTTTTTCTCTACAGGATCTCCACTTATTTATACTGTGTGTCAAAATTGCGGAGAAGTAGCTTCTATTAAAGTTACTAAACCTGAAAAATTCAAATAGTTTCGTACTGAAGCTGTAGCGTCTGCAAACGTTACAGCTTTTTCTTTTCTTCATATTGTTCAGTTACTTAAAAAATAAAACTACAAAATAGAAACCTGAAATTACTAGTAAAAACCCAATACCCATTAACCAACCAATAAAATTACTAAGATTTAAGAAACCTAACATTTCAATTGTATATACAAAAATTCTTTTAAATAATGGCTTATTACTATAATCCCCTAATTCATCTTTTAGTTGGGCAAAGCCAATTGGAATTATAAAAAATCCTATTATTATCAGGAATATTCCTATAAATAAACCTAACATTTCTATAAAAACACCCCTTAATTAATATGTGTGCTTGAACAATTTCCTCAAATAGTGCAGTAACCTGTTTTTTTATATAAATTAATTTTCTATTTCAACCAGACTATCCATGTATGAAAAATGGCGAACAACTAGAAAAGGATGTGTAGTATGAGAATACTCAGTGGAAATCCAAAAGACGAACCATTACACTATGGAGACGTGTTTAGTATCTGAACACATCTCACTGTTAAATATGGTCAGTTCCATACAGCAAAAGCTCAACTAGGCGTCCCCGGTTTAAACTGGGGTTTTTATTTTGTCTTATTCAGAACGAAATTTAATTTTTTTCAAACTCCTTTACATGATTTATTTTAGGATAACAAATTTTCTTTTACATCGTCCCAAGTTTACCAAGCTAAGATCCCATGATACTCTCAATTGAATAAAATTTGGTTAAAAAATTTACGGATACTAAAGCACCTTCTGTATAAACTAATTTCAGGAGGTGATTTTCAATGGCGAACAACAATCAAAACTTCAGCTCAAAAATTCCCAATGCAACTCAAAATGCAATGAACGTAGAATTTGGAAATGAGACTGATGTTAATCAAATTAGACAACAAATCCAACAAGCAGAAGCTAACAAAAAACAAGCTTCTGGTTCAAAGAACTCAATGAACGTAGAATTCGGAAATGAAACTGATGTTAATCAAATTAGACAACAAATCCAACAGGCAGAAGCTAACAAAAAACAAGCTTCTGGTTCAAAGAACTCGATGAACGTAGAATTCGGAAATGAGACTGATGTTAATCAAATTAGACAACAAATCCAACAGGCAGAAGCTAACAAAAAATTTGCTTCTGGTCGATTTTCAAACGAAAACAATACAAAATAAGTTTAAATTAGTCATCACCCACAACCGGCAACCTTTGCCGGTTTTTTGTTTCCGAATATGAATTCCTTTTAACAAAGGTTTACTCTCAATTAAAAAAGCATAAACCAATTCGAATTGTATTGTGTAATTATATTCAAATAAGCTTTTTAATGCACATTTTCCTCATATTGTTCAGTTAATCTCTATGCTGTGGCGTCTAATCACACCGCATTTTTTATGTTATAATTTACATAAATTACATATTGAGGTGATTATTATTTTACTTATTAGAAAGCACAAATATATTTTTTACTTCGTAACAATGTTTTTATTTTCATCTATTTGGGATTATTTCAGAAAAGGTAATTGGGATTTGCTTAATAACCTCTTCTTTTCTTTATGGCTAGCGATTGTTTACGCTTTCGTAAATTGGGCGTGGGATAGTAAAAAATATGAAAAGAAATAGCAAAGTGCTCAGTAAGTCATTTTAAGTTTTCAGCGTTAACTATCTCTTCTTTAACAGATTTCGCTACCTCTGATACCTATAAAAATTATCGACATGAAACTTTTAAAACTCTCATTCGTAAATACATAAATAACAACTTCTACGGAGGTGCTGTATGAAAGATATTTTTAAAGGGATTCTAGCAGTAATCTTAGCCTTAGCTATATGGGATGGAATTAAATACATATGGAATTTTTTTATTTAAACACCAAGAAAACAGCCAATTTTTTGTTGTTTTTTCTGTTTGAACAAATGTTTTCAATCTTCTGCTGATCATTTTCTTTCCAACACGAACTAATTCAAAACCATCAGTCAATATCCAATCCGTATGAACATCGTCAATCGGCGGAATCTTTTCTAAGCGTTCTATTGCAATTTTCTGCACGCTTTGATCAAAGTCGCCACGCTTCACGATTTTAGCTAAGAATTTTGTAGCAATATCTGGATAGAAGTATGTTCGAATTTCCAACATTCACCCCAAAAAAATAACTCAGAGGTCATTCAAACCTCTGAGTTATTGCTTTTTATTTAGATAACGCCTTCATATCTGCCACAATCGTCTCAACTGGTACTTCTGTGTTACCGGAATAATCCTTCACAACAATCCCATCAGCATTGACTAAGTAAAAACTTCCCATATGTATAACTTGGTCAGAATTAGGGTCATTTCTTACGTGTGAATTAAACGATTTCATTGCAAACTGTTCAATGAATTTTTGATCATAGCCAGTTAAGAGCTGCCATTTACTTGCATCAGGCACTGAATATGATTTTAAGTAATTGGTTAAAACATCTGGTTTATCAACCTCAGGATCAACACTAAAAGCTACGATTTGATAGTCTTCCACGCCTTCATCCTGAAGTGCCTTTTGCACCTCTGTCATGTTAGACGTCATTGGTGGACAAATGGTATTACAGTTAGTGAAGATAAACATTGCTAACCATGGCTTACCTTTAAAAGTATCAAGGCTTACCTTTTCATTTTTTTGATTTGTAACCGAAAAATCTTGTACTTCTATATTCAGTTCTGGTTCAAATTTGTAACTACCACAAGCAGCTAATAGGCTACTTAAAACTAGTATCAAAACGAGCATGACACTTTTCTTTTTCATATCTTTTCCACTTCCCTTCAATTTACCATCGTTTTTAATTGTATAAATTATAGAAACTAAATACAAGATTATGAGCATATACTTCTATTTTTATATGTCGAACCTTTGTATTTTGTATGATTTTGACATATTTATATCCTGTATATTCCAAATAAATCACTCTTTTTTTAAAATTTTTTAAAGCTGTTTTTTACTATTTTGATTATTTCCCAAGACGCTATTCCAGTTGTTGTATAACAACATTTTTTTACACTTTAATATTTTCTGCCATTCAATGCCAGAATAACAATTTCCACAAAATTCTCTTTCATGTTAAAATTTTCTCCTACATTCGATATTATTATCATTAAACTATTTTAATAATATTATTCTTATCGATAAACCCATTCTCTTTTATACGATTTTTTTCTATTAAATCCTTATTATTTCTATGTTATTTCCACAAACTTAAAGAGATTAAAAATTATAAAAACTCAAAATTTAGTATTGCATTATAAGAATCTACCCCATAAAATAAGTGAATATAACGACGACTCAAAAAGAAATATGTCGTTTAAAACAGAAATATAACACTTTAGGGGGAATAATAATGGCTAACATTTCTGGGAACAAAAATATAGAATCAGTTGACTATAATGCAATTGAAGCTATGGAATCGTTCAACAAGTTCGTAAAAAAGAAGAATACCTTCCTTTTCTCGATTACAGCAGCGTTTTTATTACTTTATATTTTGCTACCAATCCTTGCTTTTCAACCTGTACTACAACAAAAAGTCTTCGGAAATATTACGGGTGTTTGGGTTTATTCAGCAGGATTATTCATTATGACGATCGTTCTTTGTACAGTATATGTAAAAAAAGCTGCTTCATTCGATAAAGCTGCAGCGGCAGTGCTTGCAGAGTATCACGCGAAAGGTGGAAAATAAATGAACTTAGTATCCGTTGGTTTCTTTTTAGCAATCGTTAGTTTAACACTTGTTGTAACATTTATCGCAGCAAAGCGTACGTCTTCTGCCGCTGATTTCTATACTGCTGGTGGTGGTCTTAAAGGTTGGCAAAACGGCTTTGCTATCGCTGGTGACTATTTATCCGCGGCCGCATTTCTTGGGGTGTCCGGTGCGATTGCTTTAACTGGTTTTGATGGTTTCTTCTTCTCTGTAGGCTATGTAGTGGCTAACTTAGTTCTTCTTTATATTATTGCAGAGCCTATGCGTAACTTAGGTCGTTATACTTTAGCTGATATGCTTACTTCACGTTTCAACGAAAAACGTATTCGCGGGGTTGCTGCGACAGGAACAATTATCATCGTAATCCTTTATATGATTGCACAATTAGTAGGTGCAGGTGCCCTTATTAAACTATTATTTGGTATTGAGTACTGGATTGCGGTTTTAATCGTAGGTGTTATGATGACTACTTATGTATTATTCGGTGGAATGACAGCTACTTCTTGGGTGCAAATTATTAAAGCTAGTCTTCTATTATTCGGGACAGGCTTATTAGCTACATTAGTATTAATTAAATTTGATTTCTCTCTTATGAAAATGTTTGATACGATCGCTGTGGATCACGGTGAAAAATTCCTTGTACCAGGGATGAAATATACAAGTACAATTGACTCTGTTTCGATGATGATGGCGCTTGTTTTAGGGACATCTGGGTTACCACATATTTTAATGCGTTTCTTTACAGTGAAAGATGCCAAAACTGCTCGTTCTTCTATTTCATGGACAACTTGGATTACAGCTATTTTCTTCTCATTAACTATTTTCTTAGGTTTTGGAGCATTAAACTTTGTAGGTATCGATAAAATCCTTGCTGAAAGTAAAGCTGGTAACACTGCTGCCCCACTTCTTGCTAATTTCTTGGGTGGTGATGTGTTAATGGCATTTATCGGTGCAGTAGCATTCGCAACCATTTTAGCCGTTGTTTCAGGTTTAGTTTTAACAGGTGCTTCTGCTATTTCACATGATATTTATGGTGAAATTATTAAAGGTGGTAAATTAACAGAAAAGCAACAAGTTGTAGCGGCTCGTACTGGCTCTATTTCTATTGCCATTGTTTCTATTATCCTAGCGTTATTTGCACAAAACTTGAATGTATCGTTTTTAGTATCCTTTGCATTTTGTATTGGTGCTTCAGCAAATTTACCTGTTATTCTTTACACAATTTACTGGAAAAAATTCAATTCAACAGGTGCTATAGCAGCAATGGTAACTGGTTTAGTATCATGCTTAGTTTTAGGTGCTATGGGTCCTAATGTATGGAGCCCGGTTGAAGGTGCGGCCATCTTTGTTGGAAATCCTATCGTACCTTTAGCAGTACCAGCAGTTATTACAATTCCACTTGGTTTTATCGCCGGTTACTTAGGCTCTGTTCTATCTTCTAGCAAAGTACCACAGGAAGAAGCAGATCGCATTTATAAAGAAATTCGCGTTAAAGCAAATACAGGGGTATCTGTTTCTGACGTTTCTCATTAATTTCGCGCTTTTCACAATCCATATTATTACAACAATGTCTATCAATATTCCTATCACATTAATAAAAATATCAGGTTAAAAAACTCGATTTCCGATCGAGTTTTTTAATTTTTTATTACGAAAAATTTACCAATTAACTTATTGAACAATACTATTCACTTCTCAAAAAAACGAAAAAAAACAATTTCCACAAAGTAAATAGTGTTTATTTTTTTAGAAAAAAACGACCATTTTTTCAAATTGCAACCCCTTTTTTTGCTCCAAAATCCAGAGTTGACCTAACTCCATTTATATATCCGAATTTTCTATCCCCCTTTTATTTCTATGCTTTGTCACGTATTTTCTCTTTCAAGATCTTTTTTCTGAAAATTATTTTTTTATAATTTTTCTGAAATGTATTGCAATTTTGTGAACTCTTTCATAAAATGAAGATGTGAATTCACTAAACTAGCAAAATTTAGTCTTTAAGCAGGAAAAATAAACACAAAATGGGGAATGTTAATGGCGAACAATCAAGCAAACAAGGGCGTCGTGATTGACTATGATGCAATTGCAAATCAAGAATCATTTAAAGTGCTTGTACGAAAAAAGAATTCATTTCTTTGGTCAATGACTGTAATCTTTTTAGCAGCTTACATGTTGTTACCAATTCTTACTTCGTACACGACAATACTACACCAAAAGGCATTTGGGGAAATTACTTGGGTGTGGGTATATTCAGCAGGATTATTCATCATGACATGGGGGCTATGTCACATATATGTAGCAAAAGCGAATAGCTTTGATAAAGAGGCAAAGGCGATTATCGCTGAATACGAGAATGGAGGTGGCCGCTGATGACTAACGGAATGAGCTTTACAGCGATTTTCTTCTTCGTAGCCATTGTTGGTTTAACATTAGTTATTACATGGTGGGCATCTAAACGAACTTCTTCTGCAAGTGATTTCTACACTGCGGGCGGTGGATTAACAGGCTGGCAAAATGGACTAGCCATCGCTGGTGACTACTTATCTGCAGCTTCTTTCTTAGGGATTGCCGGAGCAGTAGCATTATTTGGATTTGATGGATTCTTCTTCTCTATTGGTTATTTAGTAGCTTACTTAGTGGTATTATACATCGTTGCTGAGCCATTACGTAACCTAGGTAAATTCACATTAGCTGACATGATCACTGCGCGTTTCGACAGCTCTAAAGTTCGTGGTACAGCAGCTTTAAGCACTATTACAATTGTTTTATTCTACATGATTGCACAACTAGTTGGTGCAGGAGCACTTATTCAATTACTTTTAGGAATCGACTATTGGATCGCAGTTTTAATCGTAGGTGTGATGATGACAACTTACGTATTATTCGGCGGTATGACGGCAACATCTTGGGTACAAATTATTAAAGCTTGTCTTTTAATGTTGGGTACTGTCATTATTTCATTCTTAGTATTAAAAGAGTTTGGCTTTAGCATCACAACGATGTTTAAAGAAATGGAAACTGCTACTGATAGCGGTGCAGCTTATTTGAATCCAGGTCTTAAATATCAAAATGGTATTGATACAATTTCAATGTTAATCGCTTTAGTATTAGGTACAGCTGGTCTTCCACATATCCTAATGCGCTTCTTTACAGTAAAAGATGCGAAAACTGCTCGTTCCTCAGTAATTTGGGCTACTTGGATTGTAGGTATCTTCTACATTCTAACAATCTTCTTAGGCTTCGGTGCAGCTAAATTCGTTGGTAAAGAAGAGATTATTGCTGCAAACGCTGCAGGTAACATGGCTGCTCCTCTTCTTGCAGAAGCGCTTGGCGGAGACATCCTATTCTCATTCGTATGTGCGGTAGCTTTCGCAACAATCTTAGCGGTAGTAGCTGGTCTTGTACTTTCTGGAGCATCTGCCCTTTCACATGATATTTACGGTCAAATCATTAAAAAAGGGAACGTTACAGAGAAAGAGCAAGTACTTGCAGCTCGTATCGGTTCAATCACAATCGCTATTATTTCAATTCTTTTAGCACTTGGTGCACAAACATTAAACGTAGCGTTCTTAGTATCACTTGCGTTCTGTATTGCAGGTTCAGCTAACCTACCTGTAATCATCTATACAATCTATTGGAAACGCTTTAATACAGCTGGTGCTGTAACGGCAATGTTAACTGGTTTAATCTCTGCATTAGTACTTGTTGCAGTTTCACCAAACATCTGGAATCCAGTTGAAGGAAAAGCAATTTTCGTTGGGAATCCGTTAATTAATTTAACGAATCCAGCTATTATCTCTGTACCACTTGGCTTCCTAGGAGGTTTCATCGGAACATTACTTTCTAAAGAATCAGATGCCAAAAAATATCGTGAAGTGGAAGTTAAAGCAAACACAGGTATTTCTGTACAGGATGTATCTCACTAATAATATGACAACGGCCTCGTAAGTTAGATACTTACGAGGTTTTACTTTTTCTTCTTGGCTCATCACCAAAGTTTGAGAAGGGAGTGAAGGCTGAACGACTCCTTAGGGATCAGCGTACAGACTAGCTCAAGCGAAGCAGCTTTTTCAGACGCCCCAAAGAAAGCCGCTTAGTCGGAACGGACATCACCCTCGCTTTGCCTTTTCCTTCCGTTTTCGGTACTATATTTACAAATGACAGTTGGAGGTAAGGTAACATGACACAATCAAAAGCAAAAAAGAAGCGCATGCATGAAAAGCGCACTCAAGGAAAAGACGTAGAAAAAAATCGTCAATTCTCCCCTTTCAGCACACATGAGCGTCTAACGAAAACTAAAAAAGAAAGCATCGAACAAAATTTCACAAAGCATAGAAAACCCAACCACTCAGATGATTATTAGTGGTTGGGTTTTGCTTTTAATGAGACATCTAGATGTTTATGAGTAATACGTTCTGGATTGAACTACTCCCCACTTCGCTTAGCTTAGAAGCGGGAGATTCCTAAGAACACCTCCGTAACCGAAAATTTGGATTAGGATATCCCCGAAGTTCCTGCGGCTAGAAGTCTTATCGCTTCATTTTTAAGAAATTGTCCTGCGTTAATATTTCAAACATGATGTGTTCCACAGGGTGGGCTTTTAGTGATATTACTATTTTTATCAGCGATGTTTGATGCTTTATCAGCGATTTTAACTCTTTTATCAGCGATATTGAGGTTTTATCAGCGGTTCTGGCTCTTTTATCAGCGATTTTGAGGTTTTTATCAGCGATTCCAGCTCTTTTATCAGCGATGTTGAGGTTTTATCAGCGGTCCCAGCTCTTTTATCAGCGATGTTGAGGTTTTATCAACGGTTCTGGCTCTTTTATCAGCGATATTGAGGTTTTATCAGCGGTTCTGGTACTTTTATCAGCGATATCGAGGTTTTATCAGCGGTCCCAGCTCTTTTATCAGCGATTTTGAGGTTTTATCAGCGGTCCCGGCTCTTTTATCAGCGATTCTGGTCCTTAAAAAAACACAGCTGCTCTAAAAAAAGCAGCTGTGTTTTTTGTTATAAATTATAAAATATTGTCGTATTTCTTGTGATGATGCGCGCCGCTTCCTGCGTTGTAATCCCCTTGATTGAAGCGATAACCTCCATGGAATGATTCATCATCCATGGAGACGTCCGTTTATTGTCAAAGGGATCTTCAAATGGCCACGGTCCATCGGTTTCTACCATCATCAGCTCAATTGGGTATTTTTTGATAACCTGTTGAATCTCCGTCTCATACGTACAATCAGGCGTTACAGAAATGAAATACCCATTTTGAATCATTCGTTCAATCACTTCCTCATCGCCTTTAAACCAATGGAAATGTGCTTTCTTTACATGATGCTTTTCCAACAAATCACAAGCAATAGCCGCATCCTCATAAACAGCATGTAAAATAATCGGTTTATTTAGTTCCTTCGCCAGCAAAATAAACCGTTCTAACAATTCCATATACGGGCGATCATCAACTGCCTTCTCTTGTTTCAAATAATAAGGTAACCCTACCTCACCAATAGCTACCGTATCATGAGCATGTTGGCGGATCCAATCGAATAATGCCTCTTCTTCCATAGCACTTGGTAACGCTTGTTCAGGATGAAAACCAAACGCCGCCTTTACCTTTGCAAAGGTTTTCGACAACTTCAACGTTTTTTCACACGATTCAATATTCATGCTAACAGCAATGACATGTTCAGCTTCCTCTAGCAAAGTTGGTACTTCATTCTCCAAATACTGATCTAAATGAATATGCGCATCAATCAACATTCGCGTCATCCTTTTCTTCTTTTAAGTAAGTAAATAACTGTTGCTTTAATGCTGTAAATGTTGCGGAATGGCGGATTTCCTCTTGTCGTGGCCTCGCAAAAGGTACAATAATTTCCTTTTTAATCGTAGCTGGTCGTTTCGTTAAGACAATGATGCGATCCGCTAAAAAAAGTGCTTCCTCGATACTATGAGTAACAAATACAATAGATTTACGATATTCCTCCCATATCGATAAAAGCCACGCCTGCATTTCAAGCCTTGTAAACTCATCAAGTGCAGAGAACGGTTCATCTAAGCATAAAATCGGCTTGTCACTGACAATTGCACGGATAAATGATACCCGTTGTTGCATACCACCAGACAGCTCATTTGGATATGCATTTTCAAACGATGCGAGTCCCACTTTGTCTAACCATTCCTTGGCACGTTCAATATTCGGTTTTTGCTGAAGCTCCTCAACGATCGTGATATTTTCTACTATCGTACGCCAAGGCAGTAAACATGGTTGCTGAGGCATATAGCCAATCGTTCCTCTTTTTTGCTGGATATCGGTACCGTTTAATAAGATAGCTCCCTTATCAATAGAAATCACACCACCAATTAATTGAAAGAGTGTGCTTTTTCCACTTCCTGACGGACCAATAATCGCCACAAATTCCCCGTCCTTCACTTCAAAAGATAAATTACGAATGACTGGAAGGGAATCAAAGGATTTATCAATGTTTTGAATGCTGAGCATGTAGGCCCCTCCCCTTCACAACAAGCTTTTCTAATAATCGAATAGCACTGAATAATAGTAAACTTAAAATTACAATGGCAAAAATCGCTACAAACACACGATCTGTTCGAAATGAAGATTGTGCCAATGTCATATAGACACCAATCCCCTTTTTCGCACCTAGCCATTCCGCAATGACCGCTCCCATAACGCTATAGGTTGCCGCGATCTTAATGCCTGAAAAAATCGCTGGATACGCATACGGCCATTCAAGTTTCCAAAAGGTTTGTGCTTTCGTTGCACCGACCATCTCAAAATAATGTTTCAGCTCTGGTGAGGTTTGACGAAAGCCATCCATTGCCGAGATCACAATTGGAAAAAAGCACACGAGACAAATAATAATAAGCTTTGGCAATAAACCAAATCCAAACCAAATGATTAATAGCGGTGCTAGGACGAGCACAGGAACATTCTGTGACATAATGAGAATAGGATAAAATAGCTCCCAAATAAACGTAAAACGATGTAATAACACGGCAACCGTTAGCCCGCACAATATCCCGATAGCAAGACCTAGAAGTGCTAATTGAACAGTTGCAAACGCATGCGGCAAGAACGTTTCATACGATTGAAAGCCTTCTTTCAAAATGGCACTTGGTGCAGGCAATAGCCAATGTGGAACATCTGCCAAACGGACAATTAGTTCCCATATGAATAAGAGGAAGGCGATAAAAATTATCGTCCTTCCTTGTTTGATTACCGACTTCATCACTGATATTTCTCCGTTAACGTACCCATTGTAATACCTGATGGCTGATATAAAATTTTCACTTGAGTAATGACATTAATAGCACCAAGTTCTATCATCTTATCATTCATTTTTTCGATGATTTGTAATAAAGTCGATAGCTCACCCTCCATTGTCGTTTCTAATGGATGAACTTCATATTTCACCCCTGATGCGTCTATAACGGCAATCGCTGCATCGACAAATGGAATAACATCTTCATATTTTTCAGTTTTCGGGATAATTTGTACACTAATTAATGAGTTTGCCATGTTATTTTGTCTCCTTTTTCGGTAAAAAGTCATTTGTAAATGCTTGTTCTGCGTTAAATTCGCCCTCTAAAACTTTGTTGTCGGCCATCCATTTTGCGTAGTTCTCCCAGACAGTTATCTTTTGCTCGCCCCATTGCGCCGCATCGTCTTGATACTTATCTGCTAGCCATTCCTGACTTTTATGCACGAGGTCTTTATCTAAGTCAGGTACCGCTTCTAATAAAATATCAGCCGCCTCACTCGGATGACTTATCGCATATTCATAGCCCTTTGCTGCAGCAGCGACAAACGCTTTGACTGTATCTGGATCATCCTTAATCATTTTTTCATTTGTAGCAAGTACAGGTGTGTAATAATCTAACTGATCACTATAATCTGTTAAATAAAGCATGTTCAATTTTTCACCACGAAGTTCTGCTTCAATCCCTGTCCATGCATAATAAATCCAGGCAAAATCAATATCTTTTTTCATCATTGTGAAGAAATCCAAATCACCTGCATTGACAATATCTAACTTATTAATATCCGCATTTTCTGTTTGCATAAGTGATTGTAGGACAGCCTTTTCAAGTGGTGCACCCCAGCCACCATATGTTTTACCTTCAAAATCCTTCGGTGACGTAATCCCTTTAGATGCAGTGGATGCAAAGCCAGAAGTATTATGTTGAATAATCGCTGCAATCGATACTAAAGGTACATCCTGCACACGTGCCTGTGTAATCCCTTCTTGGTAGCTTACGCCAAACTGAGCCTTACCAGACGCCACTAGTTGATCTGCACCCGTTTCGCCAGGTAATAAAATTTCAACATCTAAGCCCTGTTCTTTAAAGTAGCCAAGTTTTTCCGCTACATATAAACCTGTATGATTTGTATTCGGTGTCCAATCTAGCACGACCGATACCTTTTTTAATGCATTCGCATCGTTTTTATCCTTTGTCTCCTCTTTTTTGCTACAACCCACTAATGTTAAAAGTGTAGCCATCAGAATCAATAACCATTTTTTCATGTTTAATCCTCCCAGTAAGTAATGTGAAAGTGTTCATGAATGAATGTTTCCACCAGAAGAAAGCGTATTCACAATTAGTATGTACCCAAGGCTTGCACATACAACAAAAACATAAAAAAACGCCCAGGATTCCTCCCAGACGTTTTACAATCAGTATCAAAA
>Ga0209676_1002269_pt1 | contig 14124 bp, 13 predicted proteins | sample AraplaCvi_mLB_r2_FD_184282 | JGI IMG/M metagenome (GOLD analysis project Ga0209676, IMG submission 184282) | Arabidopsis root microbial communities from North Carolina, USA - plate scrape MF_Cvi_mLB_r2 (SPAdes) (version 2) | ecosystem: Host-associated > Plants > Roots > Endosphere | place: USA...
CATATGGTACCCAAGCCTTAAGGCCCTTTTCTAATCGATGGATTGCCTTTGGAATAATCAATACTTTCGATCCATTTATATTCGTTCTTCATTTAATCGGCGTACCGTTTGTAATATTTCATTTTAAAGCTGGCCCAATTTGTATACTATTGTATATTATCATGGTATTTTATTACGCATTTAGATATCGACAAAAACGAATCGTCATACAAACAGTTTACAATAAACTACCTGAAGCGAAGCATGTCTATGTATCGCCTTCTATAAAATACACTCATTATCATATTGTCGCAAGTACAGATACACATCATTACGTTGGTAAAATTAAACAAAGAAATTTTAAAATACACGATGAATTCAAAAGAATTCCATTACCAGTTATTGAAGATGTAAAAGCAGCCTTTAAAGACGAAAACGTCAAATCCTTTTTAGCGTTTTCACCTGTATATATATGGGAACTAATCGGCCACGATGATCATAAAGAACTTCGACTAATCGACCTAAGATATCGAACCGACACATACTACCCATTTGTAGCCGTCGTAAAATTCGACTATGACCACCACATCATCAGCTCATTTACAGGCTGGATATTCAGCGAAAAAAAACTACAAAAAAAATTAAAAATGGATTGAAATGTGGAGGCGACTGTTCAGCTCCGACAAGCATAAGACGATGAACAGATAAGGTTGCTTTTTAACCTTAAATGGGCATTGGCTTATGACTCGAGGAGCTAGGAGCCGGAACTAGACATCATGAAATGTGGAAGGCGTTCGCCCTGCCCCGACAAGCATAAAACTTAAACAATAAAAAAACGTTAGAAAGTCCTACTAAGGAACTCTCTAACGTTTTTTAATGAAGTCGATTATCTTTTGACTCTTCAATATGATAACCAGGTGGCTTCGCAATTTTTAGTTCAGTTTCATGCAGGTATTTTCCGTACTGGTAAATGAACTGAGTAACAACTTTTTTTGACATTTGTTCACCATGATATTCTCCTGCTTTTGCGTATGTTGCTTCAAAATCTTCCCAAAGCCATTCTACCCAAACTTTTGCTTGTGAATATGTTAAGTGACTATTTTCTTTTAAAAGTAATTCTGTTAACTGCTCCAAATATTTCTCCATAAATTACACCTTCCAATATTTAAACTTGTGTCATTCGTTTTATATACACTCATTATGGTCATCATAATGGTGATGGTTCATATCATCGTGTTAGCTTTTATTATTAGGGGGGCTTTACGTTGACAACTAAAAGTGAACGATTTTCAAAACAGAAACATGATATGAAAATTGATGGTGGAATTGATTACAAATCCAAAAATGCATCGATCAGACCAAATGGGACTATTAATACAAATCCACAAGAGCGTATGGCTAAAAGTAATCAAGAGTAATTATTAATTGATTAATTAAAATTAGAAATTGAAAACCAGGGGTTACATTTTCCCTGGTTTCTTTAATAAAGAAATTGGAATTCCTATTTCTTCTTCACTTGTACTTTTATATCCCCAGGCAAAAATACCGTTCATGTAAGTTATTGCAAATATAACACCAGGTTCTTCTATTAATTCGTATTGTTCACCAGGAATAAATTCATTTGGATCTAATAAATATGATTGAGCCATTGTTTTTTTACGTAAAATTACTTCCAACTCATTGATCATATCCATTTGTTCGGCTTTTCTAGCTTGATTCGTTAAATCATTGATTTCTTGAATTAATTCTTCCTTCGTTAAGTCACTATAGCGTTTTGGGATTTGCATTTATTTACTCCTCTGACTAAAAATAAGTTAGTTTTATTATACCAATATCATTCTAAAGCAAAAAGAAGAAAGGTCACTTTCATAACGAAAACTTATATTAATCAACTTTCAGTATTCATTTATTCATTTTCTTCTTCTAAAAATTGCAGAGCCCTTTCAATCAATTCGATTGAGAATCCTTTGCGAAATAAGGCTGATTTCATTTTTTGGTTATATTCCCAATCACTTAAACCGTCGAATTTCCTTTTCGCTTTACGTGCATGAACCAGTAAAGCACTTAACTCTTCATCTTCATCACTCTCATATTTTGTTTCTTCAATCGCAATTGAAATAATTGAAGTAGAAAAACCTTTACGTCTTAACAGGTCTTCTAATTTTATCTTTTTTTGAGTTGTAGAATATCGATTATATGATGCAATCTTTTTTTGACAAAGCTGCATTGCATGGTCGACCTGTGATTCCATCGAATATTGCTTCAAACTTTTTTCGATTACTGGAGTCGTTATACCTTTTGTTAATAATTCATTTCGAATAATTGTCGGTCCTTTTAATGATGTATTAACTGAAGTTCGTACATAACTATCCGCATACTTTGATTCGTTTATATAACCTTCTTCTTCTAATCTCATAATGGTTGTTTCAATCGTATCGTTAGTATGTTCTTGTTTAAGTAAATATTGTTCAATCTCTTTTTTAGTTCTCATCATTCTAGATAAGTATACAATACTAGCTAAGTACGCTTTTCTTAATTGATCAGCATGTATAATTTCTTCTAACTCAAACTGTTCAAAGGACATACCTTTTTTTAAATTAAACTTCACTAGTGTATCAGCATCAACACTAAATGAATATTCCTCACCTTTTCCGCTATCAGTGTAAATATTAAAACGTTCTTTATTTAGTTTTTGCACTTGGATTTTCGTTATAATAGTCATAAATTACCTCTAAAATTTTTTCGATTTATTATACACATAAAAAAAATAATATCATATGATGAATTAAGGAGATGAATGGATGAATATTCTTCTTACAGGTGGTACAGGTTTTATTGGGTCTCTTTTAGTAAAAGAGTTAATACGAAAAGAATATCATTGTTATGTTGTTACGAGAAGTCATACTGATTCGCAAATCCCACAAGTTACTTTTATTACTTGGGAACAGTTAACTTCAAATTCTTTTGACGAACCAATCAATGTAGTTATTAATTTGGCAGGGGAATCAATTAACAGTGGTAGATGGACGAATTCTGTAAAAGACAAAATTCTACAAAGTCGTATACAATCTACGTCAAAACTAATTACGTGGTTAGAAAGACAAGCCCATCGGCCAAACCTGCTTATTAATGCAAGTGCCATCGGATTTTACGGTACCTCAGAAACTAAAACTTTTACAGAGAATGACAAGCCTAAATCTACTGACTTTTTAGCTACAACTGTTCGCACTTGGGAGAACGTTGCAACAAAAGCAGAAGAATTAGGTATTCGTACTGTATTAGCTAGATTTGGAATTGTTTTAGGCATAGAAGGTGGCGCACTACCCAAAATGATTTTGCCTTATAAGTTGTTTATCGGAGGCCCAATTGGTAGTGGTTCACAATGGATGTCTTGGATCCATCTGAAAGATGTTGTAGGTTTAATAGTTCATTCCATTGAAAACAAAGAAATTCATGGTCCTATGAATTTCGTATCACCAACTCCCGTAACAATGAAAGAGTTCAGCGAAATACTTTCAAAAAGTCTGAATCGACCAAACCTGCTAAAGGTACCTGAATTTGCACTTCAAATGTTACTAGGAGAAATGAGTATGTTGATTTTAGAAGGCCAAAAAGTTTCACCAACAGTAGCAATACAAACTAATTATAACTTTCAATTTACATCTTTAAAAGATGCATTAGATTATACTTTAAAATAGATTTTTGAAAGGATTTATCATGAATTTATTATTTAAAAACGCAACTATTTTTCCTATTACTTCACAGGTTTTGTACAATCATGACCTTTATATTGAAAATGGGAAAATAAAAGAAATTGCACCTGAGATATCTGTTTTAGAAGACCAAACGATTGTTATAGAATGTTCGGGAAAGCCACTATTCCCAGGATTTATTGATGTGCACACTCATCTAGGTCTTTACGATGAAGGAACAGGATGGGCTGGTAATGATGCAAATGAAACGATCGACATTCTAACGCCACATATTCGTTCTTTAGATGGAATTTTGCCTTTAGATGTAGCATTTAGTGATGCTAGACAACATGGTATTACAACTGCTCACATCATGCCTGGCAGTGGAAATGTCATCGGTGGCACAACTTGTACAATTAAAACATATGGTACTAATATCGATGAAATGATTATCCAAGAGCCTTCTGGACTAAAAATTGCATTTGGGGAAAACCCGAAACGAATTCATAGCAATGGAAATAAAGAATCAATTACTAGAATGGGAATAATGGGGATGCTTAGAGAGGCATTTTATGAAGCGAAAAACACTCATAACCCTGATGATTTTAGATTTTTACCAATTCTTAAGGCATTAAATAGAGAAATCCCAGTTAGAATACATGCTCACCGAGCCGACGATATATTATCAGCTATTCGTTTAGGTGATGAATTTAATTTAGATATACGAATTGAACATTGTACAGAAGGTCATCTGATTGTTGACCATCTTAAGAATCGTGACCTTCAAGTGTGTGTAGGTCCAACACTAACGAGACGTTCAAAAATCGAATTAAAGAATAAATCCTGGTCTACATACAAAGTTCTTGCTGATGCTGGTGTAAGTGTATCTATTACGACAGATCACCCTTATACACCAATCCAGTATTTAAATGTATGTGCAGCAATTGCAGTTCGAGAAGGTTTATCAGAACAAGAAGCATTAAAAGCCATTACAATAAATCCTGCTAAAAATCTAAATCTATCCCATAGAATTGGTAGTTTAGAAGTAGGAAAAGATGGCGATGTTGTACTATGGTCACACCATCCTTTTCACTATTTGGCTAAGCCATTATTAACTGTCATAGATGGTAGAATTGTGTATAAAAACCTCGAATAAAATTTGTTTGCAATTTGAAAAAAATAGTTTATTATATTAAAGTAAGATTTTATGTGATTTATAAAATAGATAGTCTTAAACACTATTCTCATATAGTATTTTTTACGGGAAAGGCAAATGGTGAGCCACCAGTTTTCGCTGGTCCTAGTGGGTTCGATTCCCACCCCGAAATTTTAGGGTGCATTAAAACATTATTTCAAATTTTTTCAATATTTTAATGTACTTCAACGGACAAAACGTCAAAAGTTTGTCCTCACAAAAATTTCGCGGGTGGCGTAACCTTTTTTCGCTACCCCTATTATTAGGAGGAGTAGAGATGCTAAAACAGCGAGATTTACAAGATTGTTCTATACTTTTTGAACTAATGGCGCATCCTGATGTCTTTCCTTTTGTGCGCCATAAAGCGAATTCTTACGAAGAATTTTTATTTATCACAAGGCAAGCCATCGAACTAGAAGAACAAGGTAAAATGATCTCTAGAACGATTATGGATGAATGGGGTAATCCGATTGGAAATATTTCTTTACATGATATTGAAGACGGTTATGGTTTCTTAGGCACATGGTTGGGCAAGCCCTACCATGGAATGGGATATAATAAACCAGCTAAGGATGCATTCTTCCACGAGTTATTTCATGAACAAGGAATAAACTCTATTTTTATGCGCATTCGTAAGGTTAATAAACGCTCTTTTTATGCTGCAAGCAAACTACCATATGCAACATTAGCTAATGAGACACGTTCATGCCTTTATAACGAAATCAATCAAAACGAAGAAATCTATGATTTATTTGAAATTACAAAAGATAACTATTTATTGCATACATTACGTGAAGATTATCAACAGCTTGAAGTTACTCACTTAAAAGAAGCATAATTTTTTGTATATCCTCCACAAGAAATGGCAAGACTTACTAAGGATTTTATAACTTAGCGAGGTGTTTATTGTGGATAAGAGAAAGCAAGATAAAACTAGAAAATATCTAAGTGCTACACAGGAAGTTTTATATGCAAAAGAGTTTAAGAGAGCAGACCGTGCTGCAGGTTATAAATATAATGGTATTGGCAAATAATTTTGAGATGAAGGGCTTCTAAATCAAGAAGCCCTTTTATTATATTTAAATAATGAATTATAGATCATTTCTACATAAAATCATTCATAAAAAATGCAATATTTATCTGAACAATATTATTCTTACGGTTGACCCTTTTCGTTTCTCTACGTTATCCTTCATGGAAAATATTATATGGTTGAAAACTTGTATTCATTACATTAAATTTGGAAAATAATGAACTAATTCATTTCTACTGTATCTAATATAAAGATCGAGGATTGTCTAACATTATATTCTTTACTTAACTTCTCTTTAAAAGTAGCTAGTACAACATCAAAATGATCTGGATCTCCTCTAAGTAAAGAGCGTCCCTCTATCCCACCTTTTTCATCAATCAAAATGTACCAAGAAACTCGATATTCATTCACCCAATTCACCCTTTTTTCGAATTATTCATATACGATAAAAACTGAATAGTATTTCCATCAGTATATTCAAGGGTTGTGAATAAATAGTAGTCATTTACCTATATAAAAAGAAATAGCTAATCATTAAGATTAGCTATCTCAAACTATTTCGGTTTAATATTCTTTATGATAATAATTTATATGCTAATTTTACACTTTCCTCGGAAGGTGTTTGAACTTCTTCCAATGGATATTTCAGTCCTAAAGCCTTCCATTTATAAACGCCTAATCGATGATACGGTAGTACTTCAATTTTCTCGACATGATTAAGTGTTTTAATAAAGCTTCCTAGATTTTGTAAATCCTCAGGAGTATCCGTAATACCTGGAACGAGTACATGTCTAATCCATATTGGAACTTTTTTCTCATTTAGATATAAAGCGAATTGTTTAACCTGTTCATTTGGTTTACCCGTTAATTTAATGTGTTTTTTTGAATCAAAATGTTTTAAATCTAATAATACTAAGTCAGTATATTTCAATACTTCATCTAATGGATCGAGAAATGAACGATCAAAACTAAAGCAACCACCTGATGTATCAATCGTTGTATGAATTTTTGCTTTTCTACATTCTTTAAGTAACTCTAAAAGAAAATCAAGTTGCAATAATGGCTCTCCGCCACTGATTGTAATTCCTCCACCCGATACTTTCATGAAGGGAATATACGATTTTACATCCTTCATTATCTCATCAACAGACATAGCTTTACCCTCACCAATATTCCATGTATCTGCATTATGACAATACTGACATCTTAATAAACAACCTTGCGTAAAAACAACATAACGAATTCCTGGTCCATCAACTGTTCCACAGGTTTCTATTGAATGGATGTTTCCCACCATTTAACCACACCTCTTTTGGATGTTTAAGTCTTTACTCGTTCTTGTATTATGCTTGTCGGAGCTGAACAGTCGCCTCCACTTTTCTTGTTGTCTAGTTCCGCCTCCTATCTCCTCGAGTCATAAGCCAAACCCCATTAAAGGTAAAAAGCACCTTTATTGGTTTTTGTCTTATGCTTGTCGGAGCTGAACAGTCGCCTCCACTTTTCTTGTTGTCTAGTTCCAGGCGTTAGCCCCTCGAGGTCATAAGTCAATGCCCAGTTAAGGTTAAAAAGCAACCTTAACTGGTCCTTGCCTTATGCTTGTCGGGGCTGAGCGAACGCCTTCCACTTTTCAAAATCACATACTGTCATGGAATGTTCGGTTGATGACGTCGATTTGTTGTTCTCTGGTTAATTTTATGAAGTTAACTGCGTATCCAGATACTCTGATTGTTAGTTGTGGATATTCTTCAGGATGTTCCATTGCGTCAAGAAGTGTTTCTCGGTTGAATACGTTGACATTGAGATGGTGTCCACCCTTTTCTGTGTATCCATCTAGCATGGCTACTAAGTTGAGGGTTCTCGTACTTTCTTCTTTTCCTAAAGCATTTGGTACAATTGAAAATGTGTTTGAAATTCCATCTTGTGAATCTTCATAGGGTAACTTTGCAACTGAGCTTAACGATGCTAATGCACCTTTTGTATCTCGGCCATGTAGGGGATTTGCACCTGGAGCGAACGGTTCGCCTGCTCTACGACCATCAGGTGTGTTTCCTGTCTTCTTGCCATATACAACATTGGAAGTAATCGTTAAGACTGAAGTTGTATGAACTGCATTGCGATACGTCTTGTGTTTTCTCACTTTCGCCATAAAGCTTTTTACTAATTCAATCGCAATGTCATCAACACTATCATCATTGTTTCCATACTTAGGATAATCCCCGTCAATCTCGAAATCGACAACGATTCCATTTTCATCACGAATCGTTTTAACTTTTGAGTGTTTAATAGCAGATAATGAATCTGCACAAACTGATAAGCCAGCAATACCCGTTGCCATCGTTCGTTTTACGCCTAAGTCATGTAAAGCCATTTCAATGCGTTCGTAACTATATTTATCGTGCATATAGTGAATACAATTTAATGTATTTACATATAAGCCTGCTAACCAGTCTAATACAATATCAAACTTAGATTTTACTTCATCATAGTCAAGATACTCTGTAGAAACAGGGGCGTAAGCTGGCCCAACTTGGACTTTTAATTTCTCATCTATACCTCCATTAATGGCATATAATAATGCTTTGGCTAAATTTGCTCGAGCACCAAAGAACTGCATCTGCTTCCCAATCGTCATTGCTGAAACACAACAGGCTATTCCGTAGTCATCTCCATACTCTAGTCGCATAATGTCATCATTTTCATACTGAATTGAGCTTGTTTTTATAGACATCTTTGCACAATATTGTTTAAATCCAACAGGCAAGTTCGTTGACCAAAGTACTGTTAAATTCGGTTCTGGTGCTGGACCAAGATTATCTAATGTATTTAAGAAACGGAATGAATTTTTAGTTACCAGTGGGCGGCCATCAATGCCAACTCCGCCAATCGATTCCGTTACCCATGTTGGGTCTCCAGAAAATAATTCATTATAATCTGGTGTTCTAGCAAACTTTACTAATCGTAATTTCATAACAAAATGGTCTACTAATTCCTGAGCTTCGATTTCAGTTAAACGGTTCTCCTCCATATCTCTTTCAATGTAAATATCTAAGAATGAAGAAACCCTACCTAGACTCATCGCGGCACCGTTTTGTTCTTTAATTGCTGCTAAGTAGCCGAAATATAACCATTGAAATGCTTCAATTGCATTTGAAGCTGGTTCTGAAATATCAAATCCGTGTGTTGCAGCCATTTGTTTTAATTCTTTCAAAGCTCGGATTTGCTCATTTACTTCTTCACGTTCTCTTAATAATTCTTCAGACATGACACTACTCGTCATATTCAAAGCATTCGCTTTATCAGCTATTAATCTATCTATTCCATATAATGCAACTCTACGATAGTCTCCTATTATTCTGCCTCTACCATAGGCATCTGGTAAGCCAGTAATAACCCCTGAACGACGTGCCGCTTTCATTTCATTCGTGTACACATCAAATACACCCTGATTATGTGTTTTTCGATATTCAGTAAATATTTTACTTATTTCATCATCAACTTTATAACCATAGGATTCACAAGCTGCTTCTGCCATTCGAATTCCCCCGAATGGTTGTAGAGATCGTTTAAATGGTTCATCTGTTTGAACTCCTACAATTTTTTCTAACTCCTTATTTAAGTATCCTGGCCCATGCGAAGTAATAGTTGATACAATTTTCGTATCCATATCTAAAACTCCACCCTTTTGGCGCTCTTCTTTTGATAATTGTAGTACCTGATCCCATAGCTCTTTTGTTGCATGCGTTGGACCAGCTAAAAATGTCTCATCTCCTATATATGGCTTTATGTTTAATTGAATAAAATCCCTTACGTCAATCGATTTTTCCCAGCGTCCACTTTCAAAAAGTCTCCATTGATTCATCCCTTTACTCCTCCTCTTTCGAATTAATACAGAAAGCTTTCAATGTGTATAACAGATTACACACTTAATTTACCATATGATATTAATTTTCTATCACTTAGATTTTGTACATATTGTGAAATATTGAGCAAGATAATTAAAATACTTTACACAAAACGATTTATTCGACTCCAATCGTTTTTACTAAGAATTACCTTATTTAATTCATTCTCCAAAACTTTAAAGTTCTTACCTAAACTGTTATACTCAAAACATATTATCTGTATTATAAAAACCCCGTCTTTTCCATAGACAAGACATTCACAAACAAAATATGTGATAATAATATGGTTAGTATAAAATAACTGAAAGTAAGAGAACATTCTGAGGAAGTCAACATTCTTTCTTCTTTAACAGTGTCTTTAAATAAAAAGGAGTATTTATGAATACACAAATCAATCTTTCTAATTCAATTAACGAGAAATTAAATACTATATATAAAAATCAATTACAAAAAGTATTACAAGATGAACAATTACTAATTGGTACAAAACAATATGTATCCCAAGACTCTACAATTTTAGAAGATGCAATTACTGCGCTATTACTTGGCAAAAATATTTTATTAAAAGGACCTACTGGAAGTGGAAAAACAGTCTTAGCAGAAACACTTTCAAAATTACTTTATCAACCAATGCACAGTATAAATTGTTCAATTGATTTAGATTTAGAAGGTATCGTTGGTTACAATACGATTACTTCCACACCAAACGGATCTGAAGTTATCTTTATTGACGGACCACTAATGAAAGCAATGAAAAAAGGACATATGTTATATATAGATGAAATTAATATGGCAAAACCTGAAACTTTACCTTTACTACATGGTGCTTTAGATTACCGTAAAATGATTACTAATCCATTTACACAAGAAGTAGTAAAAGGCGATGAAAACTTCCGCGTTATTGCAGCAATTAATGAAGGATATGTTGGTACAAGTGAATTAAATGAAGCGTTAAAAAATCGTTTTGTCATTATTGATGTGCCATATATTAACGGAGAATCTTTACTTCAACTTCTTAAGGATGAATCTGAATTGCAAGACATGGATCTATTAAACAAATTTACGAGCTTCTCAAGTGATTTAATCCCTCTTGCTTCTGAAGGAAGAATTAGTGAAGACGCTGCAAGTATTAGAGGAATACTTGACGCATGTGATTTATCAGTTCATATCCCCGTTCTAAGAGCGATTGAACGTACGATTATCGCTAAGCTTAGTGACGATATTGAACGAGAAACTGTACGTGAACTAGCAGAAAGTTATTTTCTTTCTTGAAATGAGTGAAATCAGATGAAACATGTAGTATTTAATAATAAAAAAATAGATGCTTCCACCTTTTTACAAATGGAAAATTTATCGATTTCCCTTTCTAAAGATCCTCATGCTTTTTTGGAATTTGATTTCCAAGCATATTTTGACGACGAAGTACAAAAGTTTACTGTGAGTCATTTTTGGGACAATCAAGAACATCTAGCCCAATTAAACGGATTAAAGTCTGATGTGTATTTAAAAGCATTAGGAAACAAACATCATACTGATTTTAAAGAATTTAAAGAAACGTTAAAGGAGTTACACGAGACTCATTTAAAAAGCTTTTTTACACAACTTTACGTGCTACTTGAAGATATTAGATTAGAAGAAATTATTGTTCGTCAAAGACCAGGAACAAGACAATTATTTTCTACGCGTAAAAATATATATAGACACTATTTCCAATCTCAATTTAAAGCAAATGAAATGCGTAATTTTCAGCTTGATCAATTATATTGTTTAATCTATTTATCGTTAACTTCAACACAGTTAACATATCAAACAAATGAACAATTAGAAGAAGTTCTACCAATCTTATTCCAAACGTTTGAAGCTAAAAAAACGAGTGATATTTCTTCTATTATATTCCAAGTCCAGCAGAGATTACTTCCTATATATAAGCAAGATATGATTCATACGTATTTTGGGTATCTTCCATTAAATAAGTTAACAGATACGCCATCATGTAACAGTAAGGCAAAGGAGTTACAAAATGATGACGAACAAGAAGGACTTGAAGAACGAAATAGTGAAGACGAAAAATTATCAACTTGGCATAGAGAAAGTAAAAATAATGAAAATGATGATAACTTTTTACGATTCGAAGTTGAGAGTGGAACAAAAACAGCCATAAAAGCAAACTTTGCTAGAGAGCAAGAAAGCCAAGATCAAGCAATTGGTAATGCATTTGGCTCATCCAAGCAAGGTGATCACAAGGAATCGAAGCAAACAGATGCAACAGAAACAGCGAATTCATCTAACAATAGTCACCAAAACCCATTTGGTAAATATAATAGTAATGTTTCAATCCAATATATTTCACCAAAACAGCAAACAATTGATGAAAAGAAACAATATTCCACTTTATCTGCAGTTGTGTCAAAAGATGTCAAAGAGTTGCGTAAGACGATTGAAAAGTCATTAGAAAACAAGCAAAATGCTCCCTCTGATAAGTACTACGGTCGTCTAAATAAAAAATGGATAAAATTATTTACTGAAGATAAACCAAAAATGTTTTATAAAAAACAAACTGAGTCAAAAGAATTGGATGCTGTCTTTTATCTATTAGTTGATTGTTCTGGGTCAATGTTTAATAAAATGGATGAAGTCAAAAAAAGTGTCATTCTATTCCATGAAACTCTAAAGCAATTAAAGATTTCACACAGTATAAGTGGATTTTGGGAAGATGCATCAAATGCATCAAAAGAAAATAAACCAAATATATTGCATCAGGTTATACCATTTTCACAGTCACTATACCCTTCATCAGGACCGAATATCATGCAGTTACATGAGGAAGAAGATAATCGGGATGGATTAATGATTCGAATCGTTTCAGAGGAATTAGCTAAAAGACCTGAGAAGCATAAGTTTTTACTAGTCTTTACAGATGGTGAACCATCTGCATTAGACTACTTCCAAGATGGAATTATCGATACCCATGAAGCTGTGAAACAAGCTAGAAAATTAGGGATTGAAGTAATTGGGACATTTATTGAAGAAGATGAACACCAAGATGAAACAGTACAATTAATGAAAAATATATATCAACACCACTTTTTAATTGCTTCTGGTACGGAGGATTTAAGACTTCAATTAAAGCCCTTATTAAAAAAATTACTATTAAGAAGCATAGATTAAATAAGTTGTCCATAGAATGAAGAAGAAATAGGCATTTGATATTTAATTGCCTATTTCTTTCATTTTTTGGGAATATTTAAATACTTTGTCGAACGGATTTACAATGTAAAAACGTACTTAGCTATTGATTTTTGATTTTAAAGGGAGTACGATAAATTTTGACGACTTAGAGAGAAGCATATTTTTAATAAAAGCTAGTGTATGACTGCTAGTTTGTTTTGTATTTAAGGGGGATTATAAGATGCCTACTTCATTAAAGGCAACATTTTCACGTGTACGTTTCGTATTACTAGTTGCATTAGTAGTTTGGCTAAAAACGTATTTAGTTACTCTTATTGGATTTGATTTAAAGATTGATACTATTTTCCAAAATGTAATATTATTTATTAGTCCATTAGCATCCTCACTATTTTTGGTAGGGTTTGCACTATTCTTTAAAGGCAATAAACGTAATACAATTGCCCTTTTTATCAATTTTGTACTAACTGCTATTTTATGTGGTAATGTACTGTTCTATGGATTCTTTAATGATTTTGTAACATTGCCTGTGCTATTTCAAACAAGTAATATGGGAGACCTAGGTTCAAGTGTAAAGGAATTAGCGAGTTTTAAAATTTTCTTTATGTTTGCCGATATCGTCATCCTTTATATCTTATTAAAAAAATATCCAAAACTTTCAAATACTGGTCGCGTTCCGGCTTTTATGAAATCAGCTTACTTTTTAGTCACTGTCGCTGTTGCAGTTGTTAACTTAGGTTTAGCAGAAATGGAACGACCTGAATTACTTACACGTTCTTTTGACCGTGAAATGCTTGTAAAAAACCTTGGATTATATGTTTATCAAGGTTATGATTTATCACTTCAGACAAAAACCTCTACACAAAAGGCTTTTGCTGATAGTAGTAAATTAACTGAGATCGAAAACTATGTTAATACTAATGGTGTAAAAACAAATGCCAAACTTTTCGGAAAATATCAAGGTAAAAACGTAATTGTTATTTCACTTGAATCAATGCAAACCTTTACAATTGGTGCAAAAGTAAATGGTAAAGAAATCACACCGTTTTTAAATCAATACATTAAAGAAAGTTATTATTTTGACCACTTCTATCACCAAACAGGTCAAGGTAAAACATCAGATGCTGAGTTCTTAAT
>Ga0209676_1002272_pt1 | contig 14115 bp, 12 predicted proteins | sample AraplaCvi_mLB_r2_FD_184282 | JGI IMG/M metagenome (GOLD analysis project Ga0209676, IMG submission 184282) | Arabidopsis root microbial communities from North Carolina, USA - plate scrape MF_Cvi_mLB_r2 (SPAdes) (version 2) | ecosystem: Host-associated > Plants > Roots > Endosphere | place: USA...
GGATCCGCTGTTTGCGGCGCGGTCTAAGGAAATGACGTCGCTGTGGAGATTGGGCGCAGCCGACGCCTGAAGGGCTTGAGGGTGCGGGGCTTTCGACGCCGGGCGGGAGCCCCTTTCAACCCCAGATAGCGGAAGGCCGCGACCGCGGCTTGGGCGCAGCGGGAATGGGCGGGCGTGAAAAGAAATAGCCACGCGCCGCTGATTGGCTACAATTAGCAATCATTCCCATTAGCATCTGACCAGCAGACCCGTGCCGCCCGCCCCTTTTGCGTCCTCCGCCGAATTCGTCAGTCTGTACCGCGAGCACCATGGCTGGCTTGTGCAGATGCTGCGCCGCCGGCTTGCCGGCAATGCCGACAATGCCGCCGATCTGGCGCACGACACGTTCGAACGCGTCATGCGCAGCGAGTCTCGCGCCGCGTTTGCCGAGCCGCGCGGCTTTTTGACCACGGTCGCCAAGCGTCTGCTGATCGACCAATCGCGCCGCCGGGCGATCGAACAAGCCTATCTTGAGACGCTCGCCGCGCGCAGCGAAGACGTGGCGCCCAGTCCCGAGACGCATGCGTTGGTGGTCGAGGCGCTGGATGCCGTGTGCCGCATGATGGAGCAGTTGCCGGCGCGGGTGCGCCGGGTTTTCGTGCTGGCACAGGTGGAAGGCCTGCCCTATCTGGACGTGGCGCGCGAACTGGGCATTTCGGTGGCGGCCGTGCAGCGCGACATGATCAAGGCGTGGGAACACTGCTACACGGTGCTGTACGCATGAGCGCCGCGCACACCGAGCGGGTGCATCCCGACATCATCCGGCAGGCGGCGCAGTGGATGATGCGCGCCGGCGACACCCCGGACGCCGCCACGCAGGCCGCCTGTACGCAATGGCGCGAAGCAGACGCGCGCCACGAACTGGCCTGGCAGCGCCTGCAGGGCATCAGCCAGGATCTGAAGGCTGCCACCACCGGCAACGTGTCGACCGCCGCCGCGGGGCAGACCATCCTGCGCTATTGCGACCAACGCTCGCGCCGCGGCGCCCTCAAATGGATGGCGGCCGGCGTCGGCCTGGGCGCGCTGGGCTGGATGGGCGCGCGCGAAGGGTTGTGGGACGGCAGCACGGTCTATCGCACCGCGACGGGCGAGCAGCGCGTCGTGCACCTGCCCGACGGCACCGTGCTGACCCTGAACACCGATTCGGCCGTGGCGATGCGCTATGACGCGCACCAGCGCCGCATCGAACTGCGCAGCGGCGAGATCCTGATCGCTACAGGCACCGACGACGCAGGCCGGCCTTTCGGCGTAAGAACGCCAAACGGCCTGCTGACACCGCTGGGCACGCGCTTTTCCGTGCGCCAGATGGACGACAGCCGGGGCGCCACGCACGTCGCGGTATTCGAAGGCGCCGTGCAGGTGGAGCCGGACGCGCAAGTGCAGGCGCGCCGGGTCGTGCATGCGGGCGAGCAGGCCGAGTTCGACCGCCGCAGCCTGTCGCCCGTGACCGCGGTGGACGAAACGGCGCCGGCCTGGACCGGCGGCATGCTGGTCGCGAACCGCATGCGGCTGGACCGGTTTGTGGCCGAGCTGGGCCGCTATCGCACCGGCATCGTGCGCTGCGACGCCGACGTGGCGCACCGCGAAGTCACCGGCGCGTTCCGGATCGACGACACCGACAAGGCGCTCGAGGTGCTTGCCGGCGTATTGGACCTGAGGCTGCGCTATCGCACGCGCTACTGGGTCAGCGTGGGCCGAGCATGAAGGCGCTGATTCGCGCCGATTCGTCGCCCGATTTCCCGCCCGATTTCGCCGCCCACCCACGGCGCATCCCGACTATTTTGTAACAACGCCGCAGATTTTCATTTCTGGTTCGTTAGACCAAGAGAAGGCCCCGAGGCGCCCGCGGGCCGCGCTTTTCAATCGACGAATCAGGAACCCCCAGCCATGGCACGACGCCATTCCCCTTCTCCCATCGCCTTGTCATCGTCCCCGCGCATGCGCTTGCGCCTTGCCGTCCACCTTGCCCTGACGGCGGCCGCCACATTCGCCGTCCCCGCCGCGTCGTGGGCGCAGGCCGCGTCGTCCGGCGAAGTCGCCTTTGCCATCGCACCCACCACGCTGGATGTGGCGCTGGGCCAGTTCGGCGTGGCCGCCAAGGTCACAGTGGCCGCTTCGCCCGCCCTGACGCGCGGCGTGCAGACGCAAGGCTTGTCGGGCCGGTACACGGCGGAACAGGGCCTGTCCCGGTTGCTGGCCGGCACCGGCCTGCAGGCGGTCCCCAACGCCAACGGCGAGGGTTATCACCTGCGGCGCATCCCGCAGGACACGCCGGGCGTGTCCACGCTGGCGCCGGTGACGGTGACCGGCATGACCAACGATCCCGTCACCGAAGGCACCGGCAGCTACACCAGCCGTGTCGTCACCATCGGCAAGGGCCGCCAGACGCTGAAGGAAATTCCCCAGTCGGTCACCGTTGTGACCCGCCAGCGCATGGACGACCAGAACGCCAACACGCTGGACGAGGTGCTGGCCAACAGCACCGGCATGACGCTCTACAAGAGCCCGATGGGCGGCAGCTACGTGTATTCGCGCGGCTTTCGCGTGGACAGCTACCAGTTCGACGGCGTGAACCGCGCCTTCTACTATCCCCAGGCCGACAGCTTCACCACCGAAACCGTGACGCTGGACCGCGTGGAGATCATCCGCGGCGCCACCGGGCTGCTGCAAGGCGCCGGCTCGCCAAGCGCGGCCGTCAACCTGGTGCGCAAGCGCCCGCTGGCCGAGACCCAGGTGCAGATGCTGGCCAGCGGCGGCTCGTGGAACAACTATCGCGCCGACATCGACGCCAGCGCGCCGCTCAACGAAGCCGGCACGCTGCGCGCCCGCGGCGTGGCCAGCTACAACGACCGCGAATACTTCTACGACAGCGCGAAAAGCCGCACCGGCGTGCTGTACGGCGTGCTGAGCTATGACTTCACACCGGACACCACCCTGACCGGCGGCGTCAGCTACGAGGAACTGCGCTCCACGCCCTTCTTCCACGGCCTGCCGCATTACAGCAACGGCGACGACATCGGTTTGAAGCGGTCAACCTCGCTGGGCCAGGACTGGAACCGCTGGAACGGCAAGCAGACCACCGTCTTTGCCGAGCTGGCGCATCGCTTCAACAAGGACTGGTCGCTCAAGCTGACCGGCACGTCCACCCAGGAATCCAACGATTCGAAGTACGCGTTCACGGAAGGCGCCGTAAATCCCGTGACCGGCCTGGGGCCCATGCTGTACGCGGGCCTGTTCGACATGTCCACGCACAACAAGGCGTTGAACCTGGATGTGGACGGCGCCTTCGAGGCGCTGGGCCGCAAGCACTCGGTGACCTTCGGCGCCAGCATCAACGAACTGACCAGCAAAAACGATTTCGCGCTGAACCGCCTGAACCGCGCCGTGAACGTGTGGAGCCCGGATCACCATGTGCCGGAACCCACCGACGACTGGATGCGCGAGAACGCCTACCGCAGCGCCGCGACCATCGTGAAGATGAAGCAGACCGGCGTGTACGGCGTCGGCCGCTTCAGCCTGGCCGACCCGCTGACGCTGGTGGCCGGCGCGCGGGTGAGCTGGTACGAGAACACCAGCCGCTACCGCGACAGCGGCGAGCAGTACGTCGATCCCTACAAGGACAACGGCGTCGTCACGCCCTATGGCGGCCTGATCTACGCGTTCAATCCGCAGTGGTCCGGTTATGTCAGCTACGCGCAGATCTTCGAACCGCAGAACGCGGTGGACGCATCGGGCAAGGTGCTGGACCCCATCGTGGGCAAGAACTACGAGATCGGCCTGAAGGGCGAACTGATGGATGGGCGCCTGAACACGTCCATCGCGCTCTTCCGCGTCGATCAGAAGAACCGCGCGCAAGAGGATCTGACCAGCGTGTGCTCGACGGGCGACATCTGCTACCTGGCGAGCGGCAAGGTGCGCAGCCAGGGTCTGGACGCCGAGATCAGCGGCGAAGTGGCCCCGGGCTGGCAACTGTTTGCGGGCTACACGTTCAACACGCTGAAGTTCCTGGACGACACCTCGGTCACCAACACCAACTTCGCGCGCACCGTTACGCCCAAGCACATCCTGCGCCTGTGGTCCGACTACCGGCTGCCGGGTGAATTGTCGGCATGGTCGCTGGGCGGCGGCGTGAACTACCAGACGGGCAGCTACACGGAAACGCGCTCGGTGCGGGTCTCGCAGGGGTCTTACGCGGTGTGGAATGCGCGCGTCGCGTACCAGATCAACAAGAACTGGTCGGCGGCGTTGAATGTGAACAACATCTTCGACAAGACCTACTACCAGACCATCGGCGCGCCGGGCTGGGGCAGCTTCTATGGCGATCCGCGCAACGCGACGCTGACGGTCCGCGGCACGTTCTGACGCGGGACCGGAAAGGCGCGCGGCGCGCTGGCCATCGCCAGGCCGGCGCCGCGCGCCGCGTCAATTCAAGACGTGCGGCGTCAACTGAAGACGTGCAGCGCGCCCAACGCCAGAATCAACGCAGGCGGCATTACCAAGACGCCCAGCCGCAGAAAGCTCAGCGCGCTGATGTGCATGCCTTCGCGGCGGACGGCCAGCAGCCACAGCAAGGTGGCGAGCGAGCCGCTGACCGACAGATTGGGACCCAGGTCGATACCGATCAGCAGCGCGGCATTAGCCGTGCTGGACAGGTCGGCCATGCGCGCCAGCGTGCCCGCCATCAACCCCGCGGGCAGATTGTTGATGACGTTGCCCGACAGCGCGGCGCCCACGCCGCCAGCCCAAAGCGCGGCGTCCGCAGACAGGCCGCGCATCAGGTCCGCCAGATCCTGCAGCACGCCGCTGGCGGCCATGCCTTCGACCAATACGAACAGCCCGGCCACCAGGGGCAGCACGCCCCACGCGACACCCTTGATGAGCCGCAGCGGCCCCGACCGCGTCACCGCCAGCACCAGCGCCGCCGACACGCAGCCGGCGATCAGCGTCGGCAAGCCCAGGCGATGGCCGAGCGCCGACGTGATCAGCAGCGTCCCCGCCGTGATGGCCACGCCCAGCGCGGCCATGCGTAGCGGCCATGTCATGGGCGGCAACGGCGGCGAAGCTTTCAACGGCTGTCGCAGATCATCCCGAAACACCAGCCGAAGCGTCACGTATGTGGAGCCGATGGCCAAGACGGAAGGCAGCGCAAAGTGCGCCAGCCATGGCCCCAGCGCGGGCATGCGGTCGCCGAACACGACCAGATTGGCCGGATTGGAGATCGGCAGGACGAAGCTGGCCGCGTTGGCGATGAAGGCGCAGACGTACAGGTACGGCAACGGCGGCGCGCCGACCACCCGCGCCACCGCATAGACGGCGGGCGTCAGCACGACCGCGGTGGCATCGTTGGACAGCAGCACGGTGACCGCCGTGCCCACCAGGAACACCAGATCGAAGAGCCGCCGGGCGGACCCGGCCGCGTGATCGGCAGCCGCCACCGCCACCCAGTCGAACAGGCCTGCCTGCCGGGCGACCTCGGCCACCAGCATCATGCCGATCAGGAACAGATAGACGTCGGTGCCTTCCAGAATGGCGCTGCCCGCCTTGGCGGCCGGCAGCAAGCCCAGCGCCACCAGCGCGACCGCGCCGGCGGTGGCCCAAACGTACTCGGGGAGCCGCCACGGACGAAAAAGGATGGCCATGGTGGTCGCGGCGGCAATCAACCAGATCACGGCGTTGGATAGCGACATGCTTTCAGAAGAGGATCAAGGAAGGGAATTGGAAGCCGACGCGGCGGTCGCCGGAGCGGCCACGCGCGTTTCCGGCAACACCAGCAAGGTCATGCAAGCCAGGCCGGCAATGCCTGCCAGCGCCAGAAACGCTGCACTGTAACCCGCGTGCTGCACGATCAGGCCGGCGAGCCCGTTGCTGAGCGCCGCGCCGATACCGAACACCGTGGTGACGGCGCCCAGGCTGGCGTTGAACCGGCCGCTGCCCTGGGTCAGGTCCAGCACCATCAGGGGCAGGACAGCGCCGAAGATGCCCGCGCCGATGCCGTCGAGCAACTGCACGCCCACCAGCCACGCCGTGTCATCCGAAAACGTGTAGAGCACGCCGCGCAGCGGCAGGATGAGGAAACCGAACAGCAGCAGCGGTTTGCGCCCCCACTGGTCCGCATAGCGCCCCACGGCCATGGCGGCGGGAATCATGACGAACTGCGCGGCGACGATGCAGACCGCCGTCAGCGGCGTGGCGAGCGCGGGGTTCGCCAGGGCAAGCTTCTGCCCGACCAGCGGCAGCATGGCCGCGTTGGCCAGGTGGAACAGCGCGCAGCTCAGCGCCAGCAGCACGAGCGGCCGGTTGGACAGCAACTGGCGCAGCGGCACGGGCTGCGCATGCGCGGCGGCATCGTGGCCGGGCTCCAACCCGCGCGCCTTGTCCAGATCGATATGCGCGGGAAGACGCATCGTGGCGGCCAGGCTGGCCAGCGCCATCGCCGCCATCAGGTAGAACACCGCGACCGGCCCCCACACATACGCCAGCCCGCCCGCGAGCAGCGCCGCGAAACCGTTGCCCGCGTGGTTGAACGACTCGTTGCGCGCGATGCGTGCCGTGAAGGCGTGCGCAGTGGTCAGTCCCAAGGTGATGCCCGCAATTGCGGGCGCGAACACCGATGACGCGACGCCTGCCACCGCCTGCGTCAGCGTGACCCAGACAAAGTTCGGGCTGGCCAGGACCGCCATGCACGCCACCGTCACGAGCACGGCGGCGGCGATCAGCAACGCGCGCTTGTTGGAGGCGCGGTCCACCAGCGCGCCGGCCGGCGTCTGGGCTGCCAGCGCCGCCAGCCCGGATATCGTCATGACGAGCCCGATGCTGTCAGGGCGCCAGTGATGGACGGCAAGCAGATAGATGGCGAGATAGGGGCCAAGCCCGTCCCGCACATCGGCCACGAAGAAGTTCAGCCAATCGAGAGGACGCGTTGCGGGCGATGGAGAGTGCAAGGCAGACGTGGAAAGCGTGGATGTCGATCGGTGTCGGCCTGAAATCGGCGCGAGGCTTGCCTCGATGTGCCGGATTCGCCGGGGCCGCGCCAGGCATGCGCCAGCGTTCGGATGGCGCATCTTAGATCACAACGATCCGAGCGTCAGCGACAATGCGCTACAGCGGCGCGGCGTTCAACGCCCTGTCAGTTTCAGGTCTGCAATGAGGCGTCATGCGCCGGCAGGTTGCACCCCGCGCCTCACTTCGCTTGGGGGCTGGCCGTACGCGCGCAGGAACGCCCGCCGCATGCGATTGCGGTCCGCGAAGCCGGTATCGCGCGCCACGACATCCAGGGAATGCCGCCCTTCTTCCAGCATCGCGCGGGCCGCTTCCAGCCGCAGCAGTTCCACCACCTTGGCGGGGGAATGCCCGGTCTCGTCACGGAACACCCGGCTGAACTGGCGTGGGGACAAGCTGGCCGCCTCGGCCAGTTCCTCCACTGTCAACGGATTGCGCAGATGCTCCTTGGCATAGACCAGCGCCCGTTGCACGCGGTCGGAGCGCGGTTCCAGTTCGAGCAAGGCGGAGAACTGCGATTGGCCGCCCGGCCTGCGGTGATAGACCACCAGCCGGCGCGCGACGTCGCGGGCCAGTGCCGCGCCGTGGTCGTCTTCGATCAAGGCAAGCGCCAGGTCGATGGCGGCCGACATGCCGGCCGACGTCCAGATGTTGCCGTCGCGCACGAAGATGCGGTCAGGGTCGACGCGCACTTCGGGAAAGCGTTCCTGCAGGCTGCGTGCATGTGCCCAGTGGGTCGTGGCGGTGCGGCCGTTCAACAGGCCGGCCTGCGCGAGGACGAACGCGCCCGTGCAGACGCCTGCGACACGGCGCGCTTCGGTGGCGGCGCGCGCCACGTAGCGGGCAAGGCCGGGCGAGATTGGCCCTGGCATCAGTTCGCCCGCCACGATCAGGGTGTCAGGCATCACGCCGAGAGCAACCGTCTCGATGCCGGCGTTCATGGTGGACCGGATGAGGCCGCCGCCTTCCGACAGGATGGTGACGCGGTAGCCGTCGCGGTCCAAGGCGATGTTGGCGAATTCGAATGCCGCCAGCGCAGCCAGGCCCATCACCTGGAAACCGTCTTCGAGAATGAGGCCGATCTGGCGCATGTTTAAAACCCGTGTCTGTAAATGACGCGTACAGGCTATTGAAGCCATTGGCGATAGTCAACGGAAATTCGCGTCCTCCTCCAGAAAGACGCACCTATCCGCCGGATTTTGCGCACCCATCCTGTCGACTCCGGCAGGACATGGAAAAGCCAATGTCCTAAAACGACGCTTTATTGGCATTTGAGACAAACTCGAACTGCCTCATAGTGACCACACCGCGATCTGAAACGAACCCAGACGCTTACAACCGACCGAGGCACCGACATGCAACTGACCCAAAACACCATCTTCATCACCGGCGGCACTTCCGGCATCGGCCGCGCGCTGGCCGTTGCTTTCCACGACCTGGGCAACAAGGTCATCATCGCCGGCCGCCGGCAGGCGCTGCTGGACGAAATCGCCGCGGCGCATCCGGGCATCGAAGGCATCCAGCTCGACATCTCAGACGCTCAGGACATCGACCGCGTCGCCAAGACCCTGATCGCCAAGTACCCGTCGCTGAACGTGCTGATCAACAATGCGGGCATCATGCCGTTCGATGACCCGTCGGCCACGATCGACGACGCCGTGTCGCAGCAGATCCTGGAAACGAACCTGCTGGGTCCGATCCGCCTCACGTCCGCCTTGATCGGTCATTTGAAGGCGCAGCCTCGCGCGACGATCATCCATAACACGTCGATCCTTGCCTACGTGCCGATCGCCTCGAACGCCGTCTATTCCGCATCCAAGGCCGCACTGCATTCGTACGCGTTGTCGCAGCGGTTCATGCTGCGCGACACCAACGTGACGGTCCAGGAAATCGCGCCGCCGTGGGTCGACACGGACCTCATCAAGAAAAGCGGCGATCCGCGCGCCATGCCGCTGGATGCGTTCATCGCCGAGACGATGCAGAAGCTGGCGACGGACGCGCCCGAGGTGCTGGTCGACGCCATCCGCGATCTGCGCGACAACCCCGGCTCGAACGAGCATGGGTTCGTGAATGCCTTCAATCAAAGCCTGGTCGACAATCCGATCCCGGTCTGAGGCAACGAAAACGCGGCGCCCTGCGGGCGCCGTCTCACTTTGGATAGACGTCATGACAACGAACGCTGACACGGCAGGCGCGGCGCCTGCCCGTGCATCCACGGCGGCAAGCGGTGACGCCGGACTGCTGCCCGCCGGCTTCCTGGCGCTGGGCACCTTCGCCATCGGCACGGAAGGCTTCATGATTGCGCCGCTGCTGCCGACGATGGCGGCGGACTTCGGGATGACCGTGCCGCAGATGGCATCGCTCATCGTGGTATTCACGCTGACGCTGGCGTTGAGTTCGCCGGTCATGACGGTCCTGACCGCGCGCTGGAATCGCCGCGCCGCCCTGCAGCTTGCCATGGGGTTGTTTGCGCTGGGCAACGTGCTGGCGGCCTGGTCTCCCGCTTTCTGGACATTGATGGCGGCGCGTGTCGTCATGGCGGTGGCGGCGGGCTTGTATGTGCCCAACGCCAACGCCCTGGCAGGCGTGATCGTGGCGCCCGAGCGGCGAGGCAAGGCGCTGGCCGTCGTCAGCGCCGGCATGACGCTGGCGATCGCGCTCGGCCTGCCGCTGGGCGCGGTGACCGGTCACTTCTTCGGCTGGCGCGCCACGTTTTCGATTGTCGCGGTGATGAGCCTTGTGGCCATCGCCGGCGTCCGGGCCGGCATCGCAGCGGACGCGGGCGCCGGAATTCCGGTGGCGACGCTTCGGCAACGGCTTGCCGTCGTGCGACAACCGGCGATTGTCCGGCTGCTGTCGGTCAGCCTGTTCTGGGCGATCGGGGCGTTCACGGCCTACCCTTTTCTCGCGCCATATCTGGCGAGCGTGCTGGGGTTTGGCGAGACCGGCATCAGCGCGACGGTATCCCTCTGGGGCGTTGCGGCCGCGCTTGGCGTGACGACGGGCGGCGCCTTGTCCGACAGGCTGGGCGCGAACCGCGTCGTGCGCATGTCGCTGACCGTGCTGGGGCTGGCGTTCCTGGGCTTGTCACTGGCGACGGCGCTGGCCGCATCGAACGCCTTGGCGCCCGTGCTGTGCGCCGTGTTCCTGTGGGGCTTTACCGTCTGGTCGTTCTTTCCCGCACAAATGGCCCGCCTCATCGGGGCCGGTTCGCCGGGACAGGCGCCGGTGGCGCTGGCGCTGAACACGTCGACCATGTACTTCGGTTTTTCGGTCGGCAGCGCGCTGGGCGCCGCGATCCTGGGCGCGGGCGCGATTTGGGGCATCGGACTCGCGGCCGCGATCGCGCAGGCAGCCGCGTTCGGACTGGACCGGCGCGTCCGGACGCAGGGCTAGTTGCGCCCCCGCCCTGTCCTACGCCCGCCCCGCCGCCACGTTGACGCTGATCGCGATGATGAACACGTTGAAGAAGAACGCGATGACGCCATGCGTCATCGCCATCCGCCGCAGCCGCCGGTTGACGATCTGCACGTCCGACACCTGGAACGTCATGCCCAGCACCAGCGAGAAATACGCGAAGTCCCAGTAGTCGGGGTCGTCCGTACCCGGAAAATCCAGGCCCTTGCGCATGGCGTTCTTATGGCCGTAGTACCCGTGGGCATAGTGCAGCGCGAAGATCATGTTCATGTAAAGCCACGACAGCACGATGGTCACGGCGGCGGCCAGCGTGTCCACCAGGGCGCCGACGCTGCTTTGCGCATGCAGCTCCACCCACAACGCGACCAGCACCATGCAGGACAGCGCGACGCTGCTCCACAGGACGCCGGTGCGGCCCACATCGTGCTGGCGGGCGTGCAGGCGCATGGAAGCGGCGCTGGTGCGGCTGAACACGCGCACGGTCAGGATCAGGAAGACCAGAGCCCCGGCGTCAAAGCCGAGCAGGAGGGCGAGGCTGGGCGTCAGGCCGGCGGCGTATAGCCCGCCCGCGACGACGAGCAGCAGGCCGGCGCACAGCATCAGCCGGCGATGGGCGTCGAAGAACGGCAGCGGCTCGGCAATCGACGCCGCGCCGGCGCCGGCATCGCGGGGTGTGTCTTGCTCGGCGCGGTCATCCCGGGCGCTGCGGCCCCGGGCGCTTTCATCTGAAGCGTTTTCGTCTGAAGCGTTCTCGTCTGAAGCGTTTTCGTCTGTGAGCGGCTGCATGGCGGGCTCCTGTCCGCAGTGCGCACCCGTGGCGCGTATCGCGCGCCGGGCTCGCAAGAGTCCCCTACGCTAACTGATACCAAGCAAACCGGCCAGCGCGCCCGCGAAAAGCAGCCACAGCGGGTGAATCCGCGTGACGCTGCCCAGGATCGCCACGATGGCGGCGATGGCGCCCAGCAACCACGTATGGACAGACGCCTCGGTGATGAGCGAGGCGCTGGCCGCGACCAGGCCGACGGTCATCGGGAAGATGCCCGCCTGAATGACCCCGCGCCAAGGGCGGTCCTTGAATCTTTCCCACAGGCCCAGCGCGATGACGGTGATGATCGACGACGGGCCGAATTTGGCGATGGTCGTGGCAAGCACGCCCGGCAATCCCGCGACGTGCCAGCCGACCAGCGTGACGACCATCAGATTGGGCCCCGGCGCGGCCTGGCCCAGCGCGAAGAGCGCGGAAAAGTCGGCGGCGGTCATCCAGCCGTGCACTTCCACGACCTGGCGCTGCATCTCGGGCAGGATGGTGTTGCCGCCGCCGAAGGCCAGCACGGACAGCTGGGTGAAGATCAGGACGAGCGCGATCAGTGTGTGGATCATCGACGTTGCCTCCAGACCATCAGGATGCTGAGCGGCGTCAGGACCGCCATGGTGGGCAGCAACGGAATGCGCAACACGGCTATCGCAATGAAACAGGCGGTGGCGACCACGCCCGCCAGCCAGTCGCGGCGCTTGATGACCGGCATGCCGATCTTCACCGCCATCGAGATCAGCAACCCGGCCGCGGCGGCGGCCAGACCGGCGAACAGGTGCTGGATGTCGGGATCGTTCTGGAACCGGTCGTAGACCATGCCCAGCATGATGACGATGATGGACGGCGCCAGGATCAGGCCCATCAGCGCGGCAAAGGTGCCGCGCGGACCGCGGAATTTCATGCCCAGGGCGACGGACAGGTTGATGATGTTGCCGCCCGGCAGGAATTGGCACAGGCCCAGCAATTCGGTGAATTCGGCGCCGGTCAGCCAGCGGTGCTTTTCGACGACCATGCGCCGGGCCAGGGGCAACGCGCCGCCAAAGGCGGTCAGGCCCAGCACGAGGAATCCGTAGAACAACTGGCCGCAAGTAGGGGGAGGCCGTACGCCGGCCTCGTCAATGGGAAGTGCTGCGTTCATCTTTTTGGTGGCCGGCGCAAGCCCAGCGATGGGAACTGGCGGGGGGCCGCGCCAGAGGTGGATAACGAACTTGCAGCGTACGCTTCGCCTTGAATAATGTCTAATATATGACAAGTTCAAAACTCATATCGAACACATATGGCAAGCGTAGATTTACGGCTCCTGCGTTATTTCCTGGCGGTCGCCGAGGAATCCCACCTGACCAAGGCTGCCGCCCGGCTCGGCATTCGCCAGCCCCCACTCAGCCAGCAGATCCGGGTGCTGGAGGCCGAGTTGGGCGTGCCCCTGTTCCACCGCCTGCCGCGCGGCATGGAACTCACGGAAAGCGGCCGCGCGCTGCTGGACGACGCGCGCAACATCATCGCGATGGTGGACCAGGCCGTGGACGGTGTGCGGCGGGTGTCGCAGGGCGAGGCGGGCCGCTTGACGGTGGGGTTCACGGGGTCGGCGGCATTTCATCCGTTCGTGCCGTCGGTCATCCGCCGTTTCCGCGAAAGCGCGCCGCACGTGCATCTGGTGCTGGAAGAAAGCAGCACCGGGGAACTGCGCGAGGCCGTGGCCGAAGGACGCATCGATGTCGCCTTCATCCGCGGCGCGCACGCGGACCCGGGCGTGCAGATGGAAACCGTGCTTGAAGAGGCCATGCTGGCGGCCTTTCCGGCCGACCATCCCGCCGTCAAGGGCCGCACGCGCAAGCGCATCGCGCTGTCGGAACTGGCGGACGAATCGCTGATCCTGTACCGGCGTCACAGCGGCCCGGGTCTGTACGACGCGATCATTGCGGCCTGCAGTGCCGAAGGCTTCAGCCCGCGCGTCACGCAGGAAGCGCCGCGCATGCTGTCCACGCTGAGTTTTGTTGCCGCGGGGCTGGGCGTGTCGCTGGTGCCGGCGTCGCTGCGCCGCGTGAACATCGAAGGCGTGGTGTACGTCAGCGTGACGCACCCGAAAGCCCTGCGCGCGCCGCTGAACCTGATCTGGCGCGATGCGCCGCTGTCGGGCGCCGCGCGCAAGCTGATCGACGAGGCACGGCGGCAGCGGGACGCATCGCCGGCGGCGGAAAGCCAATAGACCCGCCAGTAAACCCGCCAGTAAACCCGCCCGTAAACCCGCCGGTAAACCCGCCGCTGGACCCGCCGCTGAACCCCGCCGGCAGAACGCCAGCAGGGCCCGGCGCTACACTTGCCGCCACCGCATCCTGCATAGACCAACGTCTTTCCATGCTTTCCGAATCCCCCATCGGCGTGTACGACTCTGGCGTCGGCGGGCTGAGCGTCCTGCGCGCGATCCGCGACGCGCTGCCCAACGAGTCCCTGCTCTACGTCGCCGACTCCGCGCATGTGCCCTACGGGGAAAAGACCCAGGCGTTCGTCGAGCGCCGCGCCTGCGCCATCGCCGACTACTTCGTGTCGCAGGGCGCCCGCGCCATGGTGGTGGCCTGCAATACCGCCACCGCCGCGGCGATCGCGCTGCTGCGCCAGCGTCATCCCGATCTCATCATCATCGGCGTCGAACCTGCCATCAAACCCGCCGCGCACCTGACGCACACGGGCGTGGTGGGCGTCTTTGCCACGACAGGGACGCTGGCCAGCCCCAAGTTCGCCGCGCTCGTGCAGCGCGAGGCGCCCGAGGTGCGCATCCTGCTGCGGCCCTGCCCGGAGTGGGTGCGGCTGGTGGAACAAGGGGTGGTGTCCGGCCCGAAGGCCGCGCA
>Ga0209676_1002273_pt1 | contig 14112 bp, 9 predicted proteins | sample AraplaCvi_mLB_r2_FD_184282 | JGI IMG/M metagenome (GOLD analysis project Ga0209676, IMG submission 184282) | Arabidopsis root microbial communities from North Carolina, USA - plate scrape MF_Cvi_mLB_r2 (SPAdes) (version 2) | ecosystem: Host-associated > Plants > Roots > Endosphere | place: USA...
GAGGCCCAGACCGGCGCCCAGCAACACCAGTGCCGCGATGCCCACCGAAATACTCAGCACGGTGCGGCGGTAGGCCGCTTCCGAGGCGGTGACCATGCCGTCCAGCGACTTGGCGTTGTAGTCGGTCAGCGCGGTGAGCGATGCGAAGAGTTCGCGTCGTGCGGGGCGCGATTCATCGGCGGAGACACGGCTGGCTTCCACGAAGTCGTTCGCGCTGATGGCCGCCATCATCTTGTCGTGCGCCGTGAAGTAGAGCTTGAGGTCGCCGAGCACCACGTCCAGGCGCTTGCGTTCCGCGTCGCTGGAGATGAGTTTCCGGTACGCCTCCAGCGCCGCGTCCATTTTCCGCCTCGAGTCTTCCATGCGCTTGAAGTAGCTATCCAGCTGCTCGACATTTCCCTGGTACTGCAGCTGCGAGATCTCGTAGGTGCGGTACTCGCCAAGCTCGGCCCGCATGCCAAGCAGGTGGCGGACCGACGGCACCCAGTTGCGGTTGATGTCGGTGATCTGCACGTTGCGCTCGTGCAGCTGCATGATCGAGTAGCCGCCCAGCATCGCGGCCAGGCCGATCACGACGGCAAAAGCCACCGCCAGTTTCCTGGCGATGGAGAGATTCTTGAATCCACTCATGGGGAACGACTCGTAGGGGAGGACGGAAGTGTTTCGATTCGTTTAACGGCATCGCCCATGCCAGCTAAAGCGCCAGTAACTGAACGGACATCTTCCTGGTGTAGGCGCGCAATGACGTGCAAGCGATGTGCCGCGACGCTGCTCGTCACTCGGTCGTCAACTGCGCGCGCACGAGCGCTCAGTACGCGCCCGTGTGTGCATGACGCAGGTCAGTACGTATGCGAATGCACACGGCTTGGCACCAGCGTCTGATGTGAATGGCATGGTGCAAACGTCGAGTGCGATGGAGCCATTGCGCGCGTTGTGCACCCGTGGAGTGGGTCGCCATCACGATGCTTCGTGGGGACCCGGTACACAGCGCCTGCGCGAGAGACGCCGTGAAGATGTGACCGCGTCCGCACTGCCGGTGCGTCAACGCCCATGTCGAATCCGGCCGGCCTGGTTCGTCGCAGCTAATGAGCCCCTGGAGATCCGCCGCATGAACAGCGCAGCCTTCGCTTCCTATCCCCCGGATCGCAACTGGCCCCTGGTCGCCGCGGGCGCCGTGCTGGGCTGCGTCGGCGTGGGCGTGATCTTCGCGCTGGCCGTGCTCCTCGGCCCCATGAGTACGGCGACGGGCTGGTCGCGCGGTGCCTTGTCCAGTGCGATGACGCTGGCCTTCCTCAGCATGGGCGTTGGCGGCTTCGTCTGGGGCGCGCTGAGCGACCGCGTCGGACCGCGCAGGGTCGTGCTGGTCGGCGCTTTGTTGCTCGGCCTGGCGTGCGTGCTCGCCAGCCGTTCGACCAGCCTGTGGCAGTTCCGGCTCACCTACGGCGTACTGATGGGCGTGGCGGTGTCCAGCTTCTTCGCGCCGGTCATCGCCGCCACCGCTTCGTCGTTCGAGAAGCGTCGCAACATCGCCATATCGCTGGTGTCGGCCGGCGTCGGCGTGGCGCCTATGACGATGTCGCCGCTGGTGGCGTGGCTGGTCATTCATTACGACTGGCGCCAGACCTTGCTGATCGTCGGCCTGATTGCCTGGGCGCTGACGTTGCCGGCAGTGTGGTTCGTGCGTGCATCACCAATTCCCGAGGACACATCCGCGCACGAGGCCGCTGGCGGCACGATGGGAGGTGCAGGGCAGGCCCTGCGCTCGCGCGCTTTCATCGTGCTGGCACTGACTTACTTCGCCTGTTGCGCCGCGCATTCGGGACCGATCTTCCACACCGTGAGCTACGCCGTCGGTTGCGGTCTGGCCGTGACTACCGCGGTCACCATCTACAGCATGGAAGGCGCCGCAGGGCTGGGCGGGCGCGTGCTGTTCGGACTGCTCGCCGACCGCTGGGGCGCGAAACCCGTGCTGGTTGCGGGGCTGCTGATCCAGGCTTTCGCGGCCATCTCGTACCTGGGCGTGAACCAGCTCGACGGTTTCTATGCGGTGGCCATCGTGTTCGGCATGGCCTACGGCGGGACGATGCCGCTGTACGCCTCGCTGGCGCGCGAGGCGTTCAGTCCGCAGATCCTCGGGCTGGTGCTTGGCGCGGCCGGCATGCTGTCGGCGTTGGGCATGGCCTCGGGGCCGCTCCTGGGTGGCTGGATCTTCGACCGCTACGGCAGCTACACCTGGATGTACATCGGCTCGATGGCCGTGGGACTGGGCGCGGCGGCGATCGCGCTGTGGTTCCCGTCGAGGCGGAAGACACGCACGCCGGAGAACCTGCAGGTGGTTCTGCAGGAGTAGCGCGTACGAGCGAGGTGGGCGCCGGCTTGGGATCAAACCCGCGCGACACGTACCTGCGCTTGCAGTCCACCGCCCTCGCGATTGCGCAGCACCAGCGTCGCGCCGATCGAATCAGCCAGTTGCTGCGCGATGGCGAGTCCGAGGCCCGTGCCGCCGGTATCGCGGTTGCGCGACGCCTCCAGGCGATAGAACGGTTCCATCACGCGCGCCAGTTCGGGCTCGGGAATCCCGGGGCCGCGATCGCCCACGCGGATCACCACCGCGTCGGTCTCATCGTGAAGTTCGACGTCGGCGGAGCCGGCATACTTGAGCGCATTGTCGATCAGGTTCGCGACGACACGCCGCAATGCATGCGGGCGTGTCACCAGTGGCGCAGCGACGCGGCCCTGCAGGGTCACCGGCCGTCCCGTGTCGAGATAATCGAAGACCAGGCTGTCGAGGAAGGCGTTGAGGTCCACCCGCACCGGCGCCTCGGTATTGCCGTGCGCGCTGCGCGCATAGGCGATGCCTTCGCGGACCAGGTGCTGCATCTGGTCCAGGTCGTCCAGCATCTTCCCTCGTTCGGGTACTTCGTCCATCGATTCGGCGCGCAGCTTCATGCGCGTGATCGGCGTTTGCAGGTCGTGCGAGATCGACGCGAGGATCTGCAACCGTTCCTTCATGTAGCGTGCGATCCGGTCCTGCATGGCGTTGAACGCGCCGGCCGCCTGCGCGACTTCGGTCGGGCCAGCAACGGGAAGCCGTTCGCCGTCGCCGTCCGGGCGCACGTTCTCCGCTGCCTGCGCGAGGCGCTTGAGCGGGCGCGTTGCCAGACGGACCGCCGCCCACGCACACAGCAGCAACACGGCCAGCTGCAGTGCGAGCACGTAGGGCAGCCACTTTGCCAACGGCATCACCGAGGGCTGCACGTCGATCACCATCCCGCTGCCATCGTGCAGGCGCACGTGCACCTGGAAGTGTTCGGGGTCTGTCGACAACTGCACTGCATGGGTCGAATAGCGCGGGCCCAGCGCACTGGCGATCGTGCCGGCCATCTCCCTTGAGGTAGCACCTTCCAGCGCAGGGCCCGCTTCGCCTTCGCCCAGCGAGTACCGGAACGTCCGCCGCTGCAACATGGGCAGCCATTGCTCGCGTTCCTGCGGCGGCAGGCGGTCGAGCAGGTTCACCGCGACCACCACGTCCTGCTCCAGGTTGGTCATCAGCATCGATGAGGCGGCTTCATAGCGCTCGTAGAACAGCAGCCCGAACGAGAGCGCGTGCGCAAGCAGCAATCCACCGGCGAGCAGCACGTACAGCCGCGAGGCCATCGTGCGCGGCAGCCAGCGCCAGCGGGCGCGTGGTGCGTTCATCCGTCCTCGCCCACGATCGTCACCGCTGCGCTGAAAACATAGCCTTCGCTGCGCACGGTCTTGATGTAGCTCTGTTCGCGCGCGTCGTCCTGCAGGCGCTGGCGCAGGCGGCTGACCAGCAGGTCGATGGAGCGGTCGAACAGTTCCGCATCGCGACCCTGGGTCAGGTTCAGCAGCTGGTCGCGGCTGAGCACGCGGTTGGCATGGTCGAGGAACACGCGCAGCAGACGGAATTCCGCACCGCTGAGCGCCACTACGGTGCCTTCGGGATCGAGCAGGTGACGCGCGGTGGTGTCCAGGCGCCAGCGGCCGAAGGCCAGCATCTGCGCCGCTTCGGTCACCTGCAGGTTCGGCGGCAGCATGCGCGTTCGACGGATCACCGCCTTGATGCGCGCCAGCAGTTCGCGCGCGGCGAAGGGCTTGGTGACGTAATCGTCGGCGCCCATTTCCAGGCCGATGATCCGGTCGGTCTGGTCCTCGCGCGCGGTGAGCATCACCACGGGAATGGCGCGATGCTTGCCTGCGCGCAGGTTGCGGGTGAGGGTAAGGCCGTCCTCGCCGGGCATCATCAGGTCCATCACGATCAGGTCGATCGCGTGGGTGTCGAGCACGGCGCGCATTTCGCGGCCGTCCGCGGCCTCGCTCGCACGCAGCCCGTTCTTGCGCAGGTAGTCGGCGACCATCTGCCTTATCTCGCGGTCGTCGTCGACGACGAGGATGTGGTCTGCGTGTTCCATGCGGCGCTCGTGGGGAAGGAGGCGATGGCCGATTGTGCCATCGCCCGTGCAGGGTCAGCGCACAGCCGGCGCGGTGGTGGCCAGCAGATCGCGGATGCGCTGTTCAGTCGCCTCGTAGTCGCCTTCACCGTAGTGCCGGTAGACGATGCGGCCATCGCGGTCGATCAGGTACAGCGCCGGCCAGAAGCGGTTTCCGTAGGCGTTCCAGGTGCTGTATTCGTTGTCCTGCGCCACGGCGTACTTGATGCCGAAACGCTCGATGGCACGGCGCACGTTGGCGGTGCTGCGCTCTTCACCGTATTCGGGCGTGTGCACGCCGATCACCACCAGACCCTTGTCGCGGTAGCGCTCATCCCACTGTTTCACGTGCGGCAACACGTGGATGCAGTTGATGCACGAATACGTCCAGAACTCGACGAGCACCACCTTGCCCTTGAGGGCCGCGATCGTCTGCGGCGGCGCGTTGAGCCAGTTGGCGATGCCGGTGAATTCCGGTGCCGGCGTCGCGCGCGCGGGTTCGGCCTGCGCACCGGGCGCACACCCGACCAGCAGGGACAGCGACAGCGCGACTGCAGCGAGGATCGACTTGAACATGGGCAACCTCTTCCTGTGGGGGAGCGCCGCCGGCGCGTGGCCGACGGCGGGAACGTTCGTTCGCGGTGGTGTGGCTCAGGTGACGATTTCGACGTCCACGTCGCCACGCGTCATGCGCGAGTACGGGCAGGTGCGATGCGCCATCTCGACCAGCTGCTGGCGCGTGGCCTCGTCCAGGCCCGGCAACTTGACGTCGAGCTTCACCGCGAGCTGGTACTCGCCGTTGGCGGTCTTGCCCAGATCGACCTGCGCATCCACGGCCGTGTCGGCCGGCAGCTTCACCTTCAATTCCTGGGCGGCGAAGCCGAGCGCGCCGATGAAGCAGGCCGACCAGCCGATGCCGAACAGCTGTTCCGGGTTCGTGCCGGGCTTGTTGGAGCCGGGTGTGCTCAGTGCCACGTCGATGGCGCCGTCGCTGGAGCGGCCGGTGCCGGCGCGGCCGCCGGTGACGTGGGTGTGCGCGGTGTAGACGACGGTCTGGAGGGAGTGGGTCATGACGATGTGCCTCGGGAAGGAGTGGGGCCGGGGGTTCCGGTGACGCCATTCCGAGGCCGGGCGGTATCGCGCACGTGTCGGCCGTGCCGGGCTTTTGTTGGGGAATGTCGCTGTGCGCCGGATGGATACAGTTCGATACAAAGCGGCGGTGCCCGCCGCGCTGGCGGCCCACTTTTCCGCGCCTCGCTCAGGCGTGCGTGCGCCGGGCACCGTCGGCAGCCCGCTCAACCGCGCCTCGCGCCGCGATATTTGCTGACTCTGTCCGGTCGGGCCGAAAAAATGTGAAGAGCATCAAGTTTGGCGTCAGCGTGACGTTAACTTGACTGAGCAGGGGCATTCCCCGCTCCGAAGCGGATCGCTTCGACTGGCACACCCGTTGCACACACCTTCGCCGCGTCGCTCCGCGCGCGGCGCGGGTCGCGCGTGCGTGCCCGTCCGACAGTCCTTATTTACGGCGGTGGGGAGCCGCATCCGAATGAATCATGTGTTTCGCGTTGTCTGGAATCGTGCCCTGAATGTGTGGGTCGTGGCCTCCGAACTCGTCCGCGGCCGCGTCAAGGGCGCGAGCTCGTCCACAACGCGCAGCGCGCACGCGATTGGGCGGGTTCGCGCGGCGGTGCTGGCGACGCTGATGTTCATGCCCTTCGGTGCGTTCGCGGCGGTCGACATCACCAACGCGAGTTTCGAAGACGGCACGTTGGGTGGCTGGACGGCCGGCGGCGGCACCGGAACCCAGGGGTCGGGTTCATACCACTCCACGGGCGTGGGCGTGTCGATCGTCAACGGGATGACCGACTTCGATTCCAGCTTCGGCGACAACCCCGGCCTGCATTCGTGGACCGTGCTGCCGTACCAGAGCTACATGGCCTCGCTGCAGGCTGGCTCGGGAGCGGCCACTGCCGGCAGCGGCATGGCGGAGCTGGGCCTGACGGCCGACAGCGTGGCGGCGGTGAAGACGATGATGGGCCTGGCCAAGACGCCGACCAACGCCGCATGGCTGTACCAGGACCTCGTCCTGGAAGCCGGCGACTCGTTCACGATGGCCTGGCAGTACGTGTCCACGGACTACGAACCGTGGAACGATGGCTCGCTGACCTCGCTGGTGAACGTGGGCGACGCGTCCGTGCTCGGCGTGGTGAACAACCAGGAAGCGCAGTTCGCGCTGCTCGGCGCGACCAACGAGGGCACGGGCAGCTATTCCACCGGCAGCTACGCGGCTACCGGCTGGCAGATCTCGACCTATTCGGTGGCGACCGCCGGCACGTACCGCCTGGGCTTCATGACCTTCAACCTGGGCGATACGATCAACAGCCCGGTGTTCTTCGTGGACCAGGCGCCCGGCCTGACCTTCGACCATGGCGTGCCCTTCGGGCCGATCGCACCGAACCCCGGCAGCGGCGCGCCGACCACGCCCACGACGCCCACCACTGTCGTCATCAACGACGACACGCAAGGCACCGACGACCTGGGCGGCGCGGTCGATGGCAAGTTCGAGGGCGGTACGCTCGTGGTGGACAACGACACCACGGTCGACCTGGATTTCAGCATTGACAGCCAGGGCGGCACGATCGACCAGAACGGCCACGACGCGACCTTCAGCGGCGCCATCACCGATGCCGACGGCGGCACGCCGGGCGATCTGACCATCACCAACGGCGGCAACGGCGGCTCGGTCACGCTCACCGGCGAGAACACCTACACCGGTACGACCACCATCGATGACGGTGCGACGCTCGCATTGTCGGGCGACGGCAGCATCGAAGGTTCGGACGTGGTCAACCACGGCGCGTTCGACATCGAAAGCGCGAACGGCGATGTCAACGTGAAGTCGCTCACCGGCGGCAGCACCGGCGAGGTCGCGCTTGGCGACAACGGCCTGGTCCTGACGGACGCGCACGGCGCCTTCGGCGGCACCATCGGCGGCAACGGCGGGGTGACCGTCGAGGCCGGCACGCAGACGCTGAGTGGCGGGAACACCTACACCGGTACGACCGTCATCGACGATGGCGCGACGCTCGCACTGTCGGGCGATGGCAGCATCGAAGGTTCGGAGGTCGTCAACCACGGCACGTTCGACATCGAAGGCGCCAACGGCGACGTCAACGTGAAGTCGCTCACCGGCGGCAGCACCGGCGAGGTCGCGCTTGGCGACAACGGCCTGGTCCTGACGGACGCGCACGGCGCCTTCGGCGGCACCATCGGCGGCAACGGCGGCGTGACCATCGACGCCGGCACGCAGACGTTGAGCGGCTGCAATACCTACAACGGCAGCACGGTGATCCGCGCGGGTTCCACGCTGGCCATTGCCGGGCCGGGTTGCATTGCCAACTCCGACGTCGTAGCCGATGGCACGTTCGACATCGCGCTGGCCGACGGCGATGTCGGCGCGCAGTCGCTGACGGGCGAAGGTACCGTCGGCCTCGGCGGCAATTCGCTGGTGCTCGCCGACGCGCAGGGTGAGTTCGGCGGCAGCATCGGCGGAACGGGCGGGCTGACCATCGAGGGCGGCCGCCAGACGCTCACCGGCACCAACACCTACGACGGCCCGACCACCATCGCCGACGGCGCAGCGCTCGCGCTGGCAGGCGGGGGCAGCATCGCCGGCAGCGATGTCGTGGCCGATGGCCACTTCGATCTCGGCGACGCCAATGGCGATGCGAACGTGAAGTCGCTCACTGGCGGCGGCACGGTCGACCTCGGCGCCAACGGCTTGCAGCTCACCGACGCACACGGTGACTTCGGCGGCGTGATCGGTGGCGAGGGCGGCGTCAACATCGTCGGCGGTACGCAGACCTTCAGCGGTTGCAATACCTACTCCGGCGCGACCGTCATCGATCGCGGCGCCACGCTGGCCATCGTCGGGGAGGGCTGCATTGCCGGTTCGGACGTGGTCGCCGACGGTACGCTCGATATCGCCGGCGCCAATGGCGACATCGACGTGCGCTCCCTTGCCGGCGGCGGCGACGTCGACCTCGGCGGCAACGGCCTGGTGCTGACCGCCGCGAATGGCGACTACGCGGGCACGATCCGCGGCGACGGTGGTGTGACCATCGAAAACGGCACGCAGTCGCTCAGCGGCGAGAACACGTTCACCGGCGGCCTCACCCTGAAGGGCGGCACGCTGCAGGTGTCCGGCGACGCAAACCTGGGCACGGGCACGGTGTCCATCGGCAACGGCACGTTGCAGACCACCGGTGGCTTCACCAGCGACAACGACTTCGCCCTGACCTCGCCGCACGCCATCGTCGACACCGACGGCCACGACGTCACCTTCAACGGTGATGTGTCCGGCAACGGCACGCTCAACAAGGTCGGTGAGGGCACGCTCACGTTGAAGGGCGAGAACACGCAGGACGGCATCAACGTCAAGGGCGGCGCCCTGGAGTTCGCCTCCGACGCCGCGCTGGGTCGTGCCGGCAGCGTGGTCACCATCGCCGACAGCACGACGCTGCGTCCGCTCGACGCGATGACCATCTCGCACGAGATCTTCGTCGACAACACGCGCTGGGCGGTGTTCGACACCAACGGTTTCGACGTCACGATGGCCGGCGAGATCTCCGGCTCGGGCATCGTGCAGAAGCTGGGCGGCGGCGTGCTCACGCTGTCGGGGCGCAACACGGCGGTGCTGATGGAGGTGCAGGGCGGTTCGATTGCCGTGACCTCGCAGGAAGCGGCCGGCGCGGTGGGCGGCGACATCTACATCGGAACCGACGGCAGTTTCGCTGCGCTGTCCGGCATGAACGTGACGCAGAACGTGCACGTCACCGGCGAGAACGCGCGCTTCGAAACGCGCGACGGTGCGCAGGTCACGCTGACCGGCAACCTCGACGGTAGCGCATGCCTCATCAAGTCCGGTGCCGGCCGCCTGGACATGCGTGGCGGCGGCTCCAATGCCATCGGCGCCTGCATCGAGCAGGGTGACCTCGCGTTCAACAGCACCTTCACCGGCAACGTGTGGGTGTACGCCGACGGCACGGCCAGCGGCGTGGGCCGCGTCGAAGGCGCGATGGACGTGCGCGGCGTGCTGTCGCCGGGCAACTCGCCGGGCGCACTGGTGGTGACGGGCGACGTCCTCCAGCACGCGGGCAGCACGTTCGTGGCGGACATCGACGGACGCACCGCCGGCAACGGCGCAGGCCACTTCGACACGCTGACGCTGGCAGGTGCCGGCAGTGCCTACACCGCCGCCGGCCAACTGCAGCCGAGGCTGCGGGGCATCACCGGCGACGCGACCAACACCTTCGTGCCGAAGATCGGCGACACGTTCGCCATCGTGCGCGCCGAAGGCGGTATCGAAGGATCCTACGAGTCGCTCGCACAGCCGCAGGCCGGCCTGCCGGCCAACAGCCGCTTCGACGTGCGCTATGAAGCCAACACCGTCGTGCTGGCGGTGACGCCGGACAGCTACGCGGCTGCGATGACCTCGCGCAACACGGCGGCAGTGGGTGCTGCGATCGACGCGGTACGCACCACCTCGGGCGTGCGCACCACGGGCGATGCCGCCCGCCTGCAGGATCGCCTGATGGGGCTGGACCTGGCCGGCACGACCTCGGCGCTGGAACAGCTCGACGGCGAGTTCCACGCCACCGCGCGCAGCGTACTGGCCGACGACGCACGCCGTGTGCGCGAGGCCGCGCTGGATCGCATGCGTGGCGGCCGTTCGCCGGTCGAGCGCACGCAGCAGCCGGGCGATGCCGTCTGGGCGCAGGTGCTGGCCGCGGGCGGTTCGCTCGACGGCGACGGCAACGCCGCGGCGGCCGACTACAACGGCAGCGGCGTGCTGGTCGGCGCCGAGCACCGCTTCGACGGCGGTTGGCAGATCGGCGCGATGGCCGGCAGTGAGCGCACCGACATCGACGTCGCCGCGCGTGCATCCAACGGCGACGCCGACACGCTGCACTTCGGCCTGTATGCCGATCGCAACTGGGGCGCGTTCGGCCTGCGCGGTGGCGTCGGCGTGGCCGAGCATTCCATCGACAGCGCACGTTCGGTGAACCTGCCGGACCTGAGCCAGCGCCTGGTCGCCGACTACGACGCGCAGACCCGCCAAGCCTACGTCGAAGGCGGTTACAGCATCGAAGGCACGCAGGGTTCGCTGGTGCCGTACGTGCAGTTCGCCCGCGTGGAAACGCGCAACGACGCCTTCTCCGAAACCGGCGGCAGCCTTGCGCTGGACGTTGCGAAGGAGAAGACCACGCTCGAGGTGTCCACGCTGGGCGTTCGCGGCGAACTGTCGCTGACCAGCGCCGGCACCGGCGATGGCTGGTTCAACCTGCGCGGCGGCCTGGGCTGGCGCCATGCCTCGGGCGACGTGGCATCGCAGGCCCGCATGGGCTGGGCGAGCGGCGGCGACTTCACCGTGGCCGGCGCGCCGCTGGCCGAAGACGCCGCGGTCGCGGAAGTGGGCGTGGCTGCATGGCTGAGCCCGCGCACGCTGCTGGAAGTGGGTTACGAAGGCCAGTACGCCGACGAAGCCCGCGACCACCAGGCCACGGCGCGGTTGTCGGTCCGCTTCTGATCCACCCGTTCGATGCGACAGGGAAAGGGCGGCGAGAGCCGCCCTTTCTTTTGCGTTGCGCGAATGCGGGCGTGTCAGCCGCGCATTCGTCCCGCGTCCGCGACGCCTATCGCAACAGTTTCAGCAACGCCTCGGCCGTCGCCTCCGACGAGGCCGGATTCTGCCCGGTCACCAGCCGTCCATCGACTATGGCGAAACTCTGCCAGTCGCCGGCTTTCTCGTATTTCCCGCCCAGCCGCTTCAGCTCGTCCTCGACCAGGAAGGGCACCACCTTGGTCAACTGCACCGCTTCCTCTTCCGAGTTGGTGAAGCCGGTGACGCGACGTCCCTTCACCAGCGGCTCGCCATCGTGCTTCACGTGGCGCAGCACACCGGGCGCATGGCACACGGCCGCGACGGGTTTGCCGCTGTCGTAGAAACGCTCGATCAAGCTGATCGACGCAGGATCTTCCGCCAGATCCCACAACGGCCCGTGTCCGCCGGGATAGAACACCGCGTCGAATTCATCGGCCGATACCGAATCCAGCCGCTTCGTGCTCGCCAGCACGGCCTGCGCGCTCTTGTCGGCCTTGAAGCGATCCTGCGCCGGCGTCTGGTTCGCCGGGTCGTCGCTTTTGGGATCGATCGGCGGCTGCCCGCCCTTGGGCGAGGCCACGGTCACCTGTGCGCCGGCATCGGTGAACACGTAATACGGCGCTGCGAATTCCTCCAGCCAGAAGCCGGTTTTCTCGCCGGTGTCGCCGAGGCGGTCGTGCGAGGTAAGCACCATCAGGATGTTCATGCGGCGAGTTCGCGTCGGAAGCGGAACGCAAGTCTCGCGCTGCGCGGGTTAGGCCGCGGTGATGCGTCAGGTGAGCGCGTCGGAGGCCACGACGTGGATGCCGGGTCGTGCCTGCACGGCGGCGTCGATCATCGCTTGCGCGATGCGATCGGCCGGGTTGATCCGCCAGCGTTTCGGAAGCAGCGGATGCAACGCGCGCAGGGCGACCATCGCCGCGCGTTCGCCGGCACGGAACTGCTCGCGTTCGCCGCCGATCAGGCCGGGACGCACGAAGGTCAGCGACGCGAAGCCCAGCGTCGCAAGGTCGCGTTCCACTTCGCCCTTCACGCGGCTGTAGAAGATGCGCGAGGCGGCATCGGCGCCCATCGCGGAGTTCAGTACGAAGGTCGGCGCGCCGTGTTGCCGCGCAAGGCGCGCGACTGCGAGCGGGTATTGATGGTCCACGCGACGGAACGCCTCCTGCGAGCCCGCGACGCGCATCGTCGTGCCCAGCGCACAGACGACCGCATCGACCGCCCACCAGGGCGCATCGGCGGGCAGCGCATCGAAGTCGACGACCGGCGCGAGCAGCCGGGGGTGTTCGACCGCTGCCTTGCGAACGGGCGCGACCACGCGTTCGATGCCCGGGTGCGCCAGCGCGATCCGCAGCGCCTCGCGGCCGACCAGGCCGGTGGAACCGACGATCATGAGCTTCATGCGTAGTCCAATGTCCGTGCGTGCGGCGAGTGTGTGACCGGCGGCCGGGCACGTCCAGCACGGCCGCTGCGTTACAGTGCGTCCATCCGAAGCGACGCGGCCCTCGAATGCGCATCCACAGCTCGCTCACCGTCGAAGCCACCGGCGGCATGTTCGGCAGCCGTCGCTGGATGGAACTGCTGGCGGCGCTGGGCAGCGAAGCGTCCATCGCCGCCGCGGCGCGCAACGTCGGCCTGAGCTACAAGGCCGCGTGGGACGCGGTGGACGCGATGAACAACCTTGCCGACGCGCCGCTGGTCGAACGCGTCGTCGGCGGCAAGGGCGGCGGCGGAACGCGGCTCACGCTGGACGGCGAGCGCCTGGTCGCCACGTGGCGCGAGGTCGAAGCGCAGAACGCGCGCTTCGTCGAACTGCTCAACGAACGCATCGCCCACGCCGGGCGCGACCTGGACATCATCGGGAGATTCGCCATGCTCACCAGCGCACGCAATCATCTGGCCGGCCGTATCGCGCGCATCACGCACGGGGCGGTGAACGACGAAGTGGAACTGGAACTGGGCGGAGGCGGCCGTATCGTCGCCATCGTCACGCACGAAAGCACGCAGCACATGGGGCTGGCCGTGGGTGGGCAGGCGATCGCGCTGGTGAAGGCGTCCAGCGTCATCGTCGGCACGGACCTCGACGGCGTGCGCCTGTCCACGCGCAACCAGCTGCCCGGCACGGTGTCGCGCGTGACGCCCGGAGCGGTGAATACCGAAGTGGTGATCGAAGTGGAAGGCGGCAACGTCATCGCCGCCATCGTCACCAACACGTCGGCGCAGCGTCTTGCGCTGGCCGAAGGAACGCCGGCCACCGCGCTGTTCAAAGCGTCGAGCGTGATCCTCGCCGTCAGCCCGTGACGGCCTGCTGCAGGCGACCGCGTTCCATCCCGAGCACGCGATCGGCAAGGTAATCCAGCTCGCCGTGCGCGTGGGTGACGTAGAGCATCGGCAGGCGCGTCTCGACCTTGATGCGCTTGAGGAACGGCAGGATCTGCTGCTTCAGGCGATCGTCGAGCGATGACAGCGGTTCGTCCAGCAACAGCAGCTGAGGCGAATAGAGCAGGGCACGGCCGAGCGCGACGCGCTGGCGTTCGCCGCCGGACAGCAGTGTTGGCCGGCGATCGAGCAGCGGCGTGATTTCCAGGAGCTCGGCGACGCCGGCAAGGTCGAAGCGCCGCATCGCCGCGGGAATGCGCGCGTGTCCGAACAGCAGGTTCTGCCGCACCGTCAGATGCGGGAACAGCTGGGCATCCTGGAACACGAGCCCGACATGGCGGTCCCATGCGGGTACGAAGCGTCGTGCGTCCGTGTCGACCAGCGTGCGTTCGTCCAGCCGCACGCTTCCGCGCGAGGGCGACAACAATCCCGCGAGCAACGCCAGCAACGTGCTCTTGCCCGAGCCCGACGGCCCGTAAACGCCGGTGACGCCGTCGCCGACCTGCGCCGCGGCGTCCAGCGCGAAATCGCCGCGCGCGAACTGGAGGTCAAAGCTCAGCATGCGGCCCCCGGTCGAGGTAACCGAGCCGGCGTTCGGCGCGCAGGGAGATCCAT
>Ga0209676_1002276_pt1 | contig 14071 bp, 9 predicted proteins | sample AraplaCvi_mLB_r2_FD_184282 | JGI IMG/M metagenome (GOLD analysis project Ga0209676, IMG submission 184282) | Arabidopsis root microbial communities from North Carolina, USA - plate scrape MF_Cvi_mLB_r2 (SPAdes) (version 2) | ecosystem: Host-associated > Plants > Roots > Endosphere | place: USA...
TGCTCGGCCTGGATCAGGCCGAACATTTCGCTGGTGGACGCCTGATAGAAACGTGTGTGCGGACTGAACTGGCGGATCGCTTCGAGCAGGTGGGTAACGCCCAGGCCGTCGACGATGCCGGTGGTCACCGGTTGATCCCAGGAGGCCGCGACAAAGCTTTGCGCGGCGAGGTTGTAGACCTCGTCCGGCGCCGACTTGATTACCGCGCGCTGCACTGAACAGGCATCAGCCATGTCGCCATCCAGGTAGACGATGTCCGACTCGACCCCCATCTCACGCAGGCGCCAGCGCGAGTCGCTGCTGCGACGCGCGACCAGACCGTGGACTTTGTAACCCTTGTCGAGCAGCAATTTGGCCAGATAGGCGCCATCCTGGCCGGTGATACCTGTGATCAATGCACTTTTAGTCATACTTGTCGTACTCGCTTCTCCCAGTCGGACAGGATCGCCCGCAGGGATTGTTGTGTTGTGATTTCAGTCTTCCATCCGGTGGTCTGGGCCAGCCTGTCAGGGCTGCCACACACCCGACGCTGATCCGCGCGGCGAAGTCGCGCAGGATCCTGAATCAGTTGCAGGTCGACCTGGGCAAGATCTGCCAATTGTTCGATCAGACTGCGAATGCTCTGCTCGCGTCCCGAGCAAATGTTGTAGACCTGCCCCGGTGTGCCTTTTTCAAGCAAGGCCAGGTAGGCCGAGACCACGTCCGCGACATCGAGGAAGTCGCGCGTGACGTCGACGTCCCCGACCTCCAGTCGTGGCGCCTGCAGGCCTTGCTTGATCCGGCAGATCTGACGGGCGGCGCTGGCGATGACGAAGCTGTCCTTCTGCCCGCTGCCGATATGGTTGAACGGGCGGGCGACCAGCACGGGCCAACCTTCGCTCAGGCCCCATTGCAAGCTCAGGAACTCAGCCGAGAGTTTGCTCACGGCATAGGGATTGCGCGGGCAGGGGGGGTGCAATTCAGTGATGGGCAGATGCTCTTCAGCGACCTGGCCATAGACATCACCGGAGCTGACGTACAGAAACGTACCGGTGAACCCGCGCGCCTTGAGGGCTTGCAGCAGGTTCAGGGTGCCCAGCAGATTGATGTTCAGGGTGCCGGCCGGATCACGAAAGGCCTGCGGGACGAACGTCTGGCCGGCCAGGTGGATCACTGCATCGGGCATGACCGGCCACAAGCCTTCGAGGCTGTCCGGTGCGGCAAGATCGTAGCGGCAAGGAACCGGCAGCAGCTCCCATTCCGAGGTATCAGCCTGCAAACGCGATTGGATGTGTTGTCCTACGAATCCACTCAGACCCGTGACAAACAGACGTTTTTTCAAACAGCGACCCCTTGGTCATGCATTTCATCCATTTTCCACAGGCTCCATGGAAAAACTTGCGAGCGAGATGATCGCTCGAATGGCGGGTGAAATGTTTGTTGTAGTTGTTTGGTAGCCAATCTGTGCCATTTGCTCGGCAATTTCAACAAGTCCAATCGTGACTGGTCAGTTCTCCTCAGCGTAGCCTGAATTATTCTCGCCAGGCGGTTCACGAACCCTCGATGGATGTGTTTAGAATGCCCCTCGTCACGATTACCCGGGGTTCGGCAGCGTCGCTTCGAAACTGCGAGAAACTGACCACTAAAACAAGAACGAAGACGGGCAGGAAGACGATGGACGAGCGCCAGTAAACACTGGCTCGAACCCTGTTCTCCCCGTCATAGCGTGCGGCTGCCGGGATGGCGGCGTCACGGTGGGATGCCATGAATTTCATTCTTTACTCGGACATCAACGACAGCTCCATCAGCCAGAGCCTCGGTCGTCCCGAATACAGTTACTACTTCGTGCTCAAGGCATATCGCCCTGTACTCGAAAGCCTTGGGCGAGTGCATGTGGTGTCCTCCACCGCCGAGGTCGATCCGCTCTACAAACAATTGTTGGCCGCCGGCGAAGACAGTCTGTTCATGTCGTTTACGCCACCGCAGAAAACCCCGAACGACCTTGAGTGCCCGACGATCTGCGTGGTGGCCTGGGAGTTTGATTCGATTCCCGATGAGCAATGGGATAACGACCCGCGCCAGGACTGGACACAAATGCTCGCGCGCCAGGGCCGGGTGATCACGCTTTCCAGTCATACCGCCCGGGCGATTCGCCGGGCCATGGGCGAAGATTTTCCGGTGCTGGTGCTGCCGACGCCGTTGTGGGAAAACTTCGCCGATATTCGTAGTCGCCACACCAGCGTCCCGATCAGCGCCGGCTCGACCCTGGACATCAAGGGTTGCATCTTCGATACGCGCACACTCGGGCTGAACGCCGATGCACTGATCCCCGTCGTGCCGACCGCCGAAGAACGGGCGGCGCTCGAGGCTGAGCTTGAGGCATTGAAGCCTCCGCCGCTGACGCTCAAGCGCCGCTTTGTGATTGCTCGTCATTACCTGCGCATGTGGCGCCTGGACAAAGGCAAATCGCTGCCGGTCCCGGTGCATCGCACTCATTTTCTAAGCCAGTGGTATTGGGAAGGGGTTCGCGACCTGTTGTCGCAAACCGCCCATGAGCGTCTCGCTGACTGGTTGCCAGCCATCGCCGGCCCGCAGACGATGGCTGTACCCGAGCCAGAACCGCGACAGTGGCCGGACACCACCGCCCAGGTCGAAACACAGGTAGACGGTGTGGTGTACGTCACCGTGTTCAACCCGCGTGACGGGCGCAAGAACTGGCATCAACTGATCACCGCATTCTGCTGGGCGTTCCGCGAAACGTCTGACGCGACGCTGGTGCTTAAGATTACCCAAAGTGATCTGTCGTCCTATCACGACGAACTGATGACGTTGCTCGCCCAGCTTTCGCCTTTCGCCTGTCGGGTGGTGGTCATGCACGGCTACCTGGACGACCCGCAATACGCCCGGCTGTACGCAGCCGCCAGTTACTACGTCAATGCTTCGCGTTGCGAAGGGCTGTGCCTGCCGCTGATGGAGTTCATGGCCAGTGGCAAACCGGTGATTGCCCCGGATCACACGGCCATGGAGGACTACATCGATGAGCGTGTGGCGTTTGTGGTCAAGTCCAGCGAAGAACTGACCATCTGGCCGCAGGACACTCGCATCATCTACCGCACCCTGCGTTACCGGCCGGATTGGGGTTCACTGAAAACCGCTTACGAAAACAGTTACCGTCTGGCCAAGGAACAATCGCTGGAGTATCAGCGCATGTCCCTCGCCGCCGTCGAGCGCATGCACGATTACTGCGCTTTCGCCCCGGTGCAGAAACGCATGGCGGGTTTCTTCGGGCTGGTACCGCAGGCTTTGCCGACAGCAACCGTGACGGATAACGCCCCATGCTGATCATCATTCATTCGGAAACCAACCAGCACACCATTGCCCGGAACCTTGGCCGTTCGGAGTACAGCTATTACTTCGTGCTCAAGGAGTACCGACCTGTGCTGGAGCGGCTGGGGCGAGTGGTCGAAGTCAGTGACCCGCAGACCGAAGTCGATGCCTTGTACAGGGACGCCTTGTCCCGTGGCGAAGCGTGCGTGTTCCTGTCGTTTTCACCGCCTCATCGTACGCCGGTCAATTTCACCTGCCCGACGCTGCCGGTGTTCGCGTGGGAATTCAGCACCATCCCCAACGAACCCTTTGCCGGTGACCCGCTCAATGACTGGCGCACGGTGTTGCGCGCAGCGGGTGCGGCGATTACACATTCCAGCTACACCGTGAATGCGGTGCGCGAGGCGATGGGCGCCGACTATCCGATCATCGCGGTACCGGCCCCGGTATGGGACCGGTTTTCCGAGCGTGGCGCCCATTTGAAGCGTCAGCCCTTGGCCAGTCAGGTGCGGTTGACGCTCAAGGGGTTGCTCGCAGACAGCCGCGAACTCGACTTGCGAGCCTTCGGCCCCGTGGCCACTCGCGAAGGCGTGGGTATTGATTTCAAGGCCCCGCCGAGTGAACACGAATTGGTCCTCGACGGCGTGATTTACACCTCGGTGTTCAACCCCGGTGACGGGCGCAAGAATTGGGAAGACATGCTCAGTGCCTTTTGCGTGACGTTTCGCGAGGTGGACGATGCAACGCTGGTGCTCAAATTGACGCACCACGATGCCGAAGAAGCACTGACTGACATCCTTCACCACTTGTACAAAAACCAGTCTTACCGCTGCCGGGTCGTGCTGATTTACGGCTATCTGGCTGACGCGGACTATGAGCAGCTGGTGCAAGCCACGAGTTACGTGGTCAACACGTCCTACGGCGAAGGCCAATGTCTTCCGCTGATGGAGTTCATGTCCTGTGGTAAACCGGCGGTGGCACCACGGACCACGGCGATGATCGATTATCTGGATGCCGAAAATGCATTCCTGATTGACTCCACCGATGAACTGACAGCCTGGCCACATGACCCGCGCAGGGCGTTTCGTACCTTGCGCCATGTCACCAATTGGGCGTCGTTGTGCAGGGCTTACCAATCAAGCTATGACGTGGCCAAGCGTGATCCCGAGCGTTATGCACAGATGTCCGTGCACGCAGTGGCCAGCCTCAAGAAATTCTGCAGCCAGGCCACTGCCGAACAACGGCTTGAGGCATTTTTCGAGCACCTGTTCGAGAACCGTGCCGTGGAAACCCCTGAGGCATGATTCGCGCATTGGTCAGACGTTTCTTTCCAGAGACGAAACCCGAGCCCCGGCCTGCGTCATTGCCGGTCGAGCAATCCCGCGTGTCGCCAAGAGAGGTGGGCTTGCACGATGCCATGCATGACGGCTGGTTTTCGGGCGACAGCGGCGAACTGCTCAAAGGGTTTGCCATCACCGCCGACGACACCTTGCTGGATGTCGGCTGTGGCGAAGGGGTCGCGACCTTGTTTGCGGTGCGTCAAGGCGCTTCGGTGATCTTCACCGACAGTGAACACGACAAGGTCCGCGACCTGGCGCTGCAAGTGCAAGCGCAGTCGGATAAGGCGAATCTCGGGCTGGTCAGCAACAGCCTGCCGCTGCCATTGGCCGATGGTTGCGCGAGCAAAGTCGTGTGCATGGAAGTGCTCGAGCATATCGACCAGCCGGAACCCTTCATGGCCGAACTGGTGCGCATGGGCCGCCCCGGCGCGCAGTACCTGCTGAGCGTACCGTCTCCGGTGGGCGAGCATTTGCAGAAAGGCATCGCCCCGGCCAGCTACTTTCAATCGCCCAATCATGTGCAGATTTTCACCCCCGAGCGGTTCGCCGCGCTGGTGGAGGACGCGGGCCTGGTCATCGAACATCGCCAGGCCACCGGGTTTTTCTGGGTCATGGGCATGATTTTTTTCTGGGCCAGTGAACGGGCCGCCGGGCGCGACCTGGGTGGTGCGGTTCGCGATCGGATCCAGGCACCGTACCCGCCGCTGATGGAGAGCTGGGCGAAAACCTGGCAGGACTTGCTGGCACAGCCCGACGGATTGGCGATCAAGCAGATGCTGGACCGGTTCATGCCCAAGAGCCAGGTGATCATTGCTCGAAAACCTCATTTCCGGGAGGGCGCATGAGCAACGAAAAACGGATCATGGACATCGAGCTGTTGCGCGGCATCGCGGTGCTTGGCGTGCTGTTTCATCATTTGCAGGACAGCCTGTTCGCGGCGGCTGTGCCCTTGCTGCAGGCCATCACGCTGTACTGCCAGCCGTGGTGGGGCGTGGATCTGTTTTTCGCGATCTCGGGCTTTGTCATTGCCCGCAGCCTGATCCCGGCCATGCGCCGCTGCACAACGCGCCGGGAGTATTGGCAGCAGACGCGCAATTTCTGGTTGCGCCGGGCCTTTCGATTGCTGCCGTCAGCCTGGTTGTGGCTGGCGCTGATGTTGCTGGCGTGCCTTTTTCTCAACCGCTCCGGCGCCTTCGGCACCCTGCACGCGAACCTTCAGGCGACCCTGGCCGGCGTCGCGCAGTACGCCAATTTCCGCTTTGCCGACAGTTTCTATCGCTACGAGTACGGCACCAGTTTCGTGTACTGGAGCCTGTCGCTGGAAGAACAGTTCTATCTGCTGTTCCCGCTGATGATTGTGCTGTTTCGCAAACACCTAGTGTGGCCTTTGCTGGCGCTGGTTGCGGTGCAGTTGTTCACCTTGCGCACGCCGATCCTGATGGTGGTGCGCACCGATGCGCTGGCCCTTGGCGTGCTGTTGGCGATGTGGAGTACGCAACCATCGTACCTGCGCTGGGAGCCCACATTCCTGCGTCGTCCATGGGCGGGTGTTGCCGCACTGATCACGGTGTCGCTGCTGCTCAGCTACATGGCCACGGATCGCTTTACCTTTACCCATTACCGGATCGGTGTGATCGCGGTGCTGTGCGCAGTGCTGGTCTGGATCGCTTCCTACAACCGCGATTACCTGTTGCCGCGCGGCGTGTTCAAGCAACTGATGACGTGGGTCGGCAGCCGTTCCTACGGGATCTACCTGATCCATATCCCGGCCTACTTGCTGGTACGTGAATTCATTTTCCGTTTGCAGGCTGCCGGGCTGCCCAGCCCGGCTGGCCATCCGATACTGATGTTGCTGATGGCTGGCGGCCTGATCGTGCTGCTGAGCGAACTCAACTATCGCTACATCGAAATGCCCATGCGCAACCGCGGCGCCTCGCTGGTTAAACGCCTGGGCACCTCCCGAACAGCCGTCTCATCCTCTGGAGCCACCTCATGCTGAGCCTTTTGAAGAAACTCACGGCGGGCACGCCCGCGCCTGTGCAGCCAGAGATTGCGCCTGCCCCACCCGTGGTGGAGAAGGTCGACCCCTACATGCTCGGCCTGCACGACGCAATGCTCAGCGGCTGGTTCAATCAGCAGACCGGCGAACTGTTCAGCGGTTTCCCCGTGACTCCCGAGGACACACTGCTGGATGTGGGCTGTGGTGACGGCGGCAACGTGCATTTCTGCGGGATGCGCGGGGCGAAGATCATCATCGCCGATATCGACGCGGCCAAGGTCGAAGCGACCCGCCAGCGCCTGAGCGATACACCGGCCCGTGACGTCGAATGCCACGTCACCGACTGCAACCCGCTGCCGATTGCCGATGCGACCGCGACGCGGGTGGTGTCGACCGAGGTCATCGAGCATGTGGACGACCCGGCCCAGTTCCTTGCTGAACTGGTGCGAGTGGGTAAACCGGGAGCGTTGTATCTGCTGAGCGTCCCACACCCCAGCTCCGAAGACCTGCAGAAAGACATCGCGGCGGCCGAGTACTTCCAGAAGCCCAACCACATCCGCATCATCAGCGAAGCGCAGTTCAAGGCCATGGTCAGCGATGCCGGCCTGGAAGTGATCAGCCACAGCCAGTATGGATTCTACTGGTCTATGTGGATGCTGCTGTTCTGGGAAGCCAAGGTCGACTTCAGCAACCCGGACCATCCGTTGCTCAACCACTGGGCGGACACCTGGCAGGCGATCCTGGCTTCGCCACGGGGTACACAGATCAAGCAGGCGCTGGATGCGGTGGTAGCCAAGAGCCAGGTGATCATTGCGCGTAAACCCTGATTGGCCAACGGTGGGGGTGACGGTCTGCAACAGGCCGTCCGGCACCGCCATGGATGCCGTCCCGTAGCATCGCATCAAGCCGGATCAGCAAAGTCCGCCAGGCTGCGGGGGCAGGCAGCCCCTTGCAAAAGCGGCCGGTGCAACAGGGCCGCCACTCTCTCCATAAATGGGGCATTACACCCACCCAACTGGGCGGTTACCACCAAAGTTGAGGAATATTCCCCTCTCACGCTTCCTCTCACTTGAAATATTCTGAAACAGCCTGTTCATTAATCTGAGCTTTTTCTTCGCCCAGGGTAATGGCTCATTTGTTGCACCACCTCAGGCACCCGAAACAGCCGTCGTCCCGGACATCATGGAGACGCCAGGGCTTGCCGGATTCGGCCGGACGCGAGGGGTGAAAAATGAAACATGCGACATCAACCTTGAGCTCCATCGCCTCTCATGAGGAGCGTCTTATGAGTCCCACGATCAAGATTGGCATTGTTGACGATCACCCACTGTTAAGGGATGGGGTCACAATGGCGCTGAAGAAAATAGCTGACTTTCAGGTGGTCGAGCAGGGCGGGTCTGCCGATGATGCCATGGAAATTGCCGCTCGTTTTGCTCCGGATGTCTTGCTGATGGATGTCAATATGCCGGGCGACAGCTTTGCTGCCGTGCGAGCGATCTCGGCGTCTTCACCGGCCGTTAAAATATTGATGCTGACGGTATCCGAGTCCATCGAGGACGCCTATTCCGCTCTCGAAGCGGGCGCGCAGGGGTATGCGTTGAAAGGCATCAGCGGTCTTGAGCTTGTGCAAGCCATCAGAAATGTTGCCGGAGGTGAAACCTTCATTACCCCTAAACTTGCCGGCAGGCTGTTAAGCAATATCAGAAAGAATGCGGGTGACAAGCCAAAGGTCGAGCTGACCCATCGCGAAGAACAGGTTATCCGAGAGGTATCGAAGGGCCTGACCAACCGCGAGGTGGCTATCAAGCTTGAGCTCTGCGAGAAGACCATCAAGCACTACATGACGAATGTCATGTACAAGCTGCGCGTTCGTAACCGGACGCAGGCGGTGGCTGCAGTGATACGGCATTGGGAGAGTGACCATATATCCAGCCTGTGTGGTGCTCTTCAACGCCGCGACTGGAGTGACAACAGAAAGTCGAATAACGAGCCATAAGTGCTGCGGTGACTTGGGCGCAACGATCAATCTGGTACGGGTTATCAGATTTTGAACTGCGCCCTGGCTTTGGTTCCGGCATGGGGAGCCGATTCAATGCTGAATACGCCGCCGAGGGATTCGACGCGATAGCGCATGCCGACAAGACCCAGACGAGTTCTGCCTCGACCTGGCACATTCGGTTTCTCGGTTGAAATACCCATTCCCGCATCCTCGACTTGCACTTCCAGCAATCCTTCAGAGTGCGAGGCGCTGAGTTTTTGGCCTTTTCCCCCGGCGTGAACATAGGCATTGTTCAACGCTTCCTGGGCGAAGCGGTAAATACCAATTTTAAGCGCTATCGGTACATCGTCCGTAAGCCTATCAAGCTGCAGCTCGACTCGCGTCTCGGTTCGCTCTTCGTGCCGCTCGGCCAGCAATACCAGGGCATCGTGCAGGGTCAGGTCATTGACTTCCGGAAGTGCCAGGCCAAGTGATATTTCCCGCACTTCGTTTAAAGCATCCTCGCCGGCACGCCTGATCATTTCCAGGGCTTCTACATCCGAGACGCCTTGCGAACCTTCGAGTTCTTCAAGGCGAAGGAGAATAAGTGCCAACAGCTGAGCAGGACCATCATGCAAATCGGCCCCGATCCGCCGCAGAGTAAGTTCATTGATTCTGGAAAACTCGCGATTGGCTTTAGTGACTTTGCGCTGAAGGACAGCATTGTTTGAGTGCAATCTGGTTTGCTCATCCATTCGCCATTTAAGTGCTGTTTCATGCTGCTTTATTATCTTGTCGCCACGTCGAACGATAAAAAACAACAGTAAAATCATGGCTGTCGTTGCTGCTCCAACAATCGCCCATACTTTTTTGCGAACGTTATTGATTTCGCGCTGTAACGCTTCCGCGGTTTCGTAGAACTCACCCACTGCAATAATCTTTCCAGTACCCGCTTCGCGCAGTGGAGCAAAAATTTCATAGAGCGGAATATTCAGGCTGCGCTCAAAGGCATCTTCAATATCGTCCACCGCATAACTTCCAAGTTCATTGTCGAACTCTGTATAGATCTTGCCGGTCAGTGCCTGTGAGATCTCCTCTGTCGGAAAGGTTTTCTGCACCGTGGATTTGTCGGTGCTGTAGACAATCGTGCCGTCTGGCAACCAGATCTTCACCGAGACAACATGCGTACTGAGCGAGGTGCTGGACAGCAGATAGTCAATGGTCTGAATGGTCTCATCGGGGAGTTCCGTTGCAGTGGTTAACCCCTGGGCGAAAGGTTCGAGAAAGTTCTGCATATAACGCGCGCCTGTCTCTGCCGCCGTTTGAACCGTTGCATCTTCGATGCTCTGGCTTACGAGATTGCCAACGAACGTCATGGTCAAGCCCAGAATGATAGTGGCGCAGATCACGAACTGGGTTGAGCGGCTCAAATGGCGCAGTTTCGCACCGGTGCCCGGTCTCCCGGGCCCTGTGCCATTGGACTTTAGGCCAGGGTCCGATTCGACCAAGGTCTGATCCGATTCGTTGACCAAGGTCTCGGAATTTGGCTGGGCTTTCGTCTCTGTACACATCCGGGTAGCCCTTCAATACTCATTTTCAATGGAGTGTAAAACTGGTGTTTGAGGTTGAGGGCGGGAGGCGCGATGAGTATTTTAAAAAGATTCTCAAACAGACTGGGTAATCGTTACTTCCGGCCACAACAGCTGGGGGTTATTACCCATAGTGCTCAACTCAATCAAAACCAAACCCATGGTTTGAATGATTTCCTGACTCCTCCACCAGGCGTGAGCAACCACTCTCCCATACATACTAGTCAATTCGTAGTCGATGCCAGTTTTCTCATGGATAAAAGGCTTGTTGACGAAGCCGCATGGACGCAGAACCGTGCCATCACCCCTCAGGAAGTCCCGGACTCTGATCGCTGGATGTGTGGCATCTGTGACAAGCCCCCCATGCCTGAGAGTGCTCCATGGACAGATGCATAAAGCCCCGATTCGTGACGGGGCCATTAGCAAGTCACACCTTCTATTCAACCTGCGTTCACGGGCCGTCGCCTCCTTGAGACGCAATACCCGCCTGTAGATACGGTTGTCACGGGGAATCAATCCTCAGTCGAGCACTGCTGATTGCACGCAATCGGGCAAGGGCTCGGTGCGGCCGTGGTACCAGGTCCCGTCGTGCAATTTTCGATTTTTTGTTTATGGGATTCAGCACTAAACCACGCGTTTGCAGCGGAGTTTTATGCGTGTGGTTTCCTGATTGCCAAGCAACGAGGAAACAGCCATGGCCAGCTTCATCAAGTCCGATCTCGAATTCATTCTCGAACAAATCTTCATCTCCGAACGGCATGCAGCAGGCGAGAGTCTGATTGACATGCTGCCAAACGTAGAAGTCCCCTTCGGCCTGCGCACAGTAACCGGCATCTACAACAACCTGGCCAATCCCCAGTTCGGTGCCGCCGACAACTTCTTCCCGCGCATGACGACGCCAGTGTTCAATACCGCGCAGGTCCAGCCGGTCGGCTTCTTCGGGCCCGCCGACCCTGGCGGAACCACGCCGACCTCCTACCTGCAGACCAGCGGTGCCGTCTTCGACTCGCAGCCGCGCACCATCAGCAACCTGATCGTGGACCAGACCGCCAACAACCCGGCGGCGGTCGCGGCCGCCGCGGCTAATCCGGATTCACAGGTCGTCACCAGCCCAGGCCTGGATGGCCTGTTCGGCACCGCCGACGACGTTTCCGTCTTCCAGATCCCCAACATTACGCCGGACGCGGGCCTGACCGCGCCGTTCAACCAGTGGATGACGTTCTTTGGCCAGTTCTTCGACCATGGTCTTGACCTTGTGACCAAGGGCGGCAGCGGCACCGTCTTCATTCCGTTGCAGCCGGATGACCCGCTTTTCGTGCCGGGCAGCCCGACCAACTTCATGGTGCTGACGCGCGCCACCAATCTGCCCGGTCCCGACGGCATCCTCGGCACCGCCGATGACATCCACGAGCAGAGCAACACCACCTCGCCGTTTGTCGACCAGAACCAGACCTACAGCTCGCATCCCTCGCATCAGGTGTTCCTGCGCGCCTATGAACTCAACGCCGCCGGCGATCCGGTCGCCACCGGCAAGCTGATCACCAATCGTGACCTGGGCGTCGATGGGCATTTCGGCACTGCCGATGACGTCGAAATCGGCGGCATGGCCACCTGGGCGGTCGTCAAGGCCCAGGCCCGTGATCTGCTCGGCATCAACTTGACCGATGCGGACGTGTTCGACGTACCGCTGCTGGCGACCGATGCCTACGGCAACTTCATCAAGGGGCCCAACGGTCTCCCCCAAGTCGTGATGAAGGGCCTGGACGGCATCGCCGGCACCGCCGACGACGTGCTCGTCGAGGGTAACCGGGCAGCGCCGATCAGCCTGACGAACGCCGTTCGCACCGGCCACCAGTTCCTCATCGACATCGCCCACAGCGCCGACCCCACCGGCGGCCTGACGGCTGACGCGGACACCGTCATTGGCGGCCCGCAAGCACCCGGCACCTACGACAACGAGTTGCTCGACAAGCACTACATCGCCGGTGATGGCCGCGTTAACGAGAACATCGGCCTGACCACGGTGCATGAGATCTTCCACAGCGAGCACAACCGGCTGATTGACCAGACCAAGGAGACAGTGCTGGCCTCCGCTGACCTCGACTTCCTGAACAAGTGGCTGCTGCCCGACGGCCAACTGACAGCGCTGCCCGTGACGCCGGCCGACATCGCGGGCCTGCACTGGAACGGCGAGCGGTTGTTCCAGGCCGCCAAGTTCGGCACCGAAATGCAGTACCAGCACCTGGTGTTCGAGGAGTTCGCGCGCACCATCCAGCCGCAGGTGGACGTGTTCCTGGCCCCCATGGGCAACGACACCACCGTCAATCCGGCGATCGTCGCCGAGTTCGCGCACACGGTCTTTCGCTTCGGCCATTCGATGCTGTTGGAGACGGTCGATCGTTTCGACCCCAACTTCAATGTCGTCGGTGACGGCAATCCGGTTGACCCGGGCAATCAACAGACCGGCCTGATCGCGGCCTTCCTCAACCCTCTTGCGTTTGCTGCAAGCGGCCCCACGCCGGAGGAGGCGGCTGGCGCCATCGTGCGCGGTGTCACACGGCAGGTCGGCAACGAGATCGACGAGTTTGTCACTGACGCTCTGCGCAACAACCTGGTCGGCCTGCCGCTCGACCTTGCTGCGCTCAACCTGGCGCGCGGCCGCGAAACCGGCATCCCGTCGCTGAACGCGGCGCGGCGTGAGTTCTACCACATGACCGGCGACAGCCAGCTGACCCCCTACACGAGCTGGGCCGATTTCGTGCAGCACATGAAGCACCCGGAATCGCTGATCAACTTCATCGCCGCCTACGGCACGCACTCAACCATCACTGGCGCCACGACGCTGGCGGACAAACGCGCCGCGGCGGCGGACCTGGTGCTCGGCAGCGCCACGGCCCCGGCCGATCGCCTGGACTTCCTGAACAGTACCGGTGTCTGGGCCAGCAACGCCGGTGCGGACGGCATTCTGCACACCGCAGACGACGTGACCACCACCGGCCTGGACTCCATCGACTTCTGGATCGGTGGCCTGGCCGAGGAGAAAATGCCCTTTGGCGGCCTGCTGGGTTCGAGCTTCAACTTCGTCTTCGAAACCCAGTTGGAAAACCTGCAGAACGGCGACCGCCTGTACTATCTGGCCCGCACCGCAGGACTCAACTTCGGCACTGAGCTGGAGAACAATTCGTTCTCCAATCTGGTGATGCTCAACAGCAACGCCACACACCTGGCGGCCAACATATTCCAGACACCGGCTTTCACCCTGGAGGTCGACCAGACGCAGCAGTTCAACCCGAGTGTGGTGGCCGGTCTGGACGGCATCGTCGGCACGGCCGACGACCTGCCCGCCAACGCCGACCCCTTTGGCCCGTCGGATCACCCGATCGGCTCACCAAGGATTGACCATATAACGCCGCTGGTGATCCGCGACAACCCCGACACAGTGGGCCCCGATACCAATTACCTGCACTACACCGGCGGCGACACGGTCGTGCTTGGCGGCACGGCCGGCAACGATATCCTCATTGCCGGCGACTCGGACGACGACACGGTCTATGGTGACGCCGGCAACGATCGGCTCGACGGTGGCTACGGCAACGACAACGTCTTTGGTGGTGCCGGTGACGACATCATCACCGACATCGGCGGCAGCGACACCCTGCGCGGCGAGGACGGCAACGACGTCATCCAGGCCGGCAACTCGACCCTCGGTCTCAACAACCTGGTGTTCGGCGGCGCTGGCAAAGACTTCATCATCACCACCGAAGACATCACGATGACCTTCGCCGGCGCGGGCGACGACTTCATCCTCGGCGCCAAGGTCAACCTCGCACCGACCGGCAACGAAGGCGACGACTGGATC
>Ga0209676_1002280_pt1 | contig 14032 bp, 16 predicted proteins | sample AraplaCvi_mLB_r2_FD_184282 | JGI IMG/M metagenome (GOLD analysis project Ga0209676, IMG submission 184282) | Arabidopsis root microbial communities from North Carolina, USA - plate scrape MF_Cvi_mLB_r2 (SPAdes) (version 2) | ecosystem: Host-associated > Plants > Roots > Endosphere | place: USA...
TCGGGCTCTATGTTCCCGGCGGCACCGCCAGCTATCCGAGCTCGGTGCTGATGAACGCGGTGCCGGCAAGGGTCGCCGGCGTGCCGCGCGTCGTCATGGTCGTGCCGGCAGGCGGCGGCAAGATCAATCCGGCCGTGCTCGCCGCAGCCCGTATTGCCGGCGTCACAGAGATCTACCGCATCGGTGGCGCCCAGGCCGTGGCGGCGCTCGCCTACGGTACCGAGACGATCGCCCCGGTCGCCAAGATCGTCGGCCCCGGCAATGCCTATGTGGCCGCAGCCAAGCGGCATGTGTTCGGCACGGTCGGCATCGACATGATCGCCGGACCTTCGGAAGTCCTTGTCATCGCCGATAGCGAGAACGATCCGGACTGGCTGGCCGCCGACCTGCTTGCCCAGGCCGAACACGATGCCGGCGCCCAGTCCATCCTCGTCACCGACGATGCCGAATTCGGCCGCGCGGTGGAAGCGGCCGTCGAGCGCCAGCTGAAGACCCTGTCGCGCTCGGAAACTGCCGCCGCGAGCTGGCGCGATTTCGGCGCCGTCATCCTGGTGCCGGACCTGAAGGCCTCGCTGCCGCTCGCCAACCGCATCGCCGCCGAGCATCTGGAGCTGGCGGTTGCGGATCCCGACGCGCTTTTGCCCGGCATCCGCAATGCCGGCGCGATCTTCATCGGCCGCCATACGCCGGAGGTGATCGGCGATTATGTCGGCGGGTCCAACCACGTGCTGCCGACCGCCCGTTCGGCCCGTTTCTCCTCCGGCCTTTCGGTGCTCGATTTCGTCAAGCGCACCTCGATCCTCAGGCTCGGCCCCGACCAGCTCCGTCAGCTCGCCCCGGCGGCGATCACGCTTGCCCATTCCGAAGGGCTCGATGCCCATGCCCGTTCCGTCGCCATCCGCCTGAACGGCTTAGCCTTCGACGACGAGGGCTGACGGATGGGGGCGGCGGTCTACCGGCTTTACGACGTCGTTCTGGACGACTCGATCGGGCGCTCGACGCCCGATGTGGAGCACGAGCGGGCGGTCGCCATCTTCGACCTCGTCGAGGAAAACTCCTTCGAGCCGCTCGGCCATGCCGGCGGCCCCTACAAGCTGAAACTTTCGCTCGTCGATGCCAAGCTGGTGCTCGGCATCACCACCGACAAGGACGAGCAAGTCGCGACCCATATCCTGTCGCTGACGCCTTTCCGCCGGATCATCAAGGACTACTTCATGATCTGCGAAAGCTATTACGAGGCGATCCGCTCCTCGACGCCCAGCCGCATCGAGGCGATCGACATGGGCCGGCGCGGCGTCCATAACGAGGGTTCGCAGACGCTGATGGACCGCCTCGACGGCAAGATCCGCGTCGATTTCGACACCGCCCGGCGGCTCTTCACGCTCGTCTGCGTGCTCTACTGGCGCGGTTGAGCATGGAGGCAGAGCGCGCCCTCGAGACGAAGATCGAGACGAAAGCCAAGCGACCGGGCGCAATCCTTTTCATGTGCGGATTCAACGTCATCCGCTCGCCGCTGGCCGAAGCCATTGCAAAGCGCCTGCTGCCACCCGATATCTACATCCAGTCGGCCGGCGTGCGCTCCGGCGAGCGTGATCCCTTCGTGGATGCGGTGCTGGAGGAGGTCGGGCTTTCGATCGGTCGCCACCAGCCGCGCACCCTTGAAGAGCTCGAGGACGATTTTTTCGACCTGATCGTCACGCTGACGCCGGAAGCCCACCATGCCGCGCTGGAACTGACCCGGGCCAATGCCGTGGACGTGGTCTACTGGCCGACCATGGATCCGACCGCCGCGACCGGGACCCGCGACCAGATGCTGGATGCCTATCGCGAGGTTCGCGATCATCTCTGGCGGCTGATCGAGGAGCGTCTTTCCGGCATCAGCCGGCATCCGGCCGAGACCGCCTGAAAGCCCTTGCCGCAGACGGCTTGAAACGACATTGAGAATAGCGCGCAAGCGAGGTTCACAAAGCGGACATGATTGTGTAGTTTCCGCGCAAATTTCCGGGCGGGCGCGAAAAGCGTTGCCAGCCCAAACCCAACACAGGAAGAAAACCTATAGATGGCTAAAGAAGAAGTCCTCGAATTCCCGGGCGTCGTGACCGAACTCCTGCCCAACGCGACGTTCCGCGTGAAGCTCGAAAACGAACATGAGATCATCGCCCACACTGCAGGCCGCATGCGCAAGAACCGCATCCGCGTTCTCGCCGGCGACAAGGTGCTCGTCGAAATGACGCCCTACGACCTGACCAAGGGCCGCATCACCTACCGCTTCAAGTAATTCCTATCATCCGCGGCGGGCTCTCATGGCGCTGGAACAAAAGCTGATACTGGCCTCGGGTTCTCCGCGCCGTCTCGACCTCCTCAACCAGGCCGGCATCGCGCCGGCACGGCTGATGCCGATGGATATCGACGAGACGCCGAAGAAATCCGAACACCCGCGCTCGCTCGCCCGCAGGCTTTCCACGGAAAAGGCCGAAGCGGCGCTCGGTGCCATCCGCAACGATCCGGCCTGGCGGCACAGCTATATCCTCTCGGCCGACACGGTCGTCGCGGTCGGCCGCCGCATTCTCGAAAAGACCGAATATACGCAGGAAGCCTCGTCGGCGCTGCACCTGCTCTCCGGGCGCGGCCACTGGGTCTATACCGGCATCTGCCTGATCACCCCCGGCGGCCAGTTCCGCCAGAAGGTCGTGCAGACCAAGGTGCGCTTCAAAAGGCTTTCCACCCGCGAGATCGAAAACTACATCGCGTCGGGGCAGTGGCGCGGCAAGGCGGGCGCCTATGCGATCCAGGGCATTGCCGGATCCTTCGTCCAGAAACTCGTCGGCTCCTACACCAATGTCGTCGGCCTGCCGCTGTTCGAGGTGACCGGGCTCTTGGCCGGCGAAGGTTTTGATGTGGCGGCGGCCTGGCCCGAGGGCTGACCGCCCCGATTGCGTGCTGAGGACGCGTTGCAGGCTGGACGGGCCGCATTGGCGGCCTATCGGCATTTTTCCGCCATGGGATGCGCCGAGCGCAAACTAAGGAGTATTTCAAACATGACATCCGAACCGATCAAGACTGGCGGCAAGGTCGAGCCTCTGCGGAAAACGAGGCCCTGCCCGGAATGCGGCAAGCCGTCATCGCGCGAACACTACCCGTTCTGCTCCGACCGCTGCCGCACGCTCGACCTGTCGCGATGGCTGAACGGCGCCTACGCCATTCCCGTTTCGGAAGACCAGACCAAGGCGGACGGCACGGAGGACTGAGCCGGGCGGGGCGGCGCCTGTTTTTGTTGAGGAAATTACGATTTTCGCAAACCTGTCAAAAAAGTGGGTTCTGGCGCTGGACATGGCCGAACAAGATGTTATAACCCCGCTCGCTCCGGGGGAAACGCCCCCGCCGGCCTCGGCCGGAAGGCTCTAGAGCCTCGATGCCCGGATAGCTCAGTTGGTAGAGCAGCGGATTGAAAATCCGCGTGTCGGTGGTTCAAATCCGCCTCCGGGCACCATTCTAAGCCCTTATTGCGCCTACATTGCCCCGAAAAGGGAATATTTCCGCTCTTTTGCCCGCTTTCCGATGACTAAGTGTTTGATTTTGTTTGATCCAAGCAGATGGCTCACGGCTGATCGCGGCCTGAAGCTTGCTACAGCGGCAAAAAATCAGCCGCCCAAGAAAAAAGTCTCCGAATGAGAGGGGTGCGGGTCTAGGGGTTGGCGACCTTCCAGACTTTCGACACGTCCCCCCCTTTTTTTGCCGATCGAGGTCACGGTCTGGGCGACTTGGCGCAGGCTAAAGACCGTCTCGGGTGCTTCCGTCCCAAATTCCGTCCTTGCGACCCGAATGAAGTCGTTGCGTCCCAATTCGATGGTTTCGTCTCCATTGTTTTCTTTGAATAAATTCAGATCTAGGGACGATAGGGACGCAAGTTTAGGGTAACCGGGTGCTTGCCAACGCCGAGCTGTGGAGGGGATCGACGAGTCCCTGGAAGATATTCCAGATGAGAATGTCTTTATCCGCTGGGTCAAAGGCCATAACGGCATCGCCGGAAACGAGCGGGCCGACGAGCTGGCGGAGATGGGCCGGGAACAGGTTGCCACCGTTGGTGAAAGCCTCAATGGCTCAGATCTGAGCCATGACGACCTCGACGAGCGCTATCGCCAGATCATGGGGGCGGCGTGAACCTCAGCATCCGCTCGCCGAATTAGCGTGGGCCTCGTCAAGAAATGCAATATTCTTGCATGACACCGCCGGTTTACAGGTGGCACACGAAGAGGCACAAAACACGGGCAAATCAATAACATCGGATTTGCATGCGTGGCCGGCACCTAATGAAATTCCCGCGTTACGTCGGACGGCATAGCCAGGCGGCCACAATCTCGACGCGATGAGTAATCTTTGGCATTCTTCCGTTGAGCCGGGGGATTGCCAATGCATAGTAAGACCGCGCTACTCGCCTTTGTTGCGATCGTCGCGATGGCCACTTCGGCGTCTGCACAAGCCGTGACCGGGAGTGGCGGGGGAGGTTTTCTCCTTACGAGAGCGTCCGATGGGACCACAAAGGCAAGCGGGCTGTACATTGGAAACGCTCGAATTGTGGGAGGCAATGGCTTTGCGCCGATTGAGGTAACTGTTGATCTGCGCGCTGCTGGGGATGGCCAGGTCAAGGGGACGATAAAAAACCTGAGCGCCGACGACGCTAAGCGCATCCGGTCCGTAATCCCCGGAGCCGTTCTTGATCTCGGCGGCGGAAAGCGGCTGCAGTTGAAGGCCCTGACACCTGGGAAGGTGTTCGCAAGCAGTCCGTGAAGGGCGCTGGCGAAAGCAATCTATACACGGCTAGCCGGGGCGCGGTGAGATTCGTGGGACAGCGGGGCCAGGCTGTCTGCTGGCAAGCGTCCCGCGCTTAGGTGGACGTAAACCAAGCGACCAAAGATGGGCCAAATGCGAGTTGATCTTGCGCCGTTCTGTTAAGCCTACTGGGAATGCGGCAATTCTCGGTAAGATTACCTTTACCGGTAACCGCTTGTATCCGCTGCGTGAGAAGCGTCAGGGGGGTTCCATGGTAACGGTCAGCTACGAGTCTGGTGAGATCCAGGAAATCGGAAGCGGTTTCATCTACGGCAAAATGCATTATCACTCCCATCTTTTATTGAAGAGGGACGATGGGCAGGTCGTCCGCCTCGAAGATGTGGCAGTTGACGATTATATCGACGCTGCTGTCAAAGTCGGTCGACCCTGCACCGTTGCGTTCATCAACCGGAAGCTCCGTCTTCCAAAGCCATTCGACCATCAGGTCATTCGGAATGCCATCGTTGGTGTTGCCGCATCCGACGGCTATGTTGCCATGAACGCGCGGGCGAAGAACTATTATCCACACCTGAGCTTCGGGATTGCCGGGCTGGGAGCTCTGCTCATCATCATCACACGAGACAGCTATCACCCAACAGCATGGTTTGTCCTCGGGGCATTGATGGTCATCTTGTTCGGGCTGGTCGGTCTGGCGAACGTCAACACGGTAAAAAACACCAATGGTCTCCGCGACGAGATCATTCGAAGGTTCGAGAGCCTCGGTAGTAAGCCGCAAGCCTCGGTCGTGTACGGTTGACCTCGGCCGCGAGACCTGTGAGGCTCGGTCGGGCGAGAGCCTACTAATCGGGAAGGCGGACAGTCGCTCGTGAAGGTTGGGGTTTGAGCCCGGCCATTCCTTCCTGACATCCGTCCGAGTAGGGACCTACGAAGCCACCAAAGCCCGTCCTGTTAACGCAGGGCGGGCTTTATTGATTAAAAGGTAACGGAAAATTACCCTAAAGCGATTTTTTCAGCGAAATCAAATGCTTGCGTTTTGACCCGATTTTGACAGCCCGTCGCCTCACCGCGGCGATTTTTCTTTTTCTCCCGGCAGAGAACGAAGTTGCGCATCCTTCCGACAAAGGACATCGATATGAGCTATCTCAGCTGGGGTGATAACGATCACCGCTTCGGCCCCTTCCTGTTCGCCCGCGACCGCACTTACAAGCTCCTGGAAATGGTGCTCGACAGAGGCAAGGGCGGCGGCAATCGCCTTCGGTTCGGCCTGTACGGGGTGACCTTCATCATCGCGCTGCCTCGCATCATCAAGCCGTATGTTGGCTGGGTCGACCTCAGCGGGCGTGACTGGGTCACGCCTGGGCCGGATGGACGAAAAGGCTATGAGGAAGTCGACGAGCGTAGCTACGGCTTCACCGTCTTCGAAGGCCACATGTCCGTGAAGCTCGGCCGGCAGACGATGGATAGTAGCACTACGCGATCCTGGGGGTGTTTCCTGCCATGGACGCAATGGCGGTACATCCGCAAGTCCTGGTACGGGCTGAAGGGCGAGCACCTGCGCACCGACTATGAAAGCAAGGATATCGAGGTTCGCCGCGATGCTTGGCGCGTCCAACGCGAATTCGAAGACACGATGCCCGAGGCAGTTTTTACCTTCAAGGACTTCGACGGCGAGGAACTGACCGCAACGACGCATATTGCGGAGATGGAATGGCGCTTCGGGACCGGATACTTCAAGTGGCTCGCTCTCTTCCGTCGCAAGAAAGTCCGGCGTTCGCTCGATATCGAGTTCTCGGGCGAGACTGGTCGGCGCAAGGGTTATGGAAGGGCGGGACGATCGGCCACGCGATCGAGATGGAGGGCGACGAGCTGCACGAGTCGGCTTTCCGCGGCTACTGCGCCGAGAACAAGATGACATTCGTCGGCTTCGCCGCCTAACCACTCCCCAACCCAGCGAAAGGAAAGAGCATGCGCGAGAAGATAGCAATTTTTATTGCCTGGCACCTGCCGCGCCGTCTCGTCATATGGTGCGCTATCCGCGTTATCGCTCACGCCACGCAAGGTAAGTACGAAACGCAGATCGTGCCGGAGCTTTCCGCGATGGACGCGCTCCAGCGCTGGCCGTGTCCAGGAGCCCGAGCGACATAGCGCTCTCGCATACCTGAAATGGAGCCGGGCTGAAAGGCCCGGTTCTCGCCGTCACTGTGTGAAATGCAGCCAGATCATGTAGCCGTATGCGCAGAAGAAATCGGCCCAAACGCTAAGCGCGATGTAAAAGATCGTACGCCAAACTACTGCGAAGCAAATGCCGACGCGGTGGCCAACCAGCCAAGCTCTGTTGGCGCCAGGTACGTCCTGGAACCCATCGCGGCAAAATGCGCGGGGCAGTCTCCATGGTGGCACAGGCCGGCTAACAAATTGCAGCGCTGATTTGATTGTCTTTACCACGGTGGGATCATGCCAGTTCTGGAAAACGCACGGCAGGATGGCCGGCTTTTCTTGTCGGCCATCAACGACATAACGGACAACGCGCTGGATTTCAGCAAGGCTGAAAGCCGACCGGGTGGCATCTACAACGCCGTTCCCTACGGCGAACAACTTCTCATCTCTGGTCCGACCGGCTCGGAAGTCTGGAGCAATGCCGGCAACGCGACCGGCTCTCCTTTTTCGCGTACCGCGGTCATACCGAAAGGGCTTGCATCCACGTTTGCCATTGCTGGGTTTGAGGAAGGTTTTTCGACCGTCGTATTCGTCGGCGACGACAATGCCGTCTATCGAATGGATGGTGGATATGCGCCGGTTCGGATTTCCACGCAGGATCTCGACGCACTCATTCAGAAGGTCTCCGACAAGACGCAGTTGGACGTGACGGTCGGAGTCTCTCCCGGCCACATGTGGGCGACAGTTACCGGGCCGACGTTCTAGTGGACCTACGAGACCGGAACGGGCCTCTGGCACGAGCGCCAAAGCTTTGTTCAACCGAATTGGCGCGCCGTCGTTCGGTCCAGGCTTTCAATGGCTGGGTCATGCTCGATCGCCATACAGATGCGGTGTGGATGCTGGAGCCGAACTATCATCGGAAAGGCGATACACCGCTCGTTATGTCGTGCTGGTCCCTGCCGATGACCGGCTTTCCAAATAGGACTGTCATTCCTCGTGCCGATTTCGACATTTTTGTGGGGCAAGGCCTTGTCGCGGGCGAAGAGCCGATTGAAACAGATCCGGTCTGCCTCATTTCGTGGTCTGACGACGGCGGCGCTTCATTCGGGAACCCGCTCAACCGCACGCTGGGGCGCCAGGCGAAGGCCAAGACGCCTATATCCGTCAACGGACGGGAATGGCGAGCGCTACGGCCGAGTGTGGAAGATCGATATCTCAGATTCGATTTAACGCCTCCATTCTCGCGGGCTCGATCGACGGTATAGGGGTTTCGCGCTGATGCCATCTGAATTGAAACAGCTTCCGCCGATCCCCGCGGCGGCGGAACCCCTTGTGGATCCTCGCACCAGCAGGATGACCACCACCTGGTAACTCTATTTCCGGCGCATGGATGAGGAATATCACAAGGAACGGCTTACTGAGACGAGAGCACGGGAAGCCAGCTTCAACGAACGCCTTCGGGCGGAAGAGGTGAGGGGCAACGAAGTGGATCGGAAGATCGACAATCTCACCTATCGAGTTACGGTGGCGGAGCAGTCAGCCGTCACGATCTCCTCAATGATCAAAGATCTGACGACCAGCCTCAACAAGTATGCGGGCGACCTTCAGGTCGTGAAAGAGATCCTTCAGCGCATGGAAGCTGCACAGCAAGGACGGCCGTCGCGCTGAAAGAGAGGCGCGGAATACCAAGCGTTGACGCCGCCATATCAAAACATGCATGTCGGGAGGGATATCGGCGGTTGTAATTCTAGCAAACCTTTGATATCGGGCATCTATGGTATATCCTAATTCTTGGCACATAATCTCATATCCCCGGAGTGGCAATCACGCCGTTCGCGCCATCATCGAGCGGTTCAGCGGGAGGCCGACACTCGGGTGTCCTGGCGCCGACCAGACTGATCCGCCCATTTATCTTAGAAAGCCAAATCAGCATCTTAAACTGATTAATATTCGCGATAAGCGATGCATAGGAAGGAAATCTCACTTTCCGCGTGAGTTCATCAAACATGATGCCCAGGAATCGAACGCTGGCGTGATACTCATCACAAGAGACCCCTTGGAAGCGATCACCTCGCATGTTTATAGCTCGGTAAAACGGCGGGTATTTGGCAAAAGGATCAAGCCTTTCTTCGCTGTAAGACAGGCTGTAGATGATTATTTGGGTTCGATTTTTGTATTTCGCGCCATGTATGACCGCAGGCGTATTCACGTCCGCTATGAGGATTTTATTCGCCCTGATTCTGGCGAAGCGGCTAAATTACTTCAAGCGATGGGTTATAACATTACGCCGAGTGAGGACGAAATTGCCGAAACACTACTGCTTTCCTTCGACAGTCTGCAAAGACCTGGCCGCGCAAAACGAGATCAGAACGTGGTGGAAACAATAAAGAATGAGATATCCAAGCGGCTAACTTACTCTCAAGTCTTGACGCTTACCCACTTGCATCAAAAAGGCTTCTGTTAGCATTCAGGCCCGGTCGCTGGCGGAAACTGCACAGGGCGCATCCCTAGGCTCACTTTATGCGGTCAAGGATGAACCTTACTACGTCCTCGGCTAGATCTTCTGCGCTTCGCGTGGTCGTATCGAGCAGGAGATCTGGATTCTCAGGGCTTTCGTAGGGACTGTCGATACCAGTGAAGTTTTTGAGCTCACCCCGGCGTGCCTTCGCGTACAGTCCCTTTGGATCGCGCTCCTCGGCGACCGAAGGTGGCGCTGAGACGTAAATCTCCACGAATTCCTCTTCAGTCACTAACTCCCTCGCTAATTGGCGCTCGGCGCGAAACGGCGAAATGAAGGAAACCAATGTGATGATGCCAGCGTCTACCATGAGCTTTGCCACCTCGGAGACGCGGCGAATGTTTTCCACCCGATCGGAATCCGTGAACCCGAGATCCTTATTCAACCCGTGTCGCACGTTGTCGCCATCGAGCATATAGGTGTGGTGGCCGAGAGCGAGTAGCTTCTTTTCTACCAGATTGGCTATGGTCGATTTGCCCGCGCCGGAAAGCCCTGTGAACCAAAGCACCGCTGGTCTTTGGCCTTTGATTTCCGCGCGTGACTCCTTGGAAACCGTTATCGCCTGCCAATGGACATTGGATGCGCGCCACAAACCGTGGTCGATCATGCCGGCGGCTAGTGTTTTGTTAGTCACCAGGTCGATGACGATGAAGGCGCCCATTGAACGATTAGCAAGATAGGGTTCATATGTTACAGGTTCATTGGTTGCGATATGTACGACGGCCACTTCATTGAGCTGAAGCGTCTTTGCCGCAAGCCGGGCGAACGTGTTCACATCAATCTTGTAGCGGATGTTTGTGACCGCCGCCGATACTGTTTTCGTACCTATCTTGATCAACAACCGACGGCCGGGCATCAACTCGTGCTCGGACATCCATATCAGCCGCGCCTGAAACTGGTCGGCTACCTCAGGACGCAGTGCCGGTGGACAGAATACGTCGCCGCGCGACACGTCGATTTCTTGATCTAGGGTCAGCGTGACAGCCTCGCCAGCAACGGCACGCTGCAGTTCGCCGTCGTAGGTAAGTATGGATTTGACGCTTGCACTCTTGCCGGATGCGGCAACCACCAACTCGTCGCCCGGGGAAACCGTACCGGATGCGACGGTACCGGAAAAACCCCGGAAATCGAGGTTAGGACGATTAACCCACTGAACTTGCATGCGGAAAGGCATTTCAACGAGATTTTTGGAGACCTCAATGGCCTCCAGGTGCTCAACTAAGGTTGGCCCTAAATACCATGGCATGTTGGAACTACGGGCAACAACGTTGTCACCATAGCGCGCCGATATCGGGATCGCTTCCTGCGTCTGAAAGCCTAATTCCCGTGCGAAGTCGCGGTAACCGGCGATAATGCTTTCGAAAACATGCTGATTATAGTCAACAAGATCAATCTTGTTGACGGCCAGCACAACGTGACGAATGCCGAGCAGAGATACGATGAAGGAATGGCGCCGTGTCTGGGAAAGGATGCCCTTGCGCGCGTCAATGAGTATAACGGCGAGATCAGCATTTGATGCACCCGTCGCCATGTTTCGGGTGTACTGCTCGTGGCCGGGCGTATCCGCAACGATGAATTTCCGCTTGCCGGTTGAGAAGAATCGATAGGCGACATCGATCGTAATCCCCTGTTCGCGTTCGGCCTGCAATCCGTCCACCAAAAGAGCGAGGTCTATATCCTCGCCCGTCGTGCCGTAGGATCTCGAATCTCTCTTTATACCCGCAAGTTGGTCCTCGAAGATCAATTTCGTATCGAAGAGCAGGCGGCCAATTAACGTCGACTTTCCGTCATCAACGCTACCACAGGTCAGGAAGCGCATGAGGTCTTTATCTTCCCGTGCAGTCGAATATTCGCCGAAAGCCGAAGTGTTAGACTTTCCGTCAATACTCACGGTCATCAGAAATATCCTTGCCGCTTTTTTTCTTCCATAGAGCTCTGATCGTCATGGTCGATTAGGCGTCCTGAGCGCTCAGAAGTCCGCGCTACTGTCATCTCCGCTACGATCTCCTCAACTGTGGCCGCGTTCGACTCGACGGCTGCCGTGAGCGGGTAGCAACCCAAGGTCCTGAAACGTACCGATTTGATCTGCGGCATCTCCCCGGGCGCCATTGGCATCCGCTCGTCGTCCACCATGATCCACTGCCCGTCCCGTTCGACAACTGGGCGTTCGGCCGCAAAATAGAGAGGGACGATAGGAATGTGCTCAAGTAGGATGTATTGCCAGACGTCTAGTTCGGTCCAATTTGACAGTGGAAAGACCCTGATCGACTCCCCGGGCCTTACCCGTGTATTGTATAGGTTCCAGAGTTCGGGTCGCTGGTTCTTGGGATCCCAAGCGTGGTTTGCAGTGCGAAAGGAGAAAATGCGCTCCTTAGCGCGACTCTTCTCTTCGTCCCGACGAGCGCCGCCGAAAGCCGCATCGAAGCCGCCGGCGTCGAGCGCCTGCCGCAACGCATCTGTCTTCATGATGTGCGTATAAGCATTTGATCCGTGTTCGAACGGATTGATGTTGTCGCGCAGGCCTTCTGGGTTGGTATATCTGATCAGCTCTAGGCCCAACTCTGCCACGAGGCGGTCGCGGAATTCGATCATTTCCCGAAACTTCCAGGTCGTGTCGATATGCAGGAGCGGAAAAGGTGGCTTGCAAGGATAAAAGGCCTTCATCGCCAAGTGCAGCATTACCGAGGAATCTTTGCCAACCGAATACAACATCACTGGCTTTTTTGACTCGGCCGCCACCTCCCGCATTATAAATATTGACTCGTCTTCCAGCCGTTTCAGGTGTCTCGACATCTCCAATCGCTTGACCCCAATCACTCGGATTCAACCTTTTTTGTTAGTCCAATGACACGTGAGAACTTGTGACCAAATGTGATGGCGAGCGTATCCACGTAGTTAGTGAAAATGGCGGACGCCATAATCCCTACCAAAAAATAAACAACGAAGGAAAGGGCGAGGCCAAAAGGACCGACGCCAAATAAGACTATGACATAGCTCGTGACCGAACAGAGAACGATGAAATGAAGTAGGTACAGAGAGTAAGAAACGCGCCCCAGGAACTGCGGCACAGTTGACTCCAGAAATGCCCTACCTGTTCCTGATTTGCATACTGCCGCTACTAAAAAGGCAGCCCCAATGGCATTGTAGGTAGTGTTCGCTTCAGGGAAGGTTGGCATCCAAAAATACAATCCACTGCTAGATCGATAGGCCCCGAACACAAACGCTAATGCAGCACAACTAGCCCCTGCAAAAGCCGGTAAGGATACATAATTTAGCGCGGCGCCGGCGAAAAAACACAAGAAGAAGATAAAGTCATTTGGCTTGAAAATTACAATGCCAAGCGAGCAGATGGCCAAAGCCAGCGGATTGGCCTTTTTCGATGGGGAAAGAGCGAGGGTAGCGAGTAAAAGTAGTGATCCGAGGAATTCGACCCTCAAAGACCACACTGGCGGGATAAGAACCGTTGATCCCATCAAACCGGTATATAGACTCGCTTTCAACAAGGTAAGAATCGAGACATCCCGCTGAAAATATTCGCCAAACCAGTCCGACGAAGAAATCGTAGCAGCCTCGTGGTTCCAATTAAGACCCCCCGCTAAAATTAACCAAGTTATGAGACTTGCGACTGCTATCGGGATGTTTAGGCGGAAATATCTTCCCCAAGCGCGGGAGCGAACGCTCCCGTATTCTCCGTCGATCGCGGGCATACTCAACACAAACCCGGAAAGTACAAAGAATATCAAGACAGCGAAGTGTCCATTGAAAAATATGGTTGCCGGCGGACTGCCTAGGATCCGCTCGATCACAGTCATTTGCTGCGCGCTATCTCCCTGGATCACGTCGCCGGTGTTCATAAGCGCCGGCCAGAACGCATGCACAAAGTGGGAAAGAGCGACCATTAGGCAAGCTATTCCCCGCAGCCCGTCCGCGGCTCGATTCCTCATCTATATTCCGCCGCTAGAACCAGAGTAGAAAAATACATCGTGCATATCTTATCGCTGAAGCTCCCAACACGGGACCCCGCCTTCTCGCGAAGATCGCCACCATAGTCAACCATTAATAGGGTCTGTCGTCCGACGCACGGCGCGGATGCGGTGGGCAACGCGCATCAACAAATGGGATATGCACCACCTCATGCACGAGATCATCGCCCATCTTCATTAGTTTGGGCGGGTGGTCGAGATCCGAGAGGAGCCCGACACAGGCCTCGTGTGATCACTGCGCCGGGCCCGCGCCATGCAACACGAAAAATCGATCAGCCGCCTGATCCTTCGAGGATTGCCGGTCTCGCAGGAAGAGGCAGGGCAGCAAGCCACCCTGGAGAGCCTGCGCCAGCAGCGCCAACGCGCCGGTGGATGAGGTGGAGGAAGGAACATGTCAGCTGCTGAACGTCCTCAGGCTCCCGGGCGTCACCGCCAGCTCGCCCAGGCAATGTTTTGTAGCGAATTCGATGATGCCGATCAGATCGAGGTCGCGGACGGGCTTGAAGATGACCCCAAGCGTGCCCTCTATGCAATCGGCGACGACGTCCGGATTGGCGGTCATGAAAACGACGGCGGCCCCCCG
>Ga0209676_1002281_pt1 | contig 14030 bp, 12 predicted proteins | sample AraplaCvi_mLB_r2_FD_184282 | JGI IMG/M metagenome (GOLD analysis project Ga0209676, IMG submission 184282) | Arabidopsis root microbial communities from North Carolina, USA - plate scrape MF_Cvi_mLB_r2 (SPAdes) (version 2) | ecosystem: Host-associated > Plants > Roots > Endosphere | place: USA...
AGGCATACGATATTCTTGTGCAAATTCGAAAAGATACACCTGCTATGTCATCATACGAAAGAAATTTATACTACCATGTGAACGGATTATACTATTTGGCTCAATATATACGTTTAGAGAATGAGAATAGGCAAAAAGCACTGCAAGAATTGAAGAAGATTAATATAGAGCAATATGGGAATCCCGAATATTATTATCATTTGGGGTTAGCGTATCATTGGACTCAATCTAAAGTTATGGCATATTTCTATGCAGAAAAAGCATTTCGATATTTTAAGAAAACGAATAACTATGCTAGAGCAATTTTAGCAGAGTCTATGATGCTAGTGCAGCTTGAAGGAAGTACACAACTCGATTTTGAGGACATTGTAGAAAATTATGAGAATTTAATAGATCATAGTGAAGCTCTTGGTCTTACAGACAAAAAAGGAATGATATTGCATAATTTAGGATGGATGTATTTTAGACGAAGAGACTATAAAAATGCCAATCTCTATTATGAAAAAGCAGTTAAAGAAGCTAATAGGAAATCATTGCCATTTTTAAATCGTTTATATAATTATCTAGATAATGCTGAAGAAGGCAATATTTTATCATCTAAAATGATTTTGAAACATGCAAATGAAGGACTTGCTCTTTCAAAAAAAGCAACGAATGATTTATATCAAGTACTATTCAGCCTGCTGATCTTTAGAGTCAGCAGTACAACTGACGAATATTTCCTTTATATAGAAGAAACTGCACTGCCATTCTTTCGGTCTCATCATCATGTAACACATGCCAGTAAATACGGAAAACTACTATTTAACTACTTTGTTAAGAATAAACAATATGAAAAAGCAGTTGAAACTGGTGATATATTTATTAATGTACCGTAATTAGAAGGTTGATTTTATAACGACTCTATAGAGGAAATGATAATGCAAAGGAAATATAAAAATGGGACTCCATGAGAGTCCCATTTTTAGTATATTTATAGATTAATTGTTGTTTGGATCTGTATCGTCGTAGTATGTAGAACCTCCTGTTTTTGCATCAAACGTCCAATCTACTTTTAGTGTATCCCCTTGGAATTGGTTTTGATCTTCACCATTTTCTACAAATTCGAATAATACAAAGATTTTTTCTTTTTGTCCAGCGTCAATACCGTCTGGAACTTCTCCACCACCAACAAAGTTGTCAATTTCTGTTACGTCTGGCGTTTGATTTTGTAGGTCATATAATGTTGTTTCGATAATAGGTGAAGTTGCAGAACTTGTGTTATACATAATTGTAACCTTAATGTGTCTTGCGAAATCGTCAGCATTGTCTGATTTAACATCTTCAACTGTGTATTTTGTATTTAATAATACTTCGTTGATTTTTAATGTACCATTGTTTTCAAGTGTAAATTCACGATAAATTTCATCGCCTGGCTTGATGTTGTTGATATTAACAACTGTGTTTGGATTCATCCCTAAATCTAAAGTACCTGCAGCAAATGTGTTCTGTGTTTCAACTGCATCGCTAAAGTATGCAAATGTCCCCCCTCCAATCAACGATAAACCTAATGCTGCACTCATAATACCTTTACTTACATTCTTTGTAAAACTCATTCTTAAATCCCCCTTAATATTATAAAAGTATATTAAACTCTTATGTATTTTGGTAGATACATAGGAGACATAACCAAAACATCATGCCTTGCTTCCTTCTAGCTCTTTCTTCGCACCCGTAATGGAACGTAATGCAGAAATGAGCAACAGTATGCCAGGTACAATTAATAATAGAGATGACCCCGCTTTTGAATTTGCATAATTCAACGCATATCCTACATATGGAATTGTAAAGTTTGTATACTTCCCAACTACATTTTGCGCGGAAACAGTCCATAAATCTGGGCCGTCGTTATGATCCCCTTTTGTTTTATACACCGCTTGTCCATTCTCTTGTTTGACATCAATAATTCTATGTGTAATTAACTTCTCTTCCATATGAAAGGTAATGATATCGTCTGTTTTATAAGAAGAACGATTATCTTCTAACTTAATAGAAATAATAGATCCAGTACGAAATGTTGGTTCCATGGACCCTGATAATACAACTTTTACCTGGTATCCTAACAAGGTTGGTTCTCCTCCTGATAGTCTAGAAGAAAGAACAACAAACGCTGTTAAACATACTGTAATAATAAAAATGCTTCCTACTAAACTACTTACTATGCTCCATAGTTTTTTCTTCATCTGCTGTCACCTCCCCATCATTATCCAAATTCGTTGATCCATTATCCTGAGCTTCAGAGTTCTCTAATTGTTGATTAGATTGTGTTTGTTCCATTGAAGTTTGTTCTTTTTCTTCTAACTTTTGGATCTGAATTAGGATAGATGAATGTATGACATCTATTTGATGAAAATCAATCGCTGCTTGTACTTCATTCAATATTCCGTCAACATTTTTATACCCCTCACTTACATAATCAAATGTATGTAAGTTAATACCTTCCTGGTTTTGAATTTCCTTGTAATACATTGACACTTCCTCATACAGATCAAGCAGAGTTCCTAATTGGAGAGTTAGGTCCTGTTTTATAGCTGTTATTTCTGCAAGCTTTTTATGTAATTCTTCTATTGTTGCTTCAGGTGAAGTAGCATTGATTAATTTAAAATCATGTTCCATACTATTAGCAATCCTCTGTGCACCAACCTCTAGCTGTCTTATAGTTGCGGGAAAAACAAACGCTGCAGACATTGTTATTGAATCTGGTGAAGCTTGACTTGAAAATGACGCTTCTGTGTTTCCTACTAGTTGACTACCTCCATAAAAAGCCATACAACATAAACAAGGTAGTAGGATAATTTTACGAATTCTTACCTTCATGTTTTACGCTCCTTTGCAAAACAACTCTACTGACACCCAGTATACAGAATTATCCGATAATTAAAATTGTGTTATTTTTATTAAAAAATACATGTGATTTTTGTCGAACTTTATCATGAAAGTAAAAAAACTATATAAAACCTCACGGAAAATAACACAATTGATTTTATTGTGAATTTTCTTAATAATTGCAATTGTTAGGGAGTTTCAATTCAAACTAAGGGGTGAATGTTTTGAAAAAGAATCATCAGAAAAAAATGAGAAAAAAAGCGGCTATTCCTGCTGTATTAGCACTATCATTTGCAATTGGAGGTCTAGTACCAACTATACCTACAATTGCTGGACCAACATCTTTTGTACATGCAGAGGGATTAAGTAAGCAAGACGTTGTGAAATCGTTCCTTCATTCAAAAGTACAGGATTATTCAAAATCCTTTGCTACAGGAGAGCAGTTCAAAATTGTCAGTGAGCAAACGGATAGCACGACTGGTACATACCATGTTCGTACTGTCGAGCAATACAAAGGAATTCCGATTTACGGTTCTGGGCAAACAGTTGCTTTAGATGCAAACAATAATGTATTTGCATCATTTGGTACAGTTACACAAAAGCTTAGTCGTTCAATTATTCCAACTGAAGCAGCTCTTTCAGAGGAAGATGCAGTTAACATCGCTAAAGAAGGCGTAGCATCACAAATTGGTATAGATGAATTAAAGCGCTATGACGGTATTGACTCAGAATTAACAATTTATCCCCACGAAGGAAAATACTATTTAACATATTTAGTAAAAGTATCTACATCAACTCCAGCTCCTGGATACTTCCATTACTTTGTGGATGCAACAAATGGAGAGGTAGTAAACAACTTTAATGCAATGCACGAAGTTGATCCTACAAAACTTTCTCCAGTGATGGCAAGAGGATTGGATGTATTTGGTAATATGCAGTCATTCCCTGTTGGAAAGGATCTTTCAACAGGAACTAGCTATTTATATGGTGGTTCTATCGCTGGTGGTACAACTACTAGCCCTAATATTGTACCTCTTGCGACATTTGATGCTCGACGTATGCCTGAAACTCCTTTCATCCTGCTTTCAGGGTTGCTTGGATTCACTGGGTTTGAGGTGGAAACAAAAAGTTCTACTAATTTCTTCTATGACCCTGCTGCTGTTTCAGCGCATATAAATGCTGATAAAGTAAACAAATACTATCAAACTGTTCACAAGCGTAACAGCTTAGACGGTAAAGGTATGCCATTAATTAGTACGGTTCATATCGGTTCAAAATGGAATAACGCAGCTTGGAACGGAAAGCAAATGCTATACGGAGATGGTGATGGATTAACTCTCGGTTCATTATCAGGCGGACTGGACGTTGCAGGTCACGAAATGACACACGGTGTAATCTCAAATACTGCAAACCTTACTTATCAAGATGAATCAGGTGCAATCAATGAATCATTAGCTGATATCTTTGGAGCCTTAGCTGAAATGAATGCTGCCGGTGCTACAAGTCCGTCAGAATGGGAAATGGGTGAAGATATCTACACTCCAACAAGAGAGGGAGATGGCGGTCTTCGTTCATTAAGCGATCCTTCTTCTAAAAGACTTAACCCTATCTACGGGCTTAAAAATAATGTTTATCCATCAATTTACCAAGACCGATATTTAGGCACTGAAGATAAAGGTGGCGTACACATTAATAGTAGTATCAACAACAAAGCTGCATACTTAGTTTCTGAAGGTGGCACACACAACGGCGTAACAGTAACTAAACTTGGTCGCTTGACAACAGAAAAAATCTACTACCGTGCACTAACAATGTATTTAACACCGTCTTCTGGATTTAAAGACATGCGTAATGCTGCAATCCAAGCTGCTCGCGACCTATATCCAGATAACAAAACGACTGGTGCACCATCAACACAAACAAAAGCAGTTATCGCTGCATACGATGCTGTAGGCGTTCCAGCCGAATAATAGAACAAAACCATGGACAACTTGATGTTCATGGTTTTTGCTTTAAAAGATGATATTTCAATTGTAAAAGCTTGTCTTTATTTTCCAGAGAATTAGGACTACATATATAACACTCAACATTTTCTATTATCTGGTATATTATTCGTATAATATTTCGAGCGCAAGCCTGATATAGTTTATTGAATATAACTTAATTTTCGCTTTGGTAAAGAAAAATTTAGAAATTTTAATTCCAAATTTGGATGCGAACTTTCCTCATAAAACACTATGACCGAAAAATAATACTGTAGTAGTAAAGGGGAGAGCACGATAATAAACATGCGAGAACTCAAAAAAAGAGAAAAACCCTAAATGGGTTTTTCTCTTTTGACTTACTACTATTACTATTTCGCTGCTTTCTCCTGCTCCTGTTTAAAAAAGCTCTTCATAGAATGGAACACATCTGATTTCTGCTTTAAGATATAATGGCGGAATTTCTCATCATTTATGTTTTTATATGCGGACATTAGAGTAGAATGACGGTTGTATTGGTTTACTTCTCCGTAACCAAACATATTACTTACTTTCATTAGTTCCTGCACAAGTTTTACGCATCGTGCATTGTCAGAAGTTAAGTTATCACCATCTGAGAAGTGGAAAGGATAAATATTGTAGCGTTCAGGTGAGTATTTATAGTCAATTACTTCCAGTGCTTTTCGGTATGCAGATGAACAAATTGTTCCTCCGCTTTCACCTTTTGTGAAAAATTCTTCTTCTGTAACAACTTTTGCCTCTGTATGATGTGCAATAAATTCAATATCTACTGATTCATATTTTGTTCTTAGAAATCTTGTCATCCAAAAGAAAAAGCTTCGAGCCATATATTTTTCCCATAGGCCCATACTGCCGCTCGTATCCATCATTGCTAGAACAACTGCTTTTGATTCAGGTTTCCTAATCTCATTCCATGTACGGAATTTTAAGTCTTCTGGTGATATCGGATGAAATGCTGGTGTTCCTCTCATAGCATTTCGCTTAAATGCAGACATCATCGTCCGTTTCTTATCAATATTTCCCATTAACCCAGTTTTTCGGATATCATTAAATTCTATATTTTCAACTGTATTTAAGTCTTGCTCTTTTCGTTTTAAATCTGGTAATTCTAACTGACTAAATAGAGCTTCCTCTAATTCCATTAGTGAAACCTCTGCTTCGTAATAGTCTTCTCCTGATTCTTTTCCTGCCCCTTGCCCTTTTCCTGCTCCTTTTTGAGGCTGACCACTCCCTGAGCCATCTCTTGCGACTACATCACCAATTTTACTGTCACCAGTTCCTTGACCTACATGTTTATTCTTATCATAGTTATAACGAATCTTGTACTCATCTAATGAACGAATAGGGATTTTTACGACATCTCTACCGTTGGACATGATGATACTTTCTTCTGTAATTAAATCTGCTAAGTTCTTTTTTATCGCTTCTTGTACCTTCTCTTGGTGGCGTTGTTGATCGTCATGTCCTTTACGATGGAGGGTCCAGTCTTCCTGTGAAATGGTAAAATTATGCTTTTGTTCTATATTTTCATTACTCATTTTCTTTCCCTCCCTTACTCTCGTTGTATTTATTTTTAAAAATAAAAAAAATCGTCACACAGTAATACACCTATGCATACACTAATTCGGTAGGTGGATTTCTACCCTTTTTTATGGATTACTCTATCATATGCAAGACGACACAATTATTGACAATCTTTCTTTTATTTTTTGCACCCATTTTTTCAGAAAATAGGACAAGTCTTTGAAATACAGTATTTTAATATAAAAAAAGAAGTGGTATCCTTCTTTTAGCAAAAGGATATCCACTTCTTTTTTTATGGTAAATTATGACCCATTCCGGCCACATAGATTCGTAACCATTGTTCAGATGTCATACTTAATTTTGAAGCTTCAATAGCAGTTTTTACTCTTTCAATTTTTCCAGATCCTACGATTGGCATCATGTTTGAAGGATGAACTAATAACCATGCATACATTACTTCATCTATTGAATTTGCTCCAATCTCAGCACCAATTTCTTCTAGCATTGAACGGACTCTAACAGCAGCTTCAGATTGACTAGTAAAAATCTGGCCCCCAGCAAGAGGCGACCAAATCATTGGAGCGACTCCTTTTTCTAAAAGTAAGTCCACTGTTCCCTTTTCAAAATGCTCAAACTGCATTGGCGATACTTCAATTTGATTTGTTACTAATGGCATATCTAAATGCTTCTGTAGCATATTGAACTGAGAAGGTAAGAAGTTAGATACACCAAAATAACGAACCTTTCCTTCTTTTTGAAGTTGATTAAATGCTTCAGCAACTTCTTTCGGATTCATGAAAGGATTTGGCCTATGTATTAATAGTAAATCGATATAATCTGTTTGTAGATTTTTTAATGAATTATTTACACTCGTTAAAATGTGTTCCTTACTTGTATCATAATGATTCATTTTAAGATCAGGAAACTTAGAAGATTTTAGTTTAATCCCACACTTCGTAACAATTTGGATTTTTTCACGAAGCTCAGGTTTTAGTGCTAAAGCGTTCCCAAAAATCTCTTCACAAGTATAACCACCATATATATCTGCGTGGTCAAATGTTGTAATACCTAATTCAATACATTCTTCTATGAATGATATTAATTGCTCTGATGACATATTCCATTCTGATAAGCGCCATAAACCATGGATTATTTGTGAGAACTCAAGATTTTCTGCTAAAGGTATTCTTTTCATTAATAGTAGCACCCTTCTTTTTTCATATAACCTTATTATAAAAATATAAAATTATAAATGCAAAAGAAAACGGCTATCAGATTTTGATAGCCGCTTTAAGAATTTATCGATTTAGTAATGAACCTACATAGCGTAATAATTCATTTGCAGATGTTGAATTATATCCATATTCATCAATTAGTCGACTTACTACATCATTAATTTTCTTCAATTGACGCTCATCAGGCGTTTTTGTGGACGTCGTAATTTTAACAACATCCTTCAAATCCGAAAAAAGTTTCTTTTGGATAGCTTCTTTTAATCGTTCATGTGAATTATAATCAAATCGTTTACCTTTACGTGCATAGGCAGAAATACGGATTAATATTTCTTCACGGAAGGCTTTTTTAGCATTTTCAGAAATACCAATTTGCTCTTCAATTGATCTCATTAATTTCTCATCTGGATTCATTTCTTCTCCAGTTAACGGATCACGTAATTTGTTTTTATTGCAATAAGCTTCTACATTATCTAAATAATTATCCATAAGCGTTTTTGCTGATTCTTCATATGAATAAACAAATGCTTTTTGAACTTCTTGTTTAGCGATATCGTCATACTCTTTTCTTGCAATCGAAATAAAGTTCATATAACGTTCACGATCTTCATTCGAAATTGATGGATGCTGGTCTAAACCATCTTTTAATGATCGTAAAACATCTAAGGCATTAATAGAAGGTATTTCTTTTCTGATAATTGTTGAAGAAATTCGGTTAATTACATAACGCGGATCAATCCCGTGCATTCCTTCATCCAAATATTCTTTTTTCAACTCTTCTAAATCAACTGTATTATATCCTTCTACCATTTCACCATCATATAAACGCATTTTTTTAACTAAATCAATATCGCCTCGTTTAGGTTCCTTTAATCTAGTCAAAATCGTAAACATCGCAGCTACACGTAAAGTATGAGGTGCGATATGAACATTACTTACATCACTCTCAGAAATCATTTTTTGATAAATTCTTTCTTCTTCGCTTACCCTTAAATTATAAGGAATCGGCATAACGATGATCCTAGAGTGCAACGCTTCATTTTTCTTATTATTAATAAATGATCTGTACTCAGTTTCATTTGTGTGTGCAATAATTAATTCATCCGCTGAAATCAATGCAAAACGCCCTGCCTTAAAGTTTCCTTCTTGTGTCAGGGATAATAAGTGCCATAGGAACTTTTCATCACATTTTAACATCTCTTGGAATTCCATCATTCCACGGTTAGCTTTGTTTAATTCCCCGTCAAATCGATAAGCACGAGGATCTGATTCTGAACCAAACTGTGCGATTGTTGAAAAGTCTATACTTCCTGTTAAATCCGCTATATCTTGAGATTTAGGATCTGATGGACTAAATGTACCAATACCTACTCGTCGATCTTCTGATAAAAATACTCGTTCGACGACGACATCTTCAATTCTTCCTCCAAACTCTTGTTCAAGCCTCATTAAATTTAATGGAGATAGATTTCCTTCAATGCGTATACCATATTCATTGAAAAAATCATCTCTTAAGTGATTTGGAATTAAATGTAATGGATCTTCATGCATTGGGCATCCTTTAATAGCAAAAATTGAACCTTGTTCTGTTCGTGAATAAGCTTCTAGACCTCTCTTTAACATTGTTACAAGTGTCGATTTACCACCACTTACAGGACCCATTAACAATAAGATACGTTTCTTTACATCTAATCTTTTCGCAGCTGGATGGAAATATTCTTCGACTAGTCTCTCTAATGCTTCCTCTAATCCATAAAGGTTGTTACTGAAGAAGCTATACGTTTTCTTTCCGTTTACTTCTTCAATTCCTGCATCTTTAATCATATTATAAATTCTTGAATGTGCAGTTTGGGCAACCCATGGCTCCTCTTTTAACATTTCAAGATACTCAGCAAAAGTGCCTTCCCATTTCAATCGTTGTTCCATATCACGATGCTGCTCAAGTTTCTTTAATATATCCATGGACAAGTACCTCCTTTTTCTCATCTGTAAGAGAGATTATTAAAAGATATGCGAGTATGTCCGTACTCATGCTATATCTTAAGAGGGAAAATATTTTTTAATCGAGACTAATTTCACATAATACATAATTTTACTTTCATATTTCTATGTTTTTTTTGTATAATAAGTTTAGGGAATTGGGAAATTTTCAATTAGGAGGATACATACTGATGAGATTAACGCTAATTTTATTAGTTATAGCTTCATTTTTAGCTGCAATTTTTTCTTCTGGCTATAATGACAGACCTGGACTAAAAAACAAATAATAAGTAGAAGATGCTTCTTAATAAGGATTTAAAAGTTATGTTACGCTAAAATCCTATATTAAGGAAGCATCTTTTTTTGTAAAAAAAAAGCACCTAAAACGGTGACTTTTTGTTTTACTGCGAGTAATCTTTTACCTTTAACAACTCACGAAAATCTTGTTGTCGTAATGCTTCATAAATTAGAATTGCAGCTGTATTAGATAGATTTAATGAACGAATGTGATCTGTCATCGGTATTCTTAAACATGTTTCCATATTTTTTTCAATTAATTCTTTTGGTAAGCCAGTCGTCTCTCTACCAAATACGAAAAATATTTCATCATCCTGATTTGAATAATTAAAATTAGAATATGTTTTTTCTCCAAATTTAGTTATGAAATAAAACTTTCCATTTTCATATTTAGAAAATAATTCATCTAAAGAATCGTGATAGTGAATATCCACATGCTCCCAATAATCTAGTCCTGCTCTTTTTAGCATTTTATCATCTGTTGAAAAACCCAATGGACGAATTAAATGCAAACTAGTATCTGTTCCTGCACAAGTACGTGCGATATTGCCTGTATTTGCTGGAATCTGTGGTTGATATAATACAACGTGTATTCCCATGTTTTCACCTCTATAATTGTTTCAATGTCTTCTATTATACCAATTCAGTATTATGAATGGAATTATTCCATATTTGGTTTATTTAATCCATCTACGATATGGAAATATTTATACTTTATATTGTCAGTGTAAGCTGTTGAATCGTAATAAGACCAATAACGTTTTCGACTATTTTGAGTATGGGCATTTACTAACGGTTCCCCATTCTCGTCCTTGGCAACCACAATTGTACAATGGTTCCATCTGCCGTCGCCTTCAAAGTCATATAAAATCAGATCACCTAAACTTAATTCCTTTGGATTTCCTACCTCTTCGGCTTTAATCCCTGTTTGTGATTTAGGTAAGTATTTTCTTAATGCGTGTGCCACTCTCCAACTATAGCTACTCGCTGAATAATTCTTATACCACCATCCAACTGCGTTTTTAGGCATACCATTCATTTTCAAGCCACCAGCTCTTAAACATTGCGAAATAAAATTTGTACAATCATTCGCGTACAGAGGGTACTCTTTATTATGCCCATCCCACCATGTTTCAGCATATTTAACAGCATTGAATCGATTGTATACATTATTCCGATCCATTGGTGTGTCTTGTTCATCTTCTTCTATCATTTCATTTTCATTAGGATCATCTTCATATTCAATAGGAAATTCTATATCATACACCATTTCATGATGATTTAAAGCCATTTGTCTTTCTTGTTGTTCTTCTTCAAAATATAAGTCTGTTTGTTTTAAAAAATAGCGTATATGCAAAGTATAATTAACATATGTGATGTCATCATCGGTCCATATATTTTTTACTTCTACATTCCCGTATGCTTTTACTAGTGAGATATTTCGTTGATGATATAATTCAACCTTACGTTGAATTGCTAAATATTCACTTTCTTGAATGAGATGGCTTCTTGATCCATCTCCAAAGTATAATTGTAAACGCTCTTTTACATAGCGTTCTAAAAGGTCTCGATTTAACAAGAAAATCCCCCCTTCTCAACATTCGCTTATATTCTATACGATGTTGAGAAGATGGAGATTATACCTCTCTTCTATTATTACTTTGAAAGAATACGATTAATTTCTTCTATTACTATTTCATCAGTTTCAGTTTTGAGACATTCATTTATAAAAATGGCTCCATTTTCATGATCTATTTCTGAAATAGCCCAAATTGCTGTTCCTCGGATAACTGGCCTTACATCATGAATAGCAAGATCCTTTAGGTCTTCTAATGCTGTATCATCCTTAAAATGAGCTAATGCGATAATAGCGTTTCGTTGAATTGGATTCTTACCTCTCCATGAACCTGACATTTGACCAAATTGTCTTTTAAATTCCCTATTACTTACTTTCAATACTGAACGTAATAATGGTTTAACCGTTTCAGGATCTGGTTCCATCTCTTCATGGTGAGTAAAATTAATACCTTTATTCTTTGGACAAATTGTTTGACATGTATCACAGCCATAAATACGATTACCTATTTCTTTTCGAAACTCTAGTGGAATCATTTCTTTTGATTGCGTTAAAAAAGCAATACAGTTTTTTGCATTTAACTGCCCTGGAGCGACAATTGCGCTTGTTGGACATACATCCATACATTTTGTACATTCTCCACATTGATCTTCTATTGGTGTATCCGGCTCAAATGGTAATGAGGTTATCATCTCACCCAAATAAACATAAGACCCATACTCTGGTGTGATAATCGAACAATTCTTAGCACTCCATCCAATCCCTGCTCGCTCAGCTACTGCTCGGTCTACTAACTCTCCTGTATCTACCATAGATTGTACTTTTGCATTTGGATAATGTAATAAAATAAATGACTCAAGCTGTAACAATTTCTTTTTAACAACAGTGTGATAATCTTCTCCCCATGAAGCACGACAAAATATACCCCTAGTAGAACCCTTTTTACTTTTCGGGGCATCTTTCATTTTAGATGGGTAAGCTAATGCAATCGCTATTATTGAATGTGCTTCACTCATAATCTTTCTCGCATCTGTTCTACGTTCAATATCTTTTGCTTCAAAACCTGATTGATAGTTTAATTCTTGTTGTTTATATAATCTACTTTTCAAAGTAACAAAAGGATCTGCTGTCGTAAATCCAATTTTATCAATGCCTATTTCCTTACTATATAATATCAATTCTTTTTGAAATTCTTTTATGTTCATCCATATCACCTTACATTTATTAGTACCAGTATATATCAACTATTCTAGTCAGAAAGTTCATAGTTTAAATAGTACAGATAAAATGATCATACACTAGAATACATATTTTAGATATTTATTAATCTAACCATAAAAAAAACGCAATGTATCGTTCTTCTATGGAATCAATACACTGCGTTGTTATCAAGTTATAATAAATCTTCGAATGCTTATACACTAACTATATATCTATAAAGTAATAGGTAAATAGTAGTGATAGCTGAACTATGTATATAAATTTAACATACATATGTCATTAACTCAAGAAAAAAATCATATTTTGTCGAATTTTAGTCTTAGTAAATAATGGTAAAAATATGTAATCAATAGCTTTAATTGGAAGTGTAACTCGATAATGATTTTCCGTCAGAATAAACATACTTATTAATTAGAGCAATCCCTTTATCTCATTAACAAACCTTCTTCTTTTCAACTTACTGCTAAATAAAACAAAAAAAGGATCTTGCATACAGCAAAATCCTTCTTTCTGTTTTATATGATAGCGGTGACAGGACTTGAACCTGCACGTCCGTGAAGACAATAGATTTTGAGTCTACCGTGTCTGCCATTCCACCACACCGCCAAAACGATATACAACAATTATAGTATATGAACTACTAATTGTCCAATTATATCTGAATATAAAAACCTCTTACAAATGTAAGAGGTTTCTTTGATACCGAGGGCCGGACTCGAACCGGCACGGGGTCAACCCCCGCAGGATTTTAAGTCCTGTGTGTCTGCCATTCCACCACCCCGGCATGGGAAAATTAAAAGGCGGTAACCGGATTTGAACCGATGATAAAGGTTTTGCAGACCTCTGCCTTACCACTTGGCTATACCGCCGCAATATGGAGCGGAAGACGGGGCTCGAACCCGCGACCCCAACCTTGGCAAGGTTGTATTCTACCGCTGAACTACTTCCGCATGTGGCTGGGCTACCTGGATTCGAACCAGGGCATGACGGAATCAAAATCCGTTGCCTTACCGCTTGGCTATAGCCCATCAATTTATATATTATATAAAGTAATATATACTTATATCACTTAATTGCTACAATAATTTATATGGGGCGACTGATGGGAATCGAACCCACGAGTGTCGGAACCACAATCCGATGCGTTAACCACTTCGCCACAACCGCCATTATTATTAAATTGGCAGGGGCAGTAGGAATCGAACCCACACCAAAGGTTTTGGAGACCTCTATTCTACCGTTAAACTATGCCCCTATAATAAATGGTGGAGGGGGACGGATTCGAACCGCCGAACCCACAGGGAGCGGATTTACAGTCCGCCGCGTTTAGCC
>Ga0209676_1002293_pt1 | contig 13961 bp, 15 predicted proteins | sample AraplaCvi_mLB_r2_FD_184282 | JGI IMG/M metagenome (GOLD analysis project Ga0209676, IMG submission 184282) | Arabidopsis root microbial communities from North Carolina, USA - plate scrape MF_Cvi_mLB_r2 (SPAdes) (version 2) | ecosystem: Host-associated > Plants > Roots > Endosphere | place: USA...
GGAGAAATGAACCCGAAGCCCTTGGCGTCGTTGAACCACTTCACGGTGCCGTACTGCATGTCCTTGTCAACCTCATGCTGGATGCGAGTCGCGCACCGACGCGGATGCGATCCGGAGCGCTCGGCGAGTATGCAAACTGAATGCCGGCTTGACAATCATCTTGTGGCACGGGCGCCGAGCAGCGCCGACAGGAGGCGCGGCAGGCCCGACGAGGCGGCGGCCACGTTGTCCAGCACGTCCTGCAGGGTGATGACCTCGTCGGGGTCCGTCCCGGCGCCGGCCGCCCAGTTGGCGACGATGGCCAGGCAGGCGTAGTCCAGGCCCATTTCGCGCGCGAGACCGGCTTCGGGCATCCCGGTCATGCCGACCAGGTCGCAGCCGTCGCGCCGCATGCGGACGATCTCCGCACGGGTCTCCAGACGGGGGCCCTGCGTGGCGCCGTAGCAGCCGTCGGCGACCAGCGCGACGCCGGCCGAGGCCGCGGCGTCGATCACCTCCTGCCGCAGCGAGCGCGTGTACGGCTCGCCGAAATCCACGTGCAGCACCTCGGTGCCGGGCTCCTCGCAGATCGTCGAGATGCGGCCCCAGGTGTAGTCGATCAGCTGGTCCGGGCACGCCAGCACGCGCGGGCCGAAGCGCTCGGTGATGCCGCCGACCGTGTTCAGCGCCAGCACGCGCGTGGCGCCCAGCGCCTGCAGCGCGGCGAGGTTGGCGCGGTAGTTGATCTTGTGCGGCGGGAGGGAATGGCCTTCGCCATGGCGCGCCAGGAACGCCACGCGGTGCCCGCCGAGCGTGCCGACGCGCACCGGCCCGGACAGGGCGCCGTAGTGCGTGACCGGCTGGTGCGTCTCGACGTCCTGCAGGTCGGCCAGCTTGTACAGGCCCGTGCCGCCGATGACGGCCAATGCGATATCGGTCATCGGCTCAGTCCTTCAGCGCGTAGATCGCCGGCAGGTTGCGGCCCTGCTCGTGGTAATCCATGCCGTAGCCGAAGACGTAGCGATCCGGCACGTCGACGCCGACGTAATCGGCGCAGATGCCTTCGACGCAGCGGTCGTGCTTCTTCACCGCCAGTGCGGCGATGCGCACGTCGCGCGCGCCCTGCTCCATGCACCAGTCGCGGATCGCGGCGAGCGTATGGCCTTCGTCGAGGATGTCGTCGGCGAGCAGCACGCGACGGCCCTTCAGCGCCGTCGCCGGGCGGTGCTTCCACACCAGTTCGCCGCCGGAGGTCTCGCCGCGGTAGCGCGTGGCGTGCAGGTAGTCGAATTCGAGGTCCTGTCCCAGCGCGCCCAACTCCATCGCCAGCTGCGCGGCGAACGGCATGCCGCCGTGCATGACGGTCAGGTACACCGGCACGTCGGCAGCGGTGTAGTCGGCGTCGATCTGGCGCGCCATGCGTGCGATCGCCTGTTCCAGCGTGGCGCGATCCAGAAGCAGATCGGAGTTGGCCAGCGCCGCGGCCAGGTCGTGCGTGTTCGCAATGGTGTCCATCAAGCCAGTCCTTCCTGCCGGTTGCGGGCGGCGTCGTAGCGGGCGTCGGCCAGCAGGCCGTCCCATCCCAGCGCGCCGCGGCCGATCAGGCCGGCGAGCGCCATCGTGTTGAGCTTTCGGCCTTCGACCGCCGCGAGCGCGTCTTCGACCAGTTGCGGGTGGCAGACGAGGATCGCGTCGCAGCCGGCGTCGTAATGCGCGTCGATGCGGCCCTTGACGCCGCCCGGATGCTCGCCGGCCTTCATGCCGATGTCGTCGGTGAAGACGACGCCGCGGAAATGCATCTCGCCGCGCAGGATCTCCTCGATCCAGCGCTTCGAAAAACCGGCAGGTTCCGGCGCCACGGCCGGGTACTTCACGTGCGCCATCATCACCGCGTCGGCCTTGGCATCGATGCCGGCGACGAAGGGCACCAGGTCGTTTGCGCGCAGCTCGTCGAGCGGGCGCGGATCGACCGCCTCGTTGAAATGGGTGTCGGCCAGCACCGAGCCGTGGCCCGGGAAATGCTTCAGCGTCGCCGGCATGCCGGCGCCGTGCATGCCGCGGATGTAGGCTCGCGTGAATTCGGCGACGACCGCGGGATCCTCGGAGAACGCGCGATTGCCGATGGCGAGGTTGCCGCGGCCGAGGTCCGCGACCGGCGCGAAACTCAGGTCGACGCCGCTGGCGAGGACTTCCTTCGCCATCAGCCAGGCGTGTTCCTCGGCCAGCTTGAGGGCGGCCGCGGGATCGGCGGCGTAACGCTTGCCGAAACCGTCCAGGGGCGGCAGCGCGCTGTATCCGTCGCGAAAACGCTGCACGCGTCCGCCTTCCTGGTCGACACAGACCAGCTGCGGGCGCGGTGCCGCTTCGCGGATGGACGCCGACAGTTCGGCGACCTGCGCCTTCGACGCGAAGTTGCGGCTGAACAGGATCACGCCGGCGCAGGCGTCGTGCTGCAGCCAGTCGCGCTCTTGCGCGGTGAGTTCGGTGCCGGCCACGCCGATCACGAGCATGCGGAAGACTCCGGTTGTCTGGGCCGCGCCCGTTGCGCGGGCCCGCATTGTCGCGCAGATGCCCGAACGGGGCATCCGCACATGTCTGGCTTGCGTGAAGGCGCCGGCGTCAGACCGCGCAACCGTCCGGGCCGCAGGCGTCGCCCGACACGCGTTCGTCCGACGGACGCGCTTCCAGGCCAAGGCGCTCGAACACCTGTGCGAACACCGCCGGCGTCTGCGCGCCCTGCACCGCCAGGCGTCCGTCGAAGACGAATGTCGGCACCGCCTGGATGCCCAGCGAGTGAGCCTGCGCGAGCTGCGCGCGAACTTCGGCGATGCCTTCGTCCGAGGCCAGCATCTGCCGCACGCGTGCTTCCGGCAGCCCGCCTTCGGCGCCGGCGTCGATCAGCGTCTGCACGTCGGCGAGATTGCGGCCTTCGGCGAAGTGCGCACGAAACAGCGCTTCGCCCACCTTGTCCGCATCGCCTTCGCGGCCGGCGAGCCACACCAGGCGATGCGCCTTGAGCGTGCTCACGCGCACCTGGCCGCGATCGAAATCGAACGGCAGGCCTTCAGCGCGGCCAGTGGCCTGCGTCTGCGACAGGATCTGCTCGGTGCGCTCGGCGCCGCCGAACTTCTTTTCGTAGGCCTCGCGCAGTGGCACGGGCGTGTCGCCGGGCGCGTCGTTCAAATCCGGATCGAGCTGGAACGCGTGCCAGTGGATCTCGGCGGTGCGGCCCTTCTCGCCCAGCTGCGCCAGCGCTTCACGCAGGCGGTGCTTGCCGATCCAGCACCAGGGGCAGACCACGTCGGACCAGATGTCGATACGCAAAGGGGTGTTGTCCATGGACTCGAAATGGGGCCGCGGTGCCCTTACGCAACCAGGCCCGCGCGCTCGTCCGCGCTCCATTGCGCGTACGGACGCGTGGCGAGCGCGAGGTTGTAGTAGCGCGACGATTCGGTGACTTCCGCGCCGATCCACTCCGGCCGCGCGAAGGCTTCATCCGCACTGGACAGCTCGATCTCCGCCACCACCAGCCCCGCATTGTCGCCAAGGAACTCGTCGACCTCCCACAGGTGGCCTTCGTGCTGCACGTAGTGGCGGCGTTTGTCGACCAGCCCGCCGACGCACAGCGCGAGCAGCGCGCGCGCATCGGCGACGGGAATGGCGTAGTCGAACTCTTGCCGCGTGTGGCCAAGTTCGCGCGACTTGAGGTTGAGGAATGCTTCGTCGCCGGCGATGCGCACGCGCACCGAGGCCTTCATCGCGCCCTCGTCCATCGCCTTCTGGTCGTTGATGTAGCCCTGCGCCATCGGCACGACCTCGCGCGCGGCCGCGCGCCAGCCGTCGCCGGTGACCAGGAACTTGCGTTCGATTTCGAGTGCCATGCGGTGTGTCCTGTGCGGGCGATCGCGATCAGCGCTCGAACAGCGCGATCGATTCCACGTGCGCGGTGTGCGGGAACATGTCCATCACGCCGGCAGCCTTGAGCTTCCAGCCGCGCTCCTTCACCAGGAAACCGGCGTCGCGCGCGAGCGAGGCCGGATGGCAGCTGACGTAGACGATACGGTCGAACTGTTTCAGCGGGAGCTGCGCCAGCACGACATCGGCGCCCGAGCGCGGCGGGTCGAGCAACAGCTTGTCGAAGGGCTCCTTCATCCAGCTCTCGCCGGACAGGTCCTTCGCCAGGTCCGCTGCATGGAACTGCGCATTCGCGATGCCGTTGTGCGCGGCGTTCTCGCGCGCGCGACGCACCAGCCCCGCCTCGCCTTCCACGCCCACCACTTCGCGCACCTGGCGCGCCAGCGGCAGCGTGAAATTGCCCAAGCCGGCGAACAGGTCGAGCACGCGGTCTTCGGGCCTGGGATCGAGCAGATCGAGCGCCAGCTGGATCATCTTGCCGTTGAGGCCAGCGTTGACCTGGATGAAGTCCAGCGGGCGGAACAGGAACTCCAAGTTCCATTGCGGCAGCGAGAACGCCAGCTTCGGCGCTTCGGGCCACAACGCGTGCACGGTGTCCAGGCCGCCGGGCTGCAGGAAGATCGCGAACCCGTGCGCCTTGCCGAACGCGACGAGCGCCTCGCGATCGCCGTCGGTGAGCGGCACCAGGTGGCGGATAGTAAGTGCGACGCCGCTGAAGGCGTCGCCGTTCGAGCCGTCCTGCACGTCGCCGGCGATGAACTCGATCTGCGGGATCTCGCGCCGCGCCTGCATGCCGTCCACGAGCGCGGCGAGTTCGGGCAGCTTCGACGCGATCTGCGGCATGACCGTGTGGCATTCGCGGATGTCGGCGACGAAGCGCGGATCGGTTTCGCGGAAGCCGACCAGCGTCTTGTCCTTCTTCTCGACGCGACGCACGGAGAAACGGCCCTTGCGGCGATAGCCCCACGACGTATCGACCAGCGGCGGCAGGATGCGTTCGGGCGCGACGTGGCCGATGCGCTCGAAGTTCTCCATCAGCACGCGCTGCTTGGCGAGAATCTGCTTTTCCTCGTCGTAATGCTGCATGGCGCAGCCGCTGCACACGCCGAAATGCGCGCAACGCGGCGCGACGCGTTCGGGCGCGGCTTCGAGGACTTCGACGGTCTTCGCCTCGTCGAAACTGCGATGGCGACCGGTCTGCGAGGCCATGACGCGCTCGCCGGGCAGCGCGCCGGCAACGAACACGGCCTTGCCGTCGGGACGGCGGGCCACGCCGCGGCCGTCGTGGGTCAGGTCGGTGATGAGGACTTCAAAGGGGGTTTGATCGATGCGGGCCACAGCGGCTGGCGGTACTGCTCAACAGGGCCGCGTATTGTCGCAGATCGAGCGAGCCCGCCCGACCTGCCCCCCTCCCATTGCGGGAGAGGGGCGTTCAGGTCACTTCTGGCGCCAGCCGCCACCGGCGTCCTGCACCCACCAGCCCGGCCGTGCGCTGTCGACCCACTGGCGCGCGAACACGGCGCGGATCTGCTGCTCCCATTCGGGATGATCGTTGGCCACGGCGATTTCGCGATAGACCGCGCGGGCGTCGCGATTCTGTTCGGCGACGGCCTGGTTCACGCCGACGCGCTGCGGCAGCGGAATCTTGGCCGCGTCGCGCACGTCGATGGTGCCGTCATTGGCGATGCCCAGCGCGCCGGATTCGAAATGCGCCTTGAGCTGGCCGTCGAAACGCTGCGCCATGCGCGCCTGGATCGACTGGATCGCCGGCGTCTTGATCGTGATGTCCGGCTGGCCCTGCGCCTGCGCGGTGCCGATGCCGACCAGCGACAGCCAATCGATGCGCGAGGCGAGCGAACGCTCCGCCGACGGCACGTAGGCGCTCTGGCCGCCGGGCTTTTCCTGCGGCTTCGGCGCGGGCTGTGCGTCATCGCCGATCACCTTCTCGACGAACTCGCGCGCCGCTTCCTTCGCCTCGGCGGCGGGGAAGTACACGTTGATCGTGACGCAGGCGGTCAGCGCGACCGCTGCCACCGGGATGCCCATCCAACGACGCATGACGATTTCTCCTGTTGATCCGATGCCGGCAGCACGTGCGTGCGGTCGGCGCGATGCAGCGAAACTTACCCGAAGCGAGCGACCGGCAGCCAATCAGTCGAAGACCGGCTTCACGTCGCCCGTGCTGGCGGCCTTCAACCGTTCCAGCAGGGTCGGCCAGTCCACGTCTCGGTTGAACCCCACTACCGTCAGCCGCGGCAGGCCGGAACCTTCGACGATAGTGAATCCGTTGCCGGCTGAACCCAGACCGCTCATCCGGCAGACCTGGTCGCCGAGATAGCACGACAGGCCGATGCGCCGATAGCCGAAATCGTCGAACAGCCCTATCAGCTGCGACTGCAGCGAACTGACGAAGGAGGCATCGGACACGCTCGACAGGTCCTGCACCGCGCGCTGGCTGATGCGCTGGCGCACGCCCGCGCGGCGTGCGGCATCGGCGTCGGTCGCGATGGCGGCCTCGAACGCGACCGGCTGCCAGTCGACCAGCCGCAGCCGGTCGAAGCGACCGTCGAGCTTCCCGGTGATTTCGCCGAAACCGAGCACGCCGGTCAGCGATTGCAGGTCGATGTCCTCGAAGGCGATGTCCGACGACAGCGTCGGCGCGACGCCGAACGGCCGCTCCATCGCCAGCGACGACACCTGGACCGTGCCGCCGAACAGCTGCACCGACAGGCCACCTTCGAAATCCAGGCGGTCGTCCGCGTAGCGCGCTTCCGGGATGTGGCCGGTGAGCTCGCCGGTGAACGCGGGCCAGCTCAGCGCCTGCGCGAGCTGCGCGATGTCCAGCCGGTCCAGGTCCAGGCCGAAGCGAATCTGGAGCCCCTGCCCGTCCGCCGGCGGCCGCAGGCTGAGGTGGTCGATCGACACATTGCCGCCGAGCATCGCCATGGTCGACGCCTCGCGCAGGCGCAGTTCGCCGGCATCGCTCACGAAAGGCAGCCGTGCCGGACCAAATGCGAGGCCGTGCAGGCGACCGCCGGTCCAGCGCAGTTCGCTTTCGAGCTGTTCGGCGCGGGAAAAACGCACGTCGCCTTCGAGCCCGGCGAAGTCGAACCGCCCACGCGGGTCGTCGATCGCCACGCCGTGCGGCACGAAGGCCGCTTCGTGCACGGTGCCTTCGTCCATGCGCAGCTGGACGTCGGCCGCGCCGCGCAGTTGGAGGTCCGCCAGTCCCGCCAGGCCGAGGAAGCCGGTGAGATAGCCATCGCGCATCGGCGCCAGATCGTTGCTGCGTGCGCGCACGTCGAGCGAGCGTAGCGACGCGTCCGCGCCGAGCACCGCGCTCCCCTGCGCCGTGAGCACGCCGGGGTCGTCCCATCGGAATCGCGGAATCCGCCAGCCGTCGGCGCCGTTTTGGGTCGCCAGCAGGTCGACCGCGACGCGACGCTTCTGCAACGCGATGTACGCGTTGCCGAACAGCAGGTCGCCGCCGAGCAGCGCGCCGTCGATGGCGAAGCTCGTGTTGGTGCCGAAGGTCGCGTCGAGCGTCGCCTGCGCCGAAAGGTTTTCGCCAGCGGTGAGACCGTCGGCCGTATCGAAGGCGACGCCCGTCAGGCGCAGCGGGCCGGTGACGCGCAGTGGCGCGTTGGCGGGCGAGCGCACGTCGATCCGCCCATCGAGTGTGCCCTTGCCGAACCGTCCGGCCGCCCAGGCCTGCGACACCAGCGCCTGCGCCCACGTAACCGGGACCTGTGCCAGGTCGATACGCGTGAGGTCGGGCGTCCGGCTTTCGCGATTCAGGGCGATGCGGCTGCGACCGCGGGACAGGCTCGCGTCGGTACGCGTGTCGTCGATGTCGATGGCCAGCGTCAGCGCGGCGCTTCGCCCCTCGCGCACGGCGCCTTCACACTGCCACCGGTTTCCTGCATGCGACAGTGGACACTGCCAGGTGACGTCACGGAAGCGGTAACCCAGCCCCGGCGCGTCGATGCGCGCGGCCTGCAGGCGCAACACGCCTTGGGTCGCTGCGTCGGGCCAGTCGAGCTGGACGCGAACGCCTTCCAGCGTCGCGACCGCGGTGCGTATTCTGGCGATCTTCGCCTGGGCAGTCGCCGCGGAAGCGGCATCGGTCCACGCGGCGAACGCGATGGCCGATGCAACCAGCAGCAGGCGTAAGATCGAACACGACATCCGATCAGCATACCGACAGGACGCGAAATGCCGATGATGCGCGACACACTTCCCCGCATCCTGCTCGTCGAGGACGATCCGACCAGCCAGGCCTTCCTCACTGCCGCGTTGCGCGCCACGCCGGCCGAGGTCGACGCGGTCGACACGATGGGCGCGGCGCTGGTGCTGGCGGCATCGCAGACCTACGCGGCCTGGATGATCGACGCGCGGCTGCCAGACGGAAGCGGTGCGGAACTGCTGGCAAGACTGCGCGAACGCGACACGCGCACACCGGCCATCGCCCACACGGCCGCGCACGAAACAGATGTACTCGATGCGCTGGTCGCGGCAGGCTTCGCCGAGGCGCTGGTCAAGCCGATGCCTGCTGCCACGCTGCAGTCGGCATTGCGCCGCGTGCTGGGGTCGGCCGCCGACGAGGCGCCCGTGGCCGAACTGGCCATCGTCGAGGACGTTCCGCTCTGGGACGACGACGCGGCCGCACTCGCGCTCAACGGCAACCGCACGCACGTGGAAACGCTGCGCGAACTGTTCGTGCAGGAACTGACAAAGTCGGTGTATGCGATTTCCACCGCGGCCGAGCGCGGCGACCTGGATTCGGTGCGCGGCGACCTTCATCGACTGCGTGCGAGCTGCGGCTTCGTCGGCGCGCAGCGACTGGCGGCGGCCGTGCAGGCGTTGCAGCAGGATCCTGCATCGCCGGCACGACTCGATGCGCTGGAGCACATCGCGCACGAGACCCTGGCGCACGCCGGCGTGGTGCCGCATCCGGCGCCGATCGTGGAAGCTCAGTCGGCTGCGTTCTGATCCCGCGGTCGCGACACGCGGTTCAACTCGGCGAGCATGTCCCACGATTTCAGGCCGCGTGGCCCGAGATGGTGCGCGAGCACGTCGCGCATGGCACGGCGAAGGCCGGGCAGATCGTCGCTTTCCGGCACGAGGTCGGCCGCCAGCGCCAACAGTCCGCGGCCGGTCGCGGCGCGGCTGCGATCGCCATGGCCGCGGTCGCTCAACACGCGGCGCGGTCCGTATTCGGGTTCCAGCCGGTATCGCGCGGCGGGATCGATCGGCGCGCCTTCGCCGTCGTGCGACAGGTCGAAGCCGAAACCGAGCGCATCGATCAGGTCGCGCTCATAGCGGCGCAACGTCCACGCCAGCGGCTCGCCCGCGCCCAGTCGCGCGCGGGCGCGGCCGTAAGCGTCGTAGAGCTCGGACGACGGATCCTGGCGAGGCGCCAGGCGGAGGGTGAGTTCGTTGAGGTAGAAGCCCGACAGCATCGCCTCGCCCGACAGGCGCGGCGCGACGTCGAGCGCCTCGGCGGTGTTGAGGCGGGCCAGTTCGCCAACCTGCACGGCGTCGAGCCGGATCCACTGCAGCGGCTGCAAGGCCGCGCGCAGGAGCTGCTTCTTCGGCCCCTGCACGCCGCGCGCAACCAACCCAAGGCGGCCGTGATGTTCGCTCAGTACTTCCACCAGCAGGCTGGTCTCGCGCCACGGGCGCGCATGCAGGACGAAGGCGGATTCGGCGCTAAGTCGCATGAGGCCCGGGGCGGCGGATCAAGGTGGAAGGCAACGTCGGCGGGCTCGGCTTCGCGGTTCGCACCGTGACTTCGCCGCTCGCCGCGGATCAGTCGTGGTAACCGAACGCCCGCAGCGCCGCTTCGTCGTCCGACCAGCCTTCGCGTACGCGCACCCAGGTTTCCAGGAACACCTTGTTGCCGAACAGGCGTTCCATCTGCTGGCGTGCCTTGGCGCCGATCTCGCGCAGGCGCTCGCCGCCCTTGCCGATGACGATGGCCTTCTGGCCGTCGCGCTCGACCCAGATCACCGCGCCGATGCGCAGCAGGTTGCCGTCGACTTCGAACTTCTCGATCTCCACCGTCGTCGCGTACGGAAGCTCTTCGCCCAGCTGGCGCATGAGCTGCTCGCGCACCATCTCGCCGGCGAGGAAGCGCTGGCTTTTGTCGGTGATCTCGTCTTCGCCGTACAGCGCAGGCTGCTCGGGCATCAGCGCCAGCACGTCCTTCACAAGTGGTTCCAGCCCCTTGCGGCGGAGCGCGGAAATCGGGTGCACGGCGGCGAAGTCGCGCCCGTCGCTCACCTTCGCGAGGAACGGCAGCAGCGTGGTCTTGTCCTTGATGCGGTCGACCTGGTTGGCGACCAGCACCACCGGCACCCCGCCTTTCTTCAGCGCGTCGTAGGCCAAGGAGTCCTCGTCGTCCCACTGGCCGGCGCGGACGACCAGGATCGCGGCATCCACGCCCTCGAGCGCACCACGGGCAGCGCGATTCATCCAGCGGTTCATCGCGCGCTTCTGCTCGCGATGGATACCAGGAGTGTCGACCAGCAGCAGCTGGCCTTCGGGGAAAGTCGCGATCCCCAGCAACTGGTGCCGCGTGGTCTGCGGGCGATCGGAGGTGATGCTGACCTTCGCGCCGACCAGGGCGTTGACCAACGTGGATTTGCCGACGTTCGGACGGCCGATGACGGCCACATGGCCGGCTCGATGGGCGGGGGTATTCATCCGGGAATTGTAAGGCGCCGGTGCCGTGCACGTACGGCGGATGACGCGGTCAGCGTTCCTGCAGCAGTTCCAGGACGGCCTCGGCAGCCGCCTGTTCCGCCGCCCGTCGCGAGGTTCCGACGCCTTCGGCCGACAACGGCGGATGGCTCAGCACACAGCTGACCTGGAAGCTCTTGGCATGTTCCTCGCCCGTCTCGCACAGCAGCGTGTACACCGGCAGCGGCTTCTGGCGGGCCTGAAGCCACTCCTGCAGCCGTGTCTTGGCGTCCTTGCCCACCTTGTTCGGCGGAGGCAGCGCGGCAATGGCCGATTCGAACCACGGCATCACCGCGGCGCGGCAGGTCGGGAAATCCGAGTCGAGGTAGATCGCCGCGATCAGTGCCTCGAGCGCGTCGGCCAGGATGGAGTCGCGGCGATGGCCACCGGATTTCATTTCGCCGGGCCCCAGCGTTAGCCGGGGTCCGAGGTCCAGGACGCGGGCGATCGGCGCAAGCGCCGATTCACGCACCAGCTCGGCGCGCGCGCGGGTGAGCGCCCCTTCGTCTGCGCGCGGCCAGTGCTCGTACAGCGCCTCGGCAACGATCAGGTTGACCAGCGCGTCGCCGAGGAATTCCAGCCGCTCGTTGTGGGGTGCGCCCGCACTGCGGTGCGTCAGGGCCTGCTGCAGCAGCTCCGGACGCGAGAAACGGTGGCCGATGAGATCAGTCATCCCCGGCATTGCGCGAGAGGACCTGTTCGGCGTTGAAGTGGCCGACGATGTCGAAGTTGGCGATCAGCGGGCGACGCACTTCGTAGTCCACCGTCATTACGTAGCCGGCGTCCTTCCGCGCGAGCTTCACGTCCGCGGGCTTCACGTTGTCTGCATAGCTGACATAGAGCCGGCGAAAGAACCCGTCCTTGATCCGCTTTGGATCCTGCTGGCTGATGCCCGATTCCTGCGACATCTGCTTCAGCGCCTGCTTCACGGCGAAGTATTCCGAATACATCGGAATGACCTTCATGCCCATGTAGATGAACACGCCGACCACGGCCAGCACGATGATGAACCCGATCAGGGTCATGCCGCTCTGAGTACGCTTCATTTATCAATTCCCCATGTTTGCATTGCGTGCACTCGGCCGGCGCTTTCCCCTCGCCGACGGGTGATTGTTACTGGATCCTGTTGCCGATGCGCGAGGTGTCCACGCCACCGTCGAAGTTCATCCAGATCAGGAATGCCTTCCCGCGAAGGTTTTCTTCCGGCAGGAAGCCCCAGTATCGGCTGTCCTCGCTGTTGTCGCGGTTGTCGCCCATCACGAAATAGTGTCCCGGCGGGACGATCCAGTCGCCTTCGCCCTGGTCTATGAACGGCAGGTTGGTGCGCTCGAGCACGTGGTGCTGGCGACCCAGCAGGTCTTCCTGCAGTTCCTCGGCGCCGGTCATCTCGGTGCCGTTGCCCTTGCCCTGGTAGACGCCGATCGGCGCGTACGCCAGCGCCTTTCCGTTCACGCTGACCTGGTTGTCGTGGTAGCCGACACGATCGCCCGGCAGGCCCACCACGCGCTTGATCCAGTCCTGGTCGGGATGGTGCGGCGGACGGAAGACCACCACGTCGCCGCGCTGCGGCTCGCCGATGCCGATCACCTTGTGATTGTTGATCGGCAGGCGCAGGCCGTAGGTGAACTTGTTGACGAGGATGAAGTCGCCCGTCAGCAGCGTCGGCATCATCGAGTTGGACGGAATGCGGAAGGGCTCGGCCACGAAGCTGCGCAGGATCAGCACCACCGCGAGCACCGGGAAGAACGCCTTGGAATAGTCGACGACGATGGGTTCCTTGCCGTCGTCCAGCAGGCCCTGCCGCGCTTCGCGACGCTTGGCCAGAACCAGCTTGTCGAGCAGCCAGACCAGGCCGGTGAACAGCGTCAGGACGACCAGGGCGATTTCAAACCAGCGCATGCATGCTCCTTTGCAGAGCGGAGAACGGGACGAACGGGAAAACCATCGGGGACATCGCAACCGGGCGGAACGACCGGCCGGCTGTGCAGGTCGCTCCCCGGCAACCTGCCACGGCGAGGATAGCGGCGGGCGTGCCGTCCGTCATGGGCGAATCCTTGCCGCAGCCGGCGGGAACTCCGCCTCCGGGTGTAGGAAAACCGCGCGCCACCGGCCTGCTTACTTGTCGACCTGCAGGACGGCGAGGAACGCCTCCTGCGGGATCTCGACGCGGCCGACCTGCTTCATGCGCTTCTTGCCCTCCTTCTGCTTCTCGAGGAGCTTCTTCTTGCGGCTGATGTCGCCGCCGTAGCACTTGGCCAGCACGTTCTTGCGTAGCGCCTTGACCGTGGTGCGCGCGATGACCTGCGATCCGATCGCCGCCTGGATCGCCACGTCGAACATCTGGCGCGGGATCAGCTCCTTCATCTTCTCGCACAGCTCGCGACCTCGACGGTCGGCATGGCTGCGATGGCAGATGATCGAGAGCGCGTCGACCTTGTCGCCGTTGATGAGTGTATCCACGCGCACGAACGGGCCCGCGTCGAAGCGGAGGAAGTGGTAGTCGAGCGAGGCGTAGCCGCGGCTGACCGACTTGAGCTTGTCGAAGAAGTCCAGCACCACCTCGGCCATCGGCAGCTCGTAACTGATCTGCACCTGGCTGGCCAGATACTGGATGCTGATCTGCACGCCGCGCTTTTCCTCGCACAGCTTGATGATGTTGCCGATGTACGCCTCGGGCGTGAGGATGTTGGCGCGGATGATCGGCTCGCGGATCTCCTGGACCAGGTTCAACTGCGGCAGCTTGGCCGGGTTGTCCATGGGCATGATCTCGCCGTCCGTGCGCAGCACCTCGTAGATCACCGTCGGCGCGGTGGTGATCAGGTTGAGGTTGTACTCGCGCTCCAGGCGTTCCTGCACGATCTCCATGTGCAGCATGCCGAGGAAGCCGCAGCGGAAACCGAAGCCCATGGCCTCGGAGCTTTCCGGTTCGAACCGCAGTGCCGCGTCGTTCAGGCGCAGCTTGTCCAGCGCTTCGCGCAGGTCCGGGTAATCCTCGGCGTCCACCGGGAACAGGCCGGCGAACACGCGCGGCTGCATTTCCTGGAAGCCCGGCAGCGGCTTGGCAGCAGGATCGCCCGCCAGCGTCAGCGTGTCGCCCACCGGCGCGCCGTGCACGTCCTTGATCGAGGCGTGGATCCAGCCCACTTCACCCGCACCCAGCTTGGGCAGGTCCTTCCGCTTGGGCGTGAACACGCCGACCTTGTCGACCTGGTGCGTGCGGCCGGTCGACATCACCAGCAGCTTGTCGCCGGGCTTGATCTCGCCCTGCATCACGCGCACCAGCGACACCACGCCCAAGTAGTTGTCGAACCACGAGTCGATGA
>Ga0209676_1002294_pt1 | contig 13945 bp, 11 predicted proteins | sample AraplaCvi_mLB_r2_FD_184282 | JGI IMG/M metagenome (GOLD analysis project Ga0209676, IMG submission 184282) | Arabidopsis root microbial communities from North Carolina, USA - plate scrape MF_Cvi_mLB_r2 (SPAdes) (version 2) | ecosystem: Host-associated > Plants > Roots > Endosphere | place: USA...
TATCGAGCATCGCCTTCACGGCGGTAAAGATGTCCTCTTCCTCGCGCGCGGTGTAGATGGTCTTTCCGGCCAGCACTTTGATCAGGTCCGCGAGGAACTGGACATTGCCGTCGTTGTTGGCGCACTGGAACGGGTTGAAACCCGTGGGCTGGCCGTTCTCCAGCGACAGGTAGTTGCCGCCACAGGCGCGCACGAAGATCTCCGCGCCACGGTCCTTGTCGAAGAAGAAGACCGTCGGTTCCGGTCGCAACTTCTGGGTTTGACTGAGCAGGAAGTTGATCAGCGCAGTCTTACCCGTGCCGGACTTGCCTATCACCATCGTGTTGCCGATGGCCTTCTCGCCCAGCGAGTTCTCGCCGGGCGTGGTGGCGTGGAAGTTGAAGTAGTACGGCTGGCCGTTCGTGGTCTGCAGCGTGGTGACGCATTCGCCCCACGGGTTGTGGTCCTTCTTGCCGCTGGCGAAGTTATGCAGCGGCGACAGGCCGAGGAAGTTCAGCGAGCTGACGTTGGCCGTCCGCGTGCGATAGCGCCAGTTCCCCGGCAGCTGCGCGTAGAACGCGGCGCTCACCGCGAGGTCTTCCTTGGCCGAAACGAAACCGGCATTGGACAATTCGGCACGTGTCGTTGCCAGGTTCTGCGCCAGCTGCGCCTGCGATTCGGCATACACGGCGAGACTGAAGTGATACTCACCGAGCACGAAATTGCCCGAGGCGAGCTGGTCCATCGCCTGGTCCATCTCGATGATCTGGCTGACCGCCTTGTCGCCCGAGGACACCATCATGCCCTTGGTGCGTTCCAGCGCCTTGAGCGCGTCCTGCCGGCCCATCGGGCTGAAGGAGTGGGTGACGACGTAGTCGAAGTCCAGGTACTTCAATCCGTTGAGGATGCCCGGATAGGTGCCTTCTGGATATTCCTTGAGATTGAGGATCGCGCCGAAGTGGTTCTGGCCGGTCGGCGTGTTGATCGCGAAATCGCCGGTCTTCGCCGAAAACAAGTGCCGGCTGACCGGAAGGTAGTTCGGAACGGGCGACGGCAACACCGGCACCGGCTCGTCGACGCGATTGAGGATGTAGCCGTACAGCTCCAGCGCCTCGGAGAACACCTGGCCGTTGTCGGCCTCGTACATGCCCAGGCGATACGGTGCGTACTCCTTGATCACCGCTTCGACGTTGGTCGCCAGTTCCTGCAGCTTGGCGACCGCGTCGTCCTGCTGGGCCTGCAGCACCTTTGGATCGGACGACTTCGCCGCAAAGCGCTTGCCGGACACCATGGGGCGATAGAGCAACGTCAGGTACAGCTCGTTGCCCATCAACTTCTGGCCGGTCAACGAGTGGTAATACCCGTCCGACATCTCCTGATTGAAGCGCTGACGGAACTGGCCGTGGTCCTGGATCCGCCGGCGACGGCGGATGTCATGCACCCAGAAGGCGACATTCACGAAATCCGGCGCGCGCAGCGTCTGCAGCAGCCGGTTGAAGGTGTTGTGCCGATGCTCGATTTCCCATTCCTCGCGGCCCACGAACGGCAGGCCGTCCAGGCGCCACACCATCAGGAAGTCGCCCCCCGTGGTCTTGATCACGGTCGGCGAGACGTGGGTGGACAGCGGGATGTAGTCGCGGAGCGGGGAATCTGGGGTGAACATGGATCACTCAATATTTGGAGCCCGTTATGCGGGCTGAGGTATCGGAACCGGCAGGGTCACTGCCGGTTTCGATACCGACTCTTCCGAAGCGAGGTACGTCCGCGATTACCGGTCCTTGGCCGGCTTGTCGCGATAGAGATCGGGCTGAACACCCACATCCCTTCGTGTTCGCGGACATTTCGAACCCGCAGCTTGAACAGCCAGTGCAGACCGAGCAGGCGGAAGATCATTTCGTCACGTCGCGCCATCTGGCGCATGATGAAGATCACCACCGGCAGCAACACCAGGAACAGCAGGTTCGTGTACATCGCCAGCAGCAGCACCGCGCCGGCGCCGATGAAGAACGGCACGTAAGGCACCCCGAGAAACATCGCCGGGCGGGTACAGCCGCGGAAGAGCACGTTCTTATGCATAGAACGGCGACAGGCTGTTCATCAGCATCATGGCCGTGCTGGAGCACTGCTGGCCGGTATCGCCGATCAGCATCTTGGCGATCTGACCGGCCGCACCGATCAGCAGACCGCCGATCAGGATCGGGGCCACGTCGCTGATGCGCTTGTGCGCGAACGCGATCTGGTAGCCGGCGAAGATGATCGCAATGGTCACCACGGCGATCGACGCGATGTTGAGCAGGCCGTTGATGTTGTCCAGGAATCCGCACACCTTGGTGTCCGTGCCGCCGTAGCTGGCTTGCGCCCACAGCAGACTCGGGGTCATGGCCACGACGGCAAGCGCCGCCTTGCCCGGCAGTCCACGCAGGGCCTGATAGTGGTTTGAGAGGGAGGTCTTGTTCATGACTACAGTCCTTTTTCTTCTTGGTTGGGTGAAACGACGGGGGAGTTAGAAAACAAAGGCGCCGTCGCCCGCATCGGGCTGGGCGGGCGGAATGGGCACGGCGTTCGCGGGCGATGTGGGCTGCAGGCGGACCGGCCCCGCCGAGATCGAATTCGACGCACCAAGGTCAGCAGGCACCGCCGGAACAGCCGGCGTCGGAGACGTAACGGGCGCACGCATCGGGCCGCCGCCCGCGAATGCCGGGTCAGACAATGCGGTTGGCGCCACCGTAGGATCGACCGCTTCGGCTCGTGAGGCGGGAGCGGCTGCGCGCGCGTTGGGCTGCAGCGGGAAGTACTCGACCGGCACGCTACGTCTGGTCGTATTGCCCACGACGGCGATGGTGCCAGGTGGATTCGCCGTCACGCGGCCCTGCGCCTGCGCCATTGAGGCGAATACCTTCTGCACGTAACCATGGCGGAAACCGGTGACGGCGTTGCCGGAGTAGTAACAACTGAACGATTTGCCCCAGTCCTGGTACCGCCCGTAACACTCGGCCAGGATGCGCGCGCCGGCTTGCAGGTTCGGACACATCTCGAACGCCTGCGCATACGATGCGAGCCCGTACTTGCCAAGGTTGTACCGGTTGACCTGCGCAATGCCGACCGAGAAGTTGAAGCCGCGGCTTTCCAGCATGCGCACCGTGGCCAAGGCCTCGTCCAGACGCTTCGGCTGGCGCACGAGATGGCCGCCCACCACCCCGATTGCATACGGGTTGTGCGAGGACTCCACTTTCACGACGTGCTGCATGACCTCGCGCGGCACGGCGAGTTCCGGGCAACTCAGCAGCTCCATTCCGGGCAGCACGGCGCCTTTCTCCTAATCCTTGAACTGACGCAGGGGGTTGAAGTCGATGCCGGTGATGTAGCGCCGGCCTCCGTGCGCCTTGATATGCACGACGATGTCGATCGTCATCATCAGCAGGCGCTTGATCGTGTCGAACTCCAGACCGGAGCCCTCACTCGATGCCTTCACCATCAACGCCAGTTGGTCCCAGGTCTGCGCGGGGCTGCCGGCGTGGCAGCTGGTGATTGAACCCGGATGGCCCGAGGCGCAGTTGCGGATGAAGTAGAACGCCTCATCGCCGCGCAGCTCGGCCAGGATGATCCGGTCCGGCTTCATGCGCAGACAGGCTTCCATGCAGCTCTTGGCGGTGACGTTGCTGGCGCTCTGTCCGCCCTTGGAATACAGCAGATGCACGACGTTGGGCTGCGGGATGAACAGTTCGCGCGCATCCTCGATCGTGACCAACCGCTCATCCGACGGAATGTGGTTGACCAGCGATTTCATGAACGTTGTCTTGCCGCTGCCGGTCGCGCCCGCGACAACGATGTTTTTCTTGTACTGCACCGCCTTGCGGAAGAACTCGCCGTACTGGCGCCTTTCCTTCAGCAGAAGCAGTTCATTATCGTGTTCGCTGAGTACGTTCTCATCTTCCAGAATCTGGTCGAAGAAGCCATCGCGTTCGTACTGCTCCAGCGTGCGGCTTTCCTTCGCGGGCAGACGAATCGTGATCGACACCTTGCCGGGATCGCAGGCAGGAGGGATCACGAACTGTGCGCGTTGTCCGGTCGGGAATGTCAGCGACACCACCGGGTCCACGTCGGTGATGCGCTGACCGGTGTTGCTCTCGTTGACCACCGCCGTGCAGAACTGGCGCGCACGCTCGAACGTCAACGACGGCACGTCGAGCCGCTCCCAGCCACGACGGGTTTCCAGGTAGACCTCGCCCGGACGGTTGATGCAGATTTCGGTGACATCCGGCGAGTTCAGGTGCTCGCCGATGCCGAGCACCTGGTACTGGTAGTTCAGGAAGTCGTTGGAAACCTGCGCGATCGGACCGTCGTCAAGGTTCATCCGCCCGCCCTCAGTCGCGCAGCACGCCGCTGAAATCAACGTCTTGCGAGACGTAGATATTCACGATCGTGCCCTGGTTGATGGTCACCGTCGGCGGACGCTGACCGCCGACCTCGACGGCCTGGTTGGCCAGGCGCTCGACCGTGCGCGCGGTGTTGCTTTCAAACGGCTGCTGCACAACCGTGCCCGCGGCCGGATAGGCCGTGGTGGTCGTGGGGCCTTCCTTCTCGCCGTAGTACTTGAAGGCATCGCTGAGCAGGCTGATGAACAGCGCCGAAGCAATGCGCTGACCCCAGTGGGCGTTGTAGTCGCCGGGGTGACCGGCGCTGCCGAGGTTGTCCACACCCGGACTGGCCATGGTCACGTCGATGCCCGTAGGCGTGACCATGCGATCCCACACCACCGCAACGCGCTCACCGCGAGTGGCGCCGGTGCCGTACTGGCCCAGCACCTTGGAGCCCTTCGGCAGCAACAAGCGGCGACCATTGACCGAATACACCGGTTCGGTCACCACGCACGAAGTGAAGCCGTTGACGTCGGTGATGATGCGCGTCTCCAGCGCGCAGCGAACGTAGGTTCCACGCAGGAGCAAGGTATCGGGATCGCGCAAGAACACTGCGCTGGTCGCCTTTGTGGGCTCCAACTGCGGCGCCTGCTGCTGTTGCGCGCGCATCGCGTCCAGTTCCAGCAGTGAAGGCTGCGGTGCCGGGCCTTCGGCCACCGTGCGGCGTTCCACCAGGCTGGGAATATGCGCCACTGGATAGGCATCGGTCGGCACCGGGGGGGGCTCTGGCATCGGTGGTAGCGGCGTGTCTGATCCGGCCAGTGCGATTGGCGCCGCATCGGCTTGCTGCGCGGCCGACGCATCAGTCGGCAACGGGGGCGCGACCGGCCCCGCTGGCACCTCCACGCGCTCCTGTCGCGGCGATGGGGGGGCTTCGTCCGCCTTTGACTTTCCTCCGCGCATAAGCAGGAAGGCCGCCATCGCCATCAGCAGCGCGATGCCGCCGAGGAACCACAACGCCTTCTTGTTCAGCCGTTGCGAATCCGTCGAACGCAGTACCGGCGCGCCGGCATCCAGGGTTTCCTGTCGAGGTGCTTCGGTCGGCGCCGCCATGTAGACGTTCCCGTTGTTCGTTTGGCCGTTCTCGTGGGAATTCGGGCTCACTGCGGCTTGCTCCTGCGCAGGCCCACGACATTGGTGCCGTGGCGGATCACCAGATACGGATACACGCCGTGCACGACGAGCGTGCTGCCTTCGACGGTCGTGTTGACCACAAAGTCCTCGCTGCGCTCACGCTCGCGGCCGAACACCACCGGGAAATTGCCGGTCGGCACGGTTTTCAGATCGCCCATCTTGAGATAGGTGAACCGACCGTCGTCGTAGACGCTGACGGGGATCAGCCAGCGCTGCTTCGTCTTCGTCTTGAACTCGTACTGGAAGTAGTAGGAGCGGTCCTTCTCCAGCGCCGTACTGAGTTGGGCTTCCGGCACCTGCTTCGTCTGCTCGGCCGCGAACTGCGTGCCGTTCGGGTAGTGGAACGTGACCTTGTATTGGACGCCAGCCTGCTTGGCCTGCTCCAGCCCACGCCAGTCGGTAGCGACCACCTTCAGGTCGAAAAGGTAGGAATGCCCTTCGGTGCGCACCAGCAGATTGGTGTCCACGTCGATGTTCTTCGGCTTGAGATAGAACACGTTCTCGCGCCGCGTCAGTTCCCAGCCACTGCTGAAGCCGGTGCTGTAGTCGAGCACCTTTTCGTATGGGCTCAACTCGATTTGCGTGGTGATGCCCAGGGCGGTCCGCACCGGATAGATCTTGTCGGGTGCGTACTCGTATTCGCTCACAACCTGTGCGCGGGCCGGAGGGACGGCACACGCCAGTGAGAGCGTCAGCGCGCCGGCGATGAAGCGTAGACGGCTCATGGCGTGCCCATCCCCTGCGCCGGCGCAGTTTGATGCGGCGGCAATTCCACGCCGGGCATGTCCCCCGGCACCGCCGCGGCTGGGGCTACGGGCGCGGCCACCGGGGCAATCGGGTCATCTCCGACAGCCGGTGTCGTCGCGTAGTCGTTGTCGACGCGGTACGCCATCACCCGGAAACCCAACGGATTGAGCAAGCGGTCCTCTTCGCTCATCTCCAGGTTCGGCTTGTAGGTGTACTCCAGCGTCGCGATCTTGTTGTCGAGGGAACGGCTGGTGCCGCTGGCCTTGTCGAACAGGTTGCGCTGGAAGCGCACGGTCGCGCCGGCTGGCCCCTTGTTCGCATCGCCACCGAACGGCTGGATGCTGAGGATCTTGATTCGGATCGATTGCGCCTTGCCGTACAGTGCGAGCGGACCGCTCGGATTGCGCGTGCTGTACAGCGCCCGATAGGCCGACGACACCTGAGGTTCGGCCATGGTGAACACCGTGTTCCAGTCGCGCGTGCCGATCAGTGTCCAGTCGTAGGACTCGCGCGACCGCAGGAATGTGGCGACGTTGGCGCGGTTGAGGGCGTCGCTGCCGGAGATATTGCTTTCATGCAGGCGCGCGACCGTGGCCGTGCCCGTATAGGCATCGGCCATCACCAGGTAGGGCGTCCTTTCCTTCAGCGGCATCACGAGGAAGTAACCACCGGCCAGGATCAGTGCCATCACCACCGCCGTACCGGCTGCCCATGCCGCGCGGCGCTCGCTACGGCGGGCTTGGTCGGCGATCGTCACCTCGTAACTCGTCGCCCTTCCGACCGCATGTGCAACCTCGGGCGTTGCATTCTTCTTTCCAAACTTCATGAGCGAAACATTCCTGCGATGCTTGTCAGGGATTGGCCGAAGCCGCGGGTGCGGGAGCTACGCGCACCACTATCCGGTTGCCTTGGACGTCTATCGCAAGGCCCTGGGCGGCGTAAATCGTGCTCAGGCGCGCGGTGGCGTCATGCAGGTCGCTCGTATGCACGTCAGCCACGGGCGCATAGAGCGTGTAGTCCATCGACGCCTGATACGACAGCACCATCTTCGAGTCGCGTGCCCATCGTTCGAGCATGGTCTTCAACGTCCCGTCCAGCGGCGAGGCGAAGAACTCGTAAGCTTGATGCAGGGGAATTTCCTGCGGTTCCTCGGCAAACCGGTTGACGGGCTGCCAACGGCCGCCGTACTCGGGCGCCGGTTGTGTGGCGCAACCTGCCAACAGAACACATACCCCAATCACTGCACTTGCTGACTTCACTTCCTACCCCTGTGATTTGCCTTGAACATCGCCGCGCCGACATTCCATCGGCCCGGTTTACGCCATCGCACGACCTTGGCTCTGGCTTTGACGCTGCTCCTGCCATTGCGCCACCTGAACCTGTTGCTGCTGCTCAAACGCTTCGGCCTTCTGCATGGTCTCGGCCATTGGCGGCGCTGGCGTGCGCAGATTGACCATGCCGTCGAAGCCGGGAATCGTGCCCAGCACCCAGGCATCGCCGTTGTCGAGGACGTGGACCGACTCCACCCGGTTTGGGCGCACGCCGCCCTGGCGCGCCGCCAACGTCAGCTCGGCTACCTTCTCGTCGCTGATACCGGTCGGCAGCTTTTCGCGCAGTTCCTTGAACAACGAATGCTGCGGGCGGGCGGGGGCGGTGTAGCTCAGCGGCTCACGCTTTGTCTCGGGCGCAGGCTGCGATCCGATGGGTATTGCCCGTATCGCGTCGCGAGTACGCTCGGCGTTTTCTGTGGGCGCATCAATCGCCTGACGCGCAGCTGCGCCGCCCAGCAGCGCGCCCACGGCGCCCACGCCTTCGCCCGCCACACGGCCGGCCTGCGTCACTTGGTCCGCGCTTTGTTTCAGCCGATGGCCGGCACGGTCAAGTTGCTCATCCACCCGGCGACCCGATGACGCCACGGCTTCACCCACCTGCCGGCCGCCCTCGCGCAGGTGCGTTTCGGTCCGGTCTCCCAGCGCCTGGCTCTGCGCGCGCCATTGCTGCGCGTCATCGTGAGCGGCGCGACGCGACGCCTCCGCTGCGCCTTGCTGCCGTGCCTGCGCCTGCTCACCCGACCGCGCCAGTTGACCGGCCACCTGCTCCACCTGGCGGCGCTGTTCCTCCGGCAGCAGGCTGGCCACTCCTCGCAGCAGATCGGCCATGCCTTGCGCACTGTGTTGCTCCACCACGCCCTGCAGCTGATCCACCGTGGCAGACGCTTCACCGCGCAACTGTCGGCCTTGCGCCGCCAGCTCGCCGACACCGCGCACCGTGCCGCCCAGCGCGGCACCCGCCATGTGGCCGCCGTACTCCATGCCCTTGCCCTGCACATGGGTCGCCGCACGCACGGCGTCGCCCGTCGTATCCAGCGTCCAGGCTTGGACTCGCGTGGGGGCGGTTGCGGCATACCCCGCTCCCGTTCCCAATGCACCGCCTACCTGCGCGCCAACCGTGACCTGCTCGCGTACCCCACGCAGCTCGTCGCGGAACTGCGCGATTTGCACGGCATGCCGCGTTGCCAGTACTTGCGCTTGCGGGTCCTGCAACGCCGAGTACGGGTGCGGCTGACCGTTGTCGAGCGCCACGCGACTGAAGTGGCGGATGGAGTGCATCCCGAAGCCGTGGCCGACCGCCGTGGTCAGCGCGTTACCAGGCCCCATACTGCCGCGCTCGTAGCCGCCCGTGCCGTTGAGGAATGCGATCTCCCCGCGCGTGGCGTACACCTTTGTCTGCCCGAAGTGTGCATTGCCGGCACTCACCGGGTCAGTAGCCATCACGTGGTTGGTGATCTGGCTGCCGCCGTCGGCGGGCACGACCTTGCCGCCGACCGTCAAGCCGACGGCGCCGTAGGCGTTGAAGGTTTCGCCGCGCAGACCGTAGTAGTACGCCGTGGCCTGCGCCAGCGCGCCGCCGAGCGAGTGGCCGGCGACGGTGACTTCATGGTGCGGTTCGCCCGGGTGTCTCTTTGCCCATTTCACGGCAAGCTCTTGCGCATCCCGGGTCAGCTCAAGCGCATCCGGCAGCTGCGGGTTGGCCTTCCGCGCCACCATCTGACCGTCGGCGATCGCACCGTCTTTGATCGGCTCGCGGTCGAACTCGGTGCCGCGGTGGACGACGACGATCTCGCCGGTGTCCATGCGTTGGTAAATCGTGCCCTGGTAGCCGGTTTTCTCGTTATCGACGTACTTTAGGGGCTCGTAGTCGACTCCGTCGATTGACACCAGCGCGTACTTATCCGGGTCATGCGGATTCCTTTTCGGCTCTTTGTACCCATTGTCGATCAGATCGGCGACGTGCGTACTGGGGAGGCTCATGGCTGCGCCCTCCGCGTCGTCAGAGTGATGGTGAACACCTCCTCTTCAGGGAGATTGGGGCGCTCAGTGCGCCCATGGTCCGACCATGGCTCGCTCTTGGATGGAGAAGACGGATAGGTGAATGGAGAAGAGGGATAGGTGTTCTTGGTGTAGTACTTGATCTGGGTACGCTCCAAAGACCACTCTCCTTCTGGCCAATTACTCATGTCAGCGTCGTAGCGGGTGTCCAACGGCGCCCCGGTGGCGGTGAAGGTCACACCCGCGTACTGCAATCGCCAGTGGCAGGGGAGCATCGTCCCCTGCGGGCCGTCGTAGTCCTCGTCCAGCATCGCGTCGCGGTAGAACGTGCCGCGCCAAGTGGTCGCACTGGTCTGGGTCAGTTCAATTAGCAGGCCGTGCTGTGGCTGCCCGGATGCACCCGCCCAGCGGTCCACCATGTAAGCGCAGGCCGGTGCGTAGTAGATGGTCGAAGCGCCGAGCAATATCAGCGGCCCCGGCGCGTTGGCGATACTGACGGTTAGCTCGTACTTTTCCTTCGGGTTTGGATTGAGCCGGTATTCCGGTTCGCGCGGAAGTTCGTGCCAACGGCTCCCGCTACCGTCAGTGCAACCGCTCGCCATCCCTGCCGCCAACGCCGCCGTCGCGGCCACCTGAGCCCACTTCATCTCGCCGTTCTCCTCGTGCGCAAGGGCCGCTTCCAGTTCGGGCGACACGTCGGCGATGTGTCGACGCCATGACGGCGGCAGATGCGACGCCTTCTGCTTCGTCATTACTGGCAACCCACCCGCTGGCAATGCCCCTAGCTCGCGCACGGTGCGCTCGTTGGCAACCCGCATCATTCGCAGCACGTTCAAGTCGTGCAGCCGGTCCGGCTTGGACGGCTTGCTCGCAGTGATCAGCGTGCCCACCTCGGTCGGCGGACTTGGATTGCGCACGCGATCGGCAGTGGTTGATAGCGCCGGAGGCACCGGGATCGTCGAATCCGGTAGCGGCAGTGGGTCGCGCTCGGCCACCAGGGTCTCGTTCCGCCTTAGCGTCGGCCAGAACGACAGGATCGCAATCGCGCTCCACGGCAGCAGCCAGACGCCGTACCCAAGCACACCGCCCTGCCAGATTGCGCCGGCTTGCGCGGCCATGCCGGCCCCGTGACGCGCTTGCCAGTAGGCGAAGTAGGTCGCGCCCGTCAGCTCGGTGAGGATCGCCTCACGGTCCGCGCCCAGCAGCAGCATCGCGAACCAGCCCGCGCACAGCGTGCCCATCAGCTGCGCAACTGCCAGCGAGCCGGTCACGACGAACAGCTTCATGGGCAGGAACTCGCGTCGTCGCGCCTGCTGCCAAGCGGCGACATCGAGAACCTGCCCGTAGCTCATCTGGGTCGCGTGGCTCATGTTCTACCAGTCAGCGAATCGACAGGCATGGCCAAGGCCGGAATCTGAACCGGATCCAGAACACGTGCCTTGAAGGTCTTGTCCTTGAAGAACCAGTTCTTCTGGCAGCGGACCGGCTTGCAGCCTTCGACGAACAGTAGTTCGTCGTCCTGGGGCAGTTCCTTCACTTCCTGCGGCAGCATGAGCGCACGCCGCTCTTCGGTCGTGTTGTAGGACACGCTTCCGCCGCCCGCGCCATGGCTGCTGGAGCGGTGTTTCTTCTGGATCGTCCGGTAGCCCAGCATTTCGCTGTACTCGTTGGCGTCGTCCTGCTCGCGCGGAGTGAAAACGATGTTAGCGGCATGGTTGGTGATGAAGTTCTGCGCGTCGTCGGCGCCATAGGTCGCGCGCAGCTGCGAACGGCTCTGGATGATGCACAGGTCACGCACGCCGTAACTGGCGGAGATGGAGATGCGCTTGGACCACACATCCACCCGGCCCATCGCCGTGAACTCATCCATCAGCATCAACATTTGATGCTTCAAGTCGGGTTCTTCCTTGAGCTGCTTGTCGAGGTTGTTACCGATCACCGCCGAGAAGAAGATGTTGAGCAGCTTTCCGCTCTCGTCCAGCTTCTGCGTCGGAATGATCACGTAGACCGTGGTGCGCTGCTTTCGGATCGCCTTGACGTCGATGTCGGTGGCATTTGTCGCTGCCGCCAGCACCGGGCTCAGGAACTGTTGCAGCGGCGCCTGCATGGTCGCTATGACGGACGAGAAAGTTTCCTCGGCCAGTCCAATCAGGCCCGAGAATGCCGTGCGGGCCTGATCGCTGACCGCATCCTGCTCAAGCAACTGCTGGATGATCTCCTTGACGCTCGTGTTGCCGTCACCGCTGGAGAACCGATAGATGCGCTCAAAGCTTGGGAACTGCGGGGACGTATTGCGATCCAGTGGCAGGCCCCGCGCCATGAGGCGGTCCCACTGGTCGAACATGGCCAGGGTGAAGGCCAAGAACGCGGTTCGCGACTGCGCCGTCCAGAACGGATCCTTGCTGGGCTCATCCGGGTACAGGATCGCACCGATCGTCTGGATGTCGGCGATGCGCTCGCGCGGCGTGTCGGCAACAAAGGACAGCGGATTGAAGCGATGGGTCTTGCCGTTGGTCGCATAGGGCGCCCAGACCTGAATCTTCTGGCCCTGTGCGGCACGGTATCCACTGGTGGCCTTGAAGAGCTCGCCCTTCAAGTCGAGTACGACCATCGACTGCTCGTAGCTCAGCAGCACCGGGATGGCAATGGACGTGGTCTTGCCCGATCGAGTGGGCGCCACCGTGATCACGTGCAACGCACCGTTGATATACAGATAGCGCCCGCGGTACTTGCCCACGATGATGCTTTCCGGCGTCTTCTCTAGTAGACCGACCTTCTTTAGGTCGCCCATATCAGCGAGGCGAGCATCTCCGTGCAGGGACTCCTCCTGCCCCGCGCGCAGCATCGGCACCAGCAACAGTAGCCAAACAACCAACGGTAGGCCCAAGCCGATCGCACCGGCCAGTTTGATCTTCGACACCCACGGTGCGACTTGCGGCAAATCGAGTGCGTGCCAGTACTGCCAGTACGTCCCGATTTGGAGCGGCGTCTGTAGATCCAGCAGCTTCAACGTCAGAAAGCCAGCGAAGTAGACCCCGCCGACGAGCGCCAGGCACAGCACGACAACAGCGAATCCTGCTTTGATCTTGATCGAACCCATCCGTGCATTCTTCTTGTTGTTATGTCACTCGATCAGCTAATGCAGCCGAAACGAGCCGACAATCCAACAAACGATGGGCAAATCGCACCGAATTTGGAATGAGACAAATCCGAAAATTCTAGAAGAGCTTGGCTCTCTCGATCATCGAAGGCACAGCGAAAGGCGCGGCGTGGTGGCGACTCGGCGACTGCGGAACGCGCGGTGCCACCATGCAGGGTCAAGCAGGCCTCGTGCCTCTAGCACGCGATGGCGCGCTATCGTGCAGGGGAAGGCTGACGTCGAGTGCATCAAGTAGAGACGGCAATTTGTCGTGAATCGCTTAGCGCAAGGCATTCAAAATGCGCCCATCGCGATGGACACGTGCAGGACCGATCTATTGTTTGCACAACGCACCGTTTCGCGAGCCTCATTCCACATATGCGCGAAATGCGTCCAACTTTGCATACGATGGACAGCACCTTGAGGGAATCTCGGCCTCCAGCGGCACGCAGTCCTGCGCTAACGCTTGCCTGCATTCGTCGTGAGTTGGGCGGAAGCCTGACGCAATCCAACAAGCGGAGGTGCTTTACTCCCACGCGCTTCAGACACCTCCGTGCCCCTCCTACTGGTTGTCCCGCTGTCGTTGGGTATCGCGCAAGGCCCAATGCGGCCGAAGGAGGTAGGTGGTCGCAGAGGTGGTCATTCCCTCGAGTCGGGGCCGGAGTTCTGTTGGGAGTTTTACGGGAGCGGCACTGAAATCGCCTGTACGCGATTTATGTGCTTGATCCAGATGGTGGGCCGTGATGGATTCGAACCATCGACCAGCGGATTAAAAGTCCGATGCTCTACCGACTGAGCTAACGGCCCACTTGAAACTCGGCGCCCGCGGTGCGGACACAATCCCGGCGTTGCGCCGGGGCGTGCATTCTAGCGCAGGGCGCCGTGATGGTGCAGGTGACGCGCGCCGCGCGTGGCAGGCGCGTGGCTCAGATGTAACGCGTGGGGTCGGCGACGCCGGCGGCGGCGAAACCCTCCGCGCGCAAGCGGCAGGCGTCGCAGTGGCCGCAGGCGCGGCCTTCGTCGTCGGCCTGGTAGCACGACACGGTCTGCGCGAAATCCACGCCCAGGCGCATGCCTTCGCGCACGATGTCGGCCTTGCTCATGAATTGCAGCGGCGCATGCACGCGGATGCCTGCGCCTTCCACGCCGGCCTTGGTGGCGAGGTTGGCGAGCTTCTCGAAGGCTTTGATGAATTCGGG
>Ga0209676_1002298_pt1 | contig 13925 bp, 11 predicted proteins | sample AraplaCvi_mLB_r2_FD_184282 | JGI IMG/M metagenome (GOLD analysis project Ga0209676, IMG submission 184282) | Arabidopsis root microbial communities from North Carolina, USA - plate scrape MF_Cvi_mLB_r2 (SPAdes) (version 2) | ecosystem: Host-associated > Plants > Roots > Endosphere | place: USA...
GAAAAGGCAATATTTGAAACGGGAGGGAGCCTGTCGCTGAAAAAACACCGACCCCAATTAGTACGCGCAAAATTAATCCAATCTGAAATCCCGATGGTCTTTTCGCTCACCTGGCACCCTATCGCCTTCAGCACAGGATCAGAAGTTGAACACTGCGGACGATATTTTTCCCAAGGCGGCTAGCCCATCCGCGACATAGGATGGCGACGTTCATCCCAGTTTTTGTATAAGGCAACCGCAAAGCGGACCTTGCATCAAAACCGCAGCTAAATGCAATCTACCATGGGTTTTGCTCAAGCATAACAATTCCGATTTTTCTGTAGATAAAGCCGCGCACAGTATTTCCATTACCCGCGTTCTCCTCCAAAATGAGGAGGTAAAACTTTGTTACACCATTTACGATGAATCCCCCGACCGAATTACCTACCCACATGGGCCGAAGCACGAAGGTGCTGCTGGTCATGGATGTGGTGGAGTCCGTCAGGATCATGGAGCAGGATCAAGATGGTTTCGTACAGAGGTGGCAACAACTGGTGCTGCACGCTGAGCAGGCAATCCTGCCGCAGCATGGCGGGCGCATCGTCAAAAGCCTGGGTGACGGGCTGATGCTGGAATTTGCTAACGCGCAAGGTGGGGTCAAGGCGGCATTCGCCATGCAGCATTTCAGCCAGCAGGCCAATTCCGGCCTGAAGCCTGAGCAGCAAATGCATTTGCGCATGGGCGGCCACTTGGCGAGCTTTGTGACGGATCAGCATGACATTTATGGAACCGACGTCAATCTGACCTCGCGCTTTTGTACCTTGGCCGGTCCAGGGGAACTGGTGGTAACAGCCGCATTGCGCGACAACCTCACCGCCAACCTGGATGCCGACCTCGAGGATTTGGGCGAGTGCCACCTCAAGCACGTTGAAAAGCCTGTCCGCGCTTATCGCGTTGCCCCGCTAGGGGAGCATCCGGTGATCGCCCTCAGCAGTGCAGTGCGTCTTGACCTGCGCCCCACTATTGCCGTCATTCCCTTCGCCATGCGCAGTTCTGAACCCGGACATGAAATGCTGGGCGAAGCGCTAGCCGACGAGGTGATCGCCGCACTGTCCCGGACCTCGGAACTGCACGTTATCTCGCGGCTGTCCACGACGGTATTCCGTGGGCGGCAAGAGGCAATTGAGGATATCCGCACGCACCTGGGTGCCAGCTATATTCTTTCGGGCACCTGCCGCAGTGTGGGCACGCAATTGGCGTTGTTTGTAGAGCTGATTGATGCCAAAACCGAGAAATTGGTGTGGGCGGAAAATCTCAAAGGGCAAGTACACGGCGTGTTCGAGACGGATGACGAGCTGATTTCGCGCGTGGTGGCGGCCATCAGCTCTTCCGTCATGTCCCAGCAATTGGAGCGAGCCCAAAGTCAGGCTCTGCCGACGCTGGACGGCTATACCTTGCTGCTGGGTTCGGTAGCACTGATGCATCGCACGGCGTTTAGTGAGTTTGACCGCGCTCGCGCGATGCTGGAACACTTGATCGACCGCAGCCGCCGCCATCCAATTCCTTACGCATGGCTGGCGAAATGGCATGTACTGCGGGTACAGCAGGGGTGGGCGGAAAACCCAGAGAAAGAGAAACAGCTTGCGTTGGATTGCACCAAAAGAGCCCTCGACATTGACCCAACCTCTTCTCTGGCGCTCACGATAGATGGCTTCGTTCACACAAATTTGCTGAAGAATCTGGAAGTCGCCGCACAACGCTACGAAGCAGCTCTAAGCGTCAACCCCAATGAGTCCCTGGCATGGCTGTTGACCGGAACGCTTAATGCGTTCAAGGGAGACGGAGGCGCGGCGTTTGACGCGAGCGAGCGCGCCCTGCGATTGTCTCCTCTCGACCCAATACGGTATTTTTATGATTCGTTGGCGGCGTCAGCTGCCGTATCGGCCGCTCAATATGAGCGTGCAATCGCACTTGCCTTGCGGTCACTGCGCAGCAACAGAACGCATACATCCACATATCGTGCATTGGCCATAGCTCAGGCAATGTCGGGAAAACTGGAAGCGGCATCTGCGACGGTTACCAGCCTGCTGAAACTGGAGCCGACCTTCACGGTTAGCAAATTTCGTGAACGCTCACCTAGCAGCGAGTATCCGGTCGGACAAGCTTATGCCAACGCGCTGAAGCTCGCCGGCCTGCCTGAACAATGAGAGTGGTTTCAACTTAACGAGGAGAATTGACAATGAGTAGTCTTGGTGGACTGGGCGGTTTGGGGGGACTTGGCGGCCTTGGCGGATTGGGCGGTTTGGGAGGGCTCGGTGGGCTTGGCGGTTTGGGGGCGGCCACCTCGGACCCGCTGCTTGCGGACGGCCTGACAAAAAGCCGCTCAGCCCTCGTCGGGCCGTTCCAAGGCCCCACCCTGCCGGTGAACCTGCCCCTTCCTATCGACAAGGCGGATCGCCTGACGCAATGGGCAGCCGAACGGCGGCTGCAAGTCTGTGAGCTTGAACTGTTGGGCGGACTGCATTTCGATGTCAACCAAGCCAAGGAATCGGTGACGCTGGGCTTTGTTGACTTGAACAGGAGGCCGCTCAAGGATCACACCGTTGTCCGCTTGATACGTCCTACCGCGAAGGTCTTCAAACAACAGGTCGGGTTGGTTGCCAACTACGCAGAACTGCGTGAAGACCGGGGTAGCGAAATCCTCAGCCAGACGACCCCTCAAGTGCCCTATTGGGGATCCGTTGTGGGCTTACAGCCGCACCGCCATAAATGGACATTGGAACTGATAACGCTGTCGCTCCTCCTCGCCTCGGATGTGGAGATGCGCTTCAAGCATGCCTTCGCCTGCCCGCGCCCCATGGAGCTGTCACCGCAAGTTCAGCCGATGATCGATACCCCCGGCCACGCCAGTTGGCCCAGCGGGCACGCGACGGAAGCCTTCACCGTGGCCACAGTGTTGCTGGCCCTGCTTGAGAATGCCAATGGCACGGGCGCCAAATTCCGTGAGCAGCTGGAGCGGCAAGCGGCCCGTATCGCGGTGAATCGCACGGTGGCAGGCCTGCACTATCCCGTGGACAGCGCCGTGGGAAGGCTGCTCGGCACGGCACTCGGTGACTTCCTGGTGGCACGCTGCCTCGGCAACAACAAGCTTCACGAGCGCGGCTTCGACGGCCGGAAGTTCCACACCCCGCAAGGCGGTGTAGTCGATTTTGACCTGCGCGTTTCCATGGACGACCACCACAGCGGCTATTACGAATACCTTGGCAAGGTCGGCAACATTGCAGCTTCGCCGCTGTTGGCCTTCATGTGGTCCAAGGCCGTCAAAGAGTGGAAACCCCTCCAGTAAGGATAGTCATGACCTGGAGCAAACTTCCAAAAGGCGGGTTCACCGGTATCGACTGGTCCAAGCCCAACGCAACGAATGGCTTTGACCCCTATCTGGTGTGGGCTGAAACCGACCGGTTTGCGGGCTACGGCGACAAGCAGCCGAAGTGGCTGCCCGTGGCGATTGAGCTCAGCGCCGGCACCAGCATCGCCCAATTCATAGGCGCGGCCTCGCCTCAATGGCTGCATGTGCCTCCGGTGTACACCTCCAGCGCCGCGCCGGCGGGGCTGCGCTACTGCACGGCCCGCGTCAGGCCGGCGTTCTTCAAGCACATCCAGCCAGGCGGCAGCCTGCATGCACTGGTCAGGCGGCTGGAACTGGGTCTGGCCGCGGGTCCGCACACCGACGGCCCGGGCTCCACCAGCAAGGGCCACGCCCAGCCCCTGCTCAAGGGCAAGGTGATGGCGGTCATCGATGACGACCTGGCTTTCGCCAACGCCAATTTCCTGCACAAGGGCAAGGCTCGTACGAGGTACTTCTGGCGGCAAGACGGCAAAGGTGTGGGCGGCACGCCATCTGGCCTTGGTTATGGGCATGAACTCACGGCCGCCGACATCAACCATGCGATGCAACAGCGCACCTACTACGGTGTGGTGGATGAGAGTGCGGTCTACGCGCATTTCAAACTTGAGACTCTGCGAAAGCGCATTAGTCATGGCACACATGTACTGGACTTGGCGTGCGGCCCGCGAACCTTGCTGGCACAGGTAGCCGATCTTCCACCAGGCTTTGACGGGCCGGCCAGCTGGGCCCTGGCCGACGACGATGCCAGCCGCTGCGACATCATCGCCGTGCAGCTGGACTACGACACCGTGGCCGATACTTCGGGCGGCTCGATGAACGTACACGTCCTTGACGGATTGATGTACGTCCTTTCCCGCTGCGCGCATGACGCGAAAATCGTAACCAACATCAGCTTCGGCACCGTGGCCGGGCCGCATGACGGAAGTTCGCTGCTGGAAGCCGCAATGGACCAGCTGATCACGCTATACGGCCAGCGGCTGCGGATCGTGCTGGCGGCAGGCAACAGCTACCAGTTGCGCACGCACGCCAACGTGACCTTGGCAAAAAATGAGCACGCAGTACTGCACTGGCGCGGGCAACCCGATGACGCCACCGAGAACTTCCTGGAGCTATGGCTGCCGCCGGAGGCCCATGGCATCCGGATAGAGATCACGCCACCTGGACAGGCTGCACTGCCAGCCCTGGGCTTCGGCGAGTCCCGCATGTGGACGGGCAACGGCACCCAGCCGCTGTGCGCGCTGATTTACCCCAAAAGCGTGGCAACCGGCACACACGGCACTTGCGCGCTGATCGCTTTGGCACCCACCTTCAGTTTCGACAAGGGTGTCGCCACGGCCCCTAGCGGCGTGTGGCAGATCAAGCTGACCAACACGAAGCCGGGCAAGGTCACGATAGACGCCTATGTGGAACGTGACGACGTGGTGATCGGCCCGCGAAGCGGGCGCCAATCGCACTTTGAAGACAAGCTGTACGACATGAGCGGGAACCCGTGGTCATTCGTGGATCACCCCGACAATCCGACCTTGATCCGGCGCAGCGGCAATTTCAACAGCATTGCCACCGGACGCAAGACGGTATCCGTGGGTGGCACGCGGATCGTGGGCTCACACTGGGCGCATTACTCCCCGCAAAAGCCGGACCCCGATGCAGGCAGGCCCGAGCGTCCCGGCGTTGTAAAGACCGCCAGCACAGCGGCGCATAGCGATGAAAATCCAGCCCTGACGGGTGTTCGGGCTGCGGGTACCTATAGCGGCTCGGCCGTCCGCCTGAGGGGGACTAGCGCCGCGGCGCCGCAGGAAACACGGCGCATCTTTAATGCGCTATAGAACTGCCCTAGCCGCTACCAGCGGCTGGGTAATTTCTTGAGCAGGGTGATGCGCTTGGTGCCCATTTCGATGTAGCCGCCCTTTTCAAGGTCTTTGAGCAGACGGCTCACCATCTCGCGCGAGGCGCCGACACGGCTGGCGATATCCTGGTGGGTGATCGCCTCCAAGGTGACTCCCTCGGCGGTATCGCGGGTCGCGACGTCGTCGTGGGCCTCCAGCACGGCAATCAATCGCCCATACACGTCAAGCAACGCCATATTGCGGGCAGCTTCCGTGGCGGTGCGGGCTCGGCGGATAACCTGAACCACCAGATTGATGGCGAATCCTGGCTCATAAACCAAGTGTTCGCTCACTTCTGCGCGGCTGAGCACGGCGCAGGTGCAGGGCTCCAGAGTGATGACCGAGGCGGAGCGCGGTCCGCCGTCCAGGGACATTTCGCCAAAATAGTCGCCTGAATGGATCCTGCCGTAGGTGATTTCGCGGCCGCTTTCATCCATGGCAAACACTTTGACGCTGCCTTTGAGCAGCACAAACAGGCTGTCACCGATTTCGCCCTCGTTGATGACAACCGCTTTTTTGGGATACGTTCGCACCACGCCGCGCATGGCCAGGGTGCGCAATTCGGGGGTCAAGTTGGCGTAAAGGTCTTCTTCGGGCGTGATTTGCGGGCTCATGATGAGCCGTAATCTAGCACGTTGCAGGGCCCGGTGCGGCTATCAGTGAATTTGTCCGAGTGGCGAGGGAGCGACGGGCGGCAAAATTGCCACGCGATTGACGAGTTCACGAACACCGCTGGAAGCGGTCTTGGCGCAGAGGCTGCGCACATGGCTGCGCACGGTGGAAACCGCGACTTTCATCTGGATGGCGATCTCAGGCGTGCTAAGGCAGCGGCACAAAAAGACCAAAACCTGCTCTTCTGTGTGAGTGAGTCCATGGTTGCGGGCAAATGCACCGAACACGCCGGACTCGCTGACGCCCAGGCTAGACAACACCAGCGCGATCCGCTCGCAGGGCATGCCCACTTGGCGCTGCAGCGGAACCAGAGCCAGGGTGAACTCCACGCCATCTGCGGCCAGCTTGAGGAGCCCGCGCTTGCCCGCGATGGCCTTGACCAAGGCGTTCTGGAAGGCCTTGGCATCCGCCGGCATCACCAGCCTCAACTCGCCCCGCTCCCAGCCCAGAACAGCGGCGCGGTCGAGCTCGCGCCGGGCCGCCTGATTGGCATGCAGAATCTTTCCCTGGGCGGTGACCACAAGCATCCCATGGGCCAGCTCATCCACCAGGCAGGCCAGCAGCACGGGTATGGAATCGGTTTCGTCCAGGGCGAACGAGGGCGCGGCCTCCAGAAAGGCGGCATTGGGCTGTGCATACAGGGTCACGGGGCGCTCCATCCTACAAATAGATGATGACGAGCATAAAAAGCCCAGCCCAATGTAGATAGTGAATATGCAGGGTCATTTTTGTGAGAAATTCACAAAAATTCACCGGGACCCTTCACCGCATCAGCCCGGTGCGCGCTCCAGCATGGCCAGGGTGGTATCCATGACCTGCGGCAGGAATGCCATCTGCACATGGGCAGCGCCGCGAATCAGGCGGTTGTCGGCGCCCGGCAAAGTCGCGGTGGACGTCGGGAACACAATGTTGTCACAGTTGGAGTACCAGCAGGTGAACAAGGCATGGCGGCCCTCTGGCATGCCGTGGTCGAGCTGTGTTTGCCAGTCGGACTGCAGCCGCATCTGGCGCCCATTGTGGCCATGGCCGAAGCGCGCCAGCCAGGTCCCCTTGTGCGGCGTGCCTATGGTGACCACATGAAAGACCCGCGCCTCGGCCCGCATGCGCTTGAGCCAGGCCCGCACGGCCAGTCCGCCCATGCTGTGGCACACCAGCAGCGGCGGCAGGCCCGTGGCCTCGGCGACCTGGCGGACAGCCTCGTCGATCTGCGGCGCATAGTCGTCGATGGAACCAAAGACGGGCTCGAGGTTGACAGCAACAAAGGCACGCCCGTCGGCCTGAACGCGCTGAAGCCAGGGCGTCCACAAACCGCGGTTGCAGAAGAAGCCGTGCACAAAGACTATGCCGCGGCGCCCTTGACCAGCCTCAGTCGCGGAGGGCGCCAGCCGGTCCGGCACCACATTCATGCGAAAGGGCTGGCGCCAGCAGAACACACGCGGGGCGGTCAGGGTCTCGCCCCACCAGGCGCGCAGCAGTTCTCCCCAGGTCGGTTGCGGGGCTGGGTCCTGCTTGTTGATGTGGCGCAGAAAGACGAACTCAAGTGCCAGGAACACGGTGTAGCCCAGTGCGATTACGCCAAAACCGGTAAACGCCATCACGGGCGAGTCGCCATAAAACCGGAATAGCCAGCCGAGGGCGGCGGCGACCAGGGACAGGGTAATGAGTCTTTGCAGGTGAGCCAGCATGGGTCAAGCAGAACGGGGGGGAGGAAGCGGTATCAGGCCGCAGTATCTCAAGCCAGTGTGACAGATCGGCCCGAGAGCCTGGCAGCCAGGCCCTGCGCGAGGCGGTTCACCATGCCATAGACGGACAACTGCGGATTCGCGCCTATGCTGGTCGGAAACAGCGAGCCGTCATGGATGGACAGGTTCTCGAGTTGCCAATGCACACCATCCGGCCGGGTGACGCCCTGACGTTCGCTGCCAGCCAGGCCGCAGCCGCCCATGACGTGGGCGCTCACCACCTTTGTCAACAGCGGCTTCATGGGCAAGGCATTAACCGCATCACGCGCCTGGGCCCAGGATGTGTACGGCTGAGCCATCTCGTGCAGCGGCAGCACCTGTTTGGCCCCCGCCGCGAACTGGATCTCCATCATCGACAACAACGCCCTGCGCCCGCCTTCCATAACGTAGTCGGTAAGGGGGTAATCCAATACGGCGGAGTTGTCGCTGCGCAGCTTGACTTGTCCGCCCCGGGATTCGTCATGAAACCCGTCGCGCAACAGCGCGAGCAGTGTGTGGTTATAGGGAAAGGATTTGAGCAAGTCGTGCTGGCCCTGGCCGAAGCCCGGCACCGTCGATGCAAAGATCACCGGATGCAGCGGCGGCGCTTCCAGCTTGTAGCCGATAGGGCCGTCGATCGCCTGGGTCTCCAGGAAATGGTCGGAGTAAATGGTCTGGGGTGCGCCGTTCCAGGCCTCCACCTTTTGCGCAAACACGCTGGAAGACATCACCACCGGATGCAGAAAAGTCCGCGCGCCCAACACACCATGCGGATCGGGCGCCTGCGAACGCAGCAGCACCGCCGGCGAATTGATGGCACCGCCGGCGAGCACATAGTGCCTGGCGACGATCTTGACGGCGCCGCTCGCCGACCCGCCGTGTGCGCCCAGACTGCGGCACAGCAAGGCGGTGACCCTCCCGTTGGCCAACTCAAAGCGTTCCGCGCGGGTTTCGGTCAAAAGCTGGGCGCCTTTGTCGAGCGCAGCGGGAATCGTGGTGACCAGCATGGATTGCTTGGCATTGGTCGGGCATCCCAGGCCGCAGGAGCCGAGGTTCCAGCAGCCTTTGACGTTGCGCGAGATGGCCGATGCAGGGATCCCCAGCTTGGCCGCCCCCTTGCGCAGCAGGTCGTTGTTCTCGTTCGGTGGCACCAGCCACGGCGTGATGTTGAGGCGTTGCTCGACCTCGGCGAAGTACAGTGCCAGCGCTTGCGTGGTGTAACCGCCCAGCCCAAACCGCTCCTGCCAGAATTTAAGCGTGGAGCCGGGTGTGCGAAAGGAACTCGTCCAGTTAACTGTGGTGGAGCCCCCCACACAGCGGCCTTGCAAGATGTTGATGGCCTTGTCTTCCGTTTTACGCGCCGCGCTTTCCTGGTAGAGCGAGGGATACGCTTCGGATTCCTTCTGGTTGAAATCGCTGCTGCTTTTAAGGGGGCCCTCTTCGACAATCACCACCTGCAAGCCGGCCTTGGCCAGCAGTTCGGCCGTGACACCGGCGCCGGCGCCGCTGCCAATGATGACGACGTCGCACTTGATGATGTCCGGCGCCTGCGCCAGCGCACCGCCCATGACTTTCCAGCCGCGCGCGAGGCCTTCGCGGATCGGGTCTTTCAGTTGGCTCATCTGCTTTTTGGGGGTCTCTAGATTTTCATGGGGCCGGGATATCCCAGCAGTGCCCAGCTCGCTGGATCGGAAAAATACGCCCCTGCGGTAATGTCGTGCAAGGCCCCATAGGCTTGTTGGCGCAGCGCCAGACCGGACAAGCGCATGTCCTGAAGCGATTGCTGGATGTCGGCGACTGACGCCTGGTGCCACGGCTGGTTCAAGCCGGCAAGCGCGCGCCGGCCGGCGGCGCTCGCAAGCAAGGCCAGCAGCTGCGACAACTCGCCCTGCGCGTGGTGCGGTAATGCCTGCACCAGCACATCGATGCGGCCGAGCAGGCCGTTCAACGCTATTTGCCGCGCGCCCTCATCGGCCGGCAGCGTTTTGTCGAGCACGGCCCGGCCGACGCCGGAAAAAACCTCACGCCCCGATGGGCTCAGCACGCCGCCGGCAAGACCAGGCTGCAGCAATGCGGCCGCGCCGCCGGCTACCAGCAGTACGGCTGCGGACGCCGCGCCAAGCTTGAGAAGCGTTCTTCTTTGCATGCTGGAAGTTTCGCACGCGCATTTGGCTTTCAATAGGGACCCGTACCTAGATAAACTCCGGGTTTGTATGGACCCCTCCGCTCAACAAATACACGATGCGCTAGAGACAGTGGCCAGGCTCCGGCAACAGCACAGGGCCGACCCTGCGCTGGGCCGGGCCAGCGCACAGGTCAAGCGCTTCCAGGCGCGCCGCTTTGAGGCCACTTACGCCGATCTGCTGCGTAACAGCCGCTACAAAACGGCGGCAAAATTTTTCCTGCAGGAACTCTACAGCGACAAAGACTATGCGGAACGTGACCAGCAGTTCGCGCGCATCGCCGGCACCATCGCCAAGCTTTTTCCACAGCCGGTGGTCAATACCGCCGCGGCGCTGGCGCAAGTGCATGCGCTGACGGAACAGCTCGACGACCAGATGGCACGCGAGTGGCTGGCGGACATGGATACGACCCAACACAGCGATGAATGTGCGCGCTATATCCGCTGCTGGCGCCGCGTGGGTGATGTCGCCGCGCGCAAACGACAGTTGGAGGTGGTGCTGCATCTGGGGCAAGAACTTGACCGCTTGACACGGATGTTCGGGCTTCGCACCCTGCTCAAAATGATGCGCGGGCCCGCAGCCGCGGCCGGACTGAATTCGCTGCAGCACTTTCTCGAGTCCGGTTTCGACGCCTTCGCGGACATGCGTGGCGCGGGCGAGTTCCTCAAGCTCATCAAGGACCGCGAGACGGCGTGGATTCACTCCCTGTTTGAAGACGATGCTGTCACCTGCGAGACCCATTTAAGCCATTTGCTCGCTGCTGGCCCGTGATATCGCGCCGGCATTAGGACAAGCCCCATACGGATTCCACGGGGCGGCTTTCACAATGGGCCGCAAGGAGTTTGTATGAACAAGCATTGGCTCAAGAGTTATCCGGACGGCGTTCCACACGAGATCGACACTGAACAGTTCCGTTCGCTTACCCATCTGCTGGAGGAATCTTTCAAGAAGAACGCGGCCAAGCCTTTCTCGGTGTGCATGGATCGCTGGATGAGTTACGGGCAACTTGACGAACTCTCTTCGTCACTGGGCGCCTGGCTGCAAAGCCTGGGCCTGGAACCCGGCGCCCGCGTCGCCATCATGCTACCTAACGTGCCTCAGTTCGCCGTCACGATGGCCGCCATCCTGCGGGCAGGCTACACCTGTGTCAACGTCAACCCGCTGTATACCGCACGCGAGCTGGAACATCAGCTGCGCGACTCCGGCGCGACAACCATTGTTATTCTCGAAAACTTCGCGGCCACACTGGCGGAGGTGATTGAACGAACGCCGGTGAAGAAGGTGGTGGTGGCATCCATGGGCGACCTGCTGGGTTTCTGGTATGGCCAGTGGATCACTTTCGCCGTCCGCCATCTCGCCAAGCTCGTGCCGGCATACAAGCTGCCGTTGAGCGATGGGCGTACCGTCACTACTTTCAATCGCGCAATTGCCGAGGGTAGCCGCCTGGCGCTCAAGCCCGCGCCGAGCACGCTGGATTCGATTGCTTTTTTGCAATACACCGGTGGAACAACCGGTCTGTCGAAGGGGGCGGTGCTCACTCACCGCAACATCGTTGCAGCCATTTTGCAGGCGGAGGCATGGTTCACGCCCGCCTTGAAGCGCATAGGTGACGTCAGCAAAACCAACAACATTGCAGCCTTGCCTCTGTATCACATCTTCGCACTGACGCTGTGCCTTCTGACCATTCGATGGGGCGCGCACCTGACCTTGATTCCCAACCCGCGTGATTTCGGCAAATTCATTGAGGTCCTCAAGAAGCGGCCCTTCCACATGCTGCCGGCGGTCAATACCCTGTTCAATGCACTGCTGCAGCATCCGCAATTCAAGACGGTGGACTTTTCAAGCCTCTGCGTTTCCCAGGCAGGCGGCATGGCCGCTTCCGAAGGCACCGCCAAGCACTGGTTGCAGGTCACCGGCTGCCCCATGATCGAGGGCTGGGGCATGAGCGAAACCTGCGCGATAGGCACGAACAACCCGGTGATCAACAAGGAGTTCACCGGCACCATAGGGTTGCCTTTGCCCAGTATCGAAATCGCGATCAAGGACGATGACGGAAAGTCCTTGCCGCTTGGCGAATCCGGCGAGATTTGCGTGAAGGGCCCGCAGGTCATGACGGGCTACTACCAGCAGCCGGGAGAAAACAGGAAGGCATTCACCCCCGACGGCTTCATGCGGACCGGAGATATCGGCATCATGGACGAGCGCGGCTACACCAAAATCATCGACCGCAAGAAGGACATGATCATTGTGTCGGGCTTCAATGTGTTTCCCAATGAGCTTGAGAACGTGATTTCCTTGTGTCCAGGTGTCGTCGAATGTGCGGCCATTGGCATCGCCGACGAAAAACAGGGGGAGGCCATCAAGGTCTTTGTGGTGAAAAACGACCCGACACTGACCGAAGACGAGGTGAGCGCCTATTGCAAGCAACATCTCACCGGCTATAAACGGCCAAAATACATTGAGTTTCGCGATGACTTGCCAAAAACAAATGTCGGGAAAATCCTCAGGCGTGAGCTGCGCGCGTCGTCCTGACCGGTTTATGGCCGGGAGTTGCTGATGGTCGCGCCGGATTTGCCGCCCGGTTTGCACGTTTTCGAACGCGGCTGGCTCTCCGCGAACAACATTTTGTTCACGGGCGGGGATGAAACCCTGCTTATCGACAGCGGATATTGCACGCACGCACCGCAAACACTTGCATTGGTGGAGTCCGTTCTGGGAAAACGGCCGCTAGACACCCTCATCAATACGCATTTGCACAGTGATCACTGCGGCGGTAATGCTGCTTTGCAGGCGCGCTACCTGGATCTACGCACTTTTATCCCTCCCGGACAAGCCCAGCAAGTCAGCGATTGGGATCCGGTGGCGCTGACTTATTCACCCACCGGCCAGCTTTGCCCGCGGTTTGAATTCACACAAGTAATTCGCCCGGGCAGTAGCCTTCGTTTCGGAGCACAGGTTTGGCAGGTTCTCGCAGCGCCAGGCCATGATCCGCATTCCTTGGTGTTCTTTGAACCGCAGAGCCGGGTTCTTATTTCTGCGGACGCCTTGTGGGAGAACGGATTTGGTGTGGTGTTTCCTGAGCTCGAGGGTGCTGATGCATTTTCAGAAGTGGCCGCCACCCTGGATCTTATTGAACGACTAAGTCCGAAGACAGTCATCCCAGGACATGGCCGCGTTTTTTTATACGCCCCTGATGTGCTGGCGCGGGCGCGTCGGCGCCTGGATTCTTTCGTCGGCAACCCTTTAAAACACGCGCAACACGCCGCGAAGGTCCTGCTCAAATTCAAACTACTCGAAGTTCAACGCCAGCACTACGAGAGATTTGCGCAATGGGCTGCCGAAACGCCGTATTTCATGCAGATCAGAACCATATTTTTTGCTGATTGCCTTCCTCGCAGCTGGATAGACCAGCTCTGCGCACAGCTGATCGCGGCTGGGGTAGCGCAAAGAGACGGTGATTTCATCGCGAACGCTTGAGCCGGCCAGCCAAGTTTGGCCAGGTCTTGAAGCTTTGAGTGCGCTAGCCCCTCAAGGCGTAGAGCTCCGTAATCCACACTCAATCGCCCATTCTTGGTCACGACGACTGAATAGGGGGAGACGCCTGTGGCCATATCGAAATACGACCTTGGATTTCCGCGCGACAGAGCTAAAAATCAGATCGACTTGGAAATCAGGTCCATACCAAATATTGAACGCACAAAAGAAACCGCCCGGCTGATCAAAAATCAACCGGGCGTTCCTTGCTGTAAGAGCCTGACGATGTCCTACTTTCACACGGGAATCCGCACTATCATCGGCGCTAAGTCGTTTCACTGTCCTGTTCGGGATGGGAAGGAGTGGGACCAACTTGCTATGGTCATCAGGCATAACTTTTTGACAGATTGTCCAAAGAACAATCCATCGAATTCATAGAGCAAATCAGCTTTTATTTAGATTCGCACAGCTGCTGGGCTGTGCTTTTTGAATGCGTCAACTTGGCATAACAACTTCGAATTAATCAAAGTTATAGGGTCAAGCCGCACGAGCAATTAGTATCAGTTAGCTTAACGCATTACTGCGCTTCCACACCTGACCT